>JACCEC012073601.1_pt1 | contig 18997 bp, 14 predicted proteins | sample 7450121 | NCBI WGS metagenome assembly JACCEC01 (sample SAMN15323455, study PRJNA562643) | freshwater metagenome | isolation source: river surface water | place: USA:Blue River Watershed | collected 2017-08-18 | reverse complement strand
GTCGCGCCGGAGAACATCAAGGTGTTCCGCGTAATTGCGCAAAGCGGCCTCGACCTGTCCAAGCCGCTGGAATTTCTGGTGAACGTGAAGCGCGAGAAAGGCGTGGTCTACCCGGAGATCATCCGTGCCGCGCTGCCGTACAAGCTGGAGGTGCCGGAGCGCTTTTATGACGTGCCGGCCGGCGACGACAAGAACTACGCGAGCATCTGGCGCGACCGCCTGCCGGAACTGGCCGTGCTCGGCGGCGCGCTGCTGCTGCTCACGCTGCTGCTGGCAAGGCAGCGCTGGCTGACGGCCAGCGCGCGTCGCTTCACCGTCATCCGCATTGCCTTCCTGTCGTTCACGCTCGGCTTCATCGGCTGGTACGCGCAGGGACAGCTGTCGATCGTGAACCTCACCGGCCTGCTGCAATCGGTGAAGGACGGCCGCAGCCTGGCGTTCTTCCTGTACGACCCGATGACGGTGTCGCTGTGGGCCTTCGTTGCGATCACCTTCTTCGTGTGGGGCCGCGCGACCTTCTGCGGCTGGCTGTGCCCGTTCGGCGCGCTGCAGGAACTGGTGGCGCGCATTGCGCGGCTGTTGCGCGTGCCGCGCGTGCGGCTGCGCGCCGCGACCGACCGCCAGCTGAAGCGGCTGAAGTACCTGCTGCTGTTCGCGCTGCTGGCCTCCGCGCTGTTCGCGCCGCAGCTGGCCGACCGCCTTGTCGAGATCGAGCCGTTCAAGACCGCGATCACGCTGTACTTCGTGCGCTCGTGGCCTTTCGTGCTGTATGCCGCCGCGCTGGTGCTGGGCAGCGCCTTCGTCTACAAGTTCTTCTGCCGCTACCTTTGCCCGTTCGGCGCCGGCCTTGCGCTGCTCGGCCGGTTGCGCCTGCTGAAGTGGCTGCCGCGCCGCGCCGAATGCGGCCAGCCCTGCCAGACCTGCCGCCACCGCTGCGACTATCAGGCGATCCGCCCCGACGGCGCGATCGTCTACGAGGAATGTTTCCAGTGCATGGACTGCGTGGTCATCTATCACAGCGACACGCAGTGCGCGCCGCGCATCCTGCAGGCCAAACGCGGCGTGACCATCCCGATACGCGCCGTTGCCACGAAGGAGGCCGCATGAAGCGCAGGACGATACTGAGCGCCGCGCTGGGTGCCGCCGCGCTGGGCGTCGGCGGCTGGCTGGGCGGGCGTTCGCGATGGCAAGAGTTCGCCACCGGCGGCGTGGTGTTCGGCACCACCGCCAGCCTGCGCGTGCTGCACGAAGACGAGGCCGGTGCGCGCACAGCGCTGTCGGCGGCGATGGCCGCGCTGCGCGGCGTCGACCGGCTGATGAGCTTGCACCGCCCCGACAGCGAGCTGTCGCGCCTGAACCGCGACGGCGTGCTCGAACAACCGGACCCGCGGCTGCTGTCCGTGCTGCAGGCCGCGCAGGCGACCGCGCAGCTGACCGGCGGCGCATTCGACGTGACCGTGCAGCCCTTGTGGGACGCGGCCAACGGCAGCGCGGATCCGGCAGCGGCGCTGGCGCGCGTCGGCTGGCGCAAGCTGGAGGTCGGCGCCGAACGCGTGCGGCTGAGCGAGCCGGGCATGGCCGTCACGCTGAACGGCATCGCGCAGGGCTATGGCGCGGACGTCGCGCTGGCGGCGCTGCGCGCGCACGGCATTGCGCATGCGCTGCTCGACACCGGCGAGTTCGGCAGCCTCGGGCAGCGTGACGACGGCCAGCCGTGGACGCTCGCGGTGCGCGACCCGCGCGATCCGCAGGCGGCCGCGCAGCTGCTGTCGGCCGACGGCCGCTGCCTGGCCACCTCCGGCGACTACGAAACCGCCTTCAGCGCGGATTTCAGCCGCCACCATATCGTCGACCCGAAGACCGGCGCGTCGCCGCAGGAACTGGCGAGCGTCTCGGTGCTCGCGCCGACCGGCCTGCAGGCCGACGCACTGTCGACCGCCTGCATGGTGCTCGGAATGGAAAAATCGCTGCAGCTGGCCGCGCGCCTGCCGCAGGTGGACGTGCTGTGTATTGCAAAGTCGGGCGAGGTGCGCAAGAGCGCCGGCTTCCCGGGCGCGCCGCGAAGCGCCTGACCGGCGCGCCGCGCTATTGTGACGCCGGCGGCAGCGTCGCGCCGCACGCGCGGCAGAAGCGGTCGGCCGCCCCGAGCTCCTGCTCGCCGCAGCGTGCGCAGGCACGTGTCGAAGGAGCCAGTCCGGCAACCGCGGCGGCCGCGCGCCGCGACGTCAGTTCGGCGCTGATGATCCCGGTCGGCACGGCCAGCGTGCCCCAGCCGATCAGCATCATCATCGAGGCGATCGCGCGGCCGAGGTCCGTCTTCGGCACAAGATCGCCGAAGCCGACCGTGGTTACTGCCGTGATCGCCCAGTAGACCGCCGTCGGTATGCTGGTGAAGCCGTGCGCCGGTCCTTCGATCACATACATCATCGTCCCCAGCAGCACCACCACCAGCATCACGAAAGACAGGAACACGAAGATCTTGCGGCGCGAAGCGCGCAGTGCGTCGAGCAGCACGCCATATTCGTTCATGTACGGCACCAGCTTGAGCACCCGGAACACGCGCAACAGCCGCAACACACGCACGTCGAGCAGCGCATACGCGTCGGGGATGAAGATAGCGACATAGGTCGGCAGAACCGCCAGCAGGTCGATCACGCCGAAAACGCTGGTCGCATAACGCAGCGGCTGGCGCACGCAGGCCAGTCGCAGCAGGTACTCGGCGGTGAACAGCAGGGTGAATCCCCATTCGAAGGCGTCGAACACCGCGCCCCAGCGCTGCGCGATTGCGGCCACGCTGTCGAGCATCACCACGACGACGCTGACCGTGATGGCGATGAACAGCCACAGGTCGAACATGCGGCCGAGACGGGTATCGGATTCGAAAACGATTGCATATGCGCGTTCGCGCCAGCCCGACAGCGGCTTGCCGTAGGGTTCGGAAGAAGGGGTCAATGCCATCACGGGGGTCGAAAAAACGTACGAGTTTCGCGGTCGGATTTCGAATGGACAATCTGCCGATCCAGCATACCACCCGCCTACGCACCGGCCAATGGCAGGCCGATTGCGTCGCACTTGATTTGCGTCTGCCGGCGGTGGCCGGCATGAATGAACCGGGAACTCGCGCAAAAGCCGCGCGGCCTAACGGGCTTCCTGACGACGGAGGGCGGCATGCACGAGCTTGCGTCCAGACGTGGCGACCTGCCGGCGCGGCCTGCGACGGCCGCGCAACTCGGCAATGCGCTGGGCTGGGTCAGCCTGGGTCTCGGCGCGGCGGCGCTGCTGCGTCCGCGTGTCATCACGCAGATGGCCGGGCTGGACGGCAGCCGGCGCGCGACGCAGGCCGTGCGCGCGATCGGCGTGCGCGAACTGGCAACCGGCGCGGGCCTGCTGCTGCGTCCGCACAAACCCGGCTGGCTGTGGGCGCGCGTGGCCGGCGACGCGCTTGACCTCGGCCTGCTGGCCGCGGCCGGCCGGCGACGCCACGGTGACCGCATGGCGCTGGCCTCGGCGCTGGTGGCCGGCATCGCCACGCTCGATCTGCTGGCCGCATGGGAACGGCAGCAGCTGGCGCAAAACGGACAGCGCGGCGCGGCGCACCTGCCCGGCACGATCCACGTGCGCCGCGCGCTCGACATCAACCGTTCGCCCGAGGAGTGCTATCGCTTCTGGCGCGATTTTGCGAATTTCCCGAGCTTCATGCAGCACGTCGAGGCGGTGCGCATGATCGACGCGACGCGCTCGCACTGGACGGTGCGCGCGCCGCTTGGCCGCCACGTCGAATGGACCGCCGAACTGTCGAGCGACGTGCCGTCGCAGCAGCTGGGCTGGCGCACGCTGGCAGGCTCGGAAATCGAGCATGCGGGCGCCGTGCATTTCGTGCCCGGCATCGGCGGGCGCGGCACGCGCGTGCAGGTCGACCTCAGCTATGTCGCGCCGCTGGGCCGCGCCGGCGCGCGGCTGGCGAAACTGTTCGGCGAGGAGCCGTCGCAGCAGGTAGCCGAAGACCTGCGTCGCTTCAAGCAGCTGATCGAGACGGGCGAGATACCGACCACCGTCGGCCAGCCGGCCGGACGGCGCAGCGCGCTCGGGCGCGCACTGCACAAGGGGCAGCCGGGATGAAAGCGAACGTCTGGCACGGCCGCAATGACATGCGCGTCGAGAATGTGCCCGATCCGCGCATCCTGAATCCGCGCGACGCGATCGTGAAGATCACGTCGAGCGCCATCTGCGGCTCGGACCTGCACCTGTATGACGGCTATGTGCCGACGATGGAAGCCGGTGACATCCTCGGCCACGAGTTCATGGGCGAAGTGGTCGAGACCGGCCCGGCGGTGCGCAACCTGAAGGCGGGCGACCGCGTGGTGGTGCCGTTCACGATCGCCTGCGGCGGCTGCTTCTTTTGCGAGCAGCAGCAGCATTCGCTGTGCGAGAACTCGAACCCGAACGCCTGGATGGCGGAGAAGATGTGGGGCCATTCGCCGGCCGGCATCTTCGGCTATTCGCACCTGACCGGCGGCTACGCGGGCGGGCAGGCGCAGTATGCACGCGTGCCGTATGCGGACACCGGGCCGCTGAAAATCGAAGACGGCCTCGACGACGAGCAGGTGCTGTTCCTGTCGGACGTGCTGCCGACCGGATGGATGGCCGCCGAGAACTGCCACATCCAGCCCGGCGACACGGTCGCGATCTGGGGCTGCGGGCCGGTCGGGCAGTTTGCGATACAGAGCGCCTACCTGCTCGGCGCCGAGCGCGTGATCGCGATCGACCGTTTTCCCGACCGGCTGCAGATGGCCAGCGACTGGTCGCGCGCCGAAGCGCTCGACTACACCGCCTGCGACGTGGCCGACACATTGCGCGAGATGACCGGCGGACGCGGCCCGGATGCCTGCATCGATGCGGTCGGCATGGAGGCGCACGGCGCCGGGCCGATGGCTGCGGTCGACCGCATCAAGCAGATGATGCGGCTCGAGTCGGACCGGCCCATGGTGTTGCGGCAGGTGCTGCGCGCCTGCCGCAACGGCGGCACCGTGTCGGTGCCCGGCGTGTACGGCGGCTTCGTCGACAAGCTGCCGTTCGGCGCGCTGATGAACCGTTCGCTGACGCTGAAGACCGGGCAGACGCATGTGCAGCGCTACATGCAGCCGCTGCTGGAGCGCATACGCAGGGGGGACTTCGACCCCGGCCGGCTGGTCACGCACCGGAAGCGGCTCGACGATGCGCCCGACGCCTACCGGATGTTCCGCGACAAGCAGGATGGCTGCGTGAAAGTCGTGCTCAAGCCCTGGGTACACTGAAAAAAAAGGCCGCCGGATGGCGGCCTCGTGGCAGACAGCAGGCGCCGTTGCGGCAGACTCGTCAGAAGCCGTACTTCAGGCCGAGGGTCCAGCCGCTGACCTTCAGCTCGTCTACCACCTTGCCGAAATACTGGTACTCGACGGTCGCTGCAAGCTGCTTGTTGAAATGGTAGGCCGCACCAACGCCGATCATCGGTTTGACCTTGGTCTCGCTGTCGCTGCGACTGAAGTTGTTCGAGGGCGTCACCGAGTCGTTCAGCGAAATCTTCCCCTTCGTGTAATTGACCGCTGCACCCACCTTGCCGAACAGCGAGAAGCTCTCGTGCAGCGGCAGGGTACCCACCAGTGCCGCATACAGCGACTGCGTATGCGCCGACGCGGAAGCGGTCTGCGAACCACTCGTCTCCGAGCCCGACCATTTGCCGAAGTTCGCGTAGCCAATTTCGTAGCCCCAGTTTTCAGCGAGCGTCTGACCGAACGCAAGCGATGCGCCGGTCTTGTCCGCGCTGGCGCCGTTCATGCTGTAATGCCCTTGGCCGACGCCGAACTTCACATAGGTTTCCTGTGCCTGAGCAACCCAGGGCGAACACAGGGCCGCAGCGATCAGCGCGGCCGACAATGATTTTTTCATTTGAGATTTCCGTTCAATGATTTGAAGAATCGATCCTGCCGCCCCGCTCCCGGGATGACGGGCGCGATTCTATTCAGCATCACGACGATTCCGCAGGGGGTAGTTGCAAGAAAATGACGATTACTGCGTCAGTTTTAGATGAACGCATATCGGCATAGGAACAGCGGATCGCGCCGACCCGATGACGGACGTCTGCTGCGCGTCAGTACGCGTCTTCCCAAGCGATCGACAATCGCGCAGCGCACTGGATCAGCCCGACCATGCTGTAGGTCTGCGGGAAATTGCCCCACATCTCGCGGCCGTCGAGCGACACGTCTTCCGACATCAGCCCGAGGTGATTGCGGCGCGACAGCACGCGCTCGAACATCTGCCGCGCGCGCGCCTTCTCGCCGCTGCGCGCGAGCGCATTAATCCACCACAGCGTGCAGACGGTGAAGGCCGCATCGGGCTGGCCGAAGTCATCGGCTTCGTCGTAGCGCAGCAGGAAGTCACCGCGCTGCAGCCGCCGCTCGACGGCGCGCAGCGTGCCGATGAAGCGCGGATCGTCGGGCGCGAGGAACTGGAACTCGCCCATCAGCAGCAGGCTCGCGTCGAGCCGGTCGCCGCCGAAGGTCGACACGAAGCTGCCTATCGCGGGATTCCATGCGCCGTTGACGATCGCCCGGCGGATCGCTTCGGCCTCGGTCGCCCAGCGGCGCGCGCTGTGCGGCAGCTTCAGCCGCATCGCAATCGACGACAGGCGGTCGCAGGCGGCCCAGCACATCAGCACCGAGAACGTGTGCACGCGCCGCGTGCCGCGCAATTCCCAGATGCCGGCGTCGGGCTGCAGCGCGCAGCGTACCGCCTGTTCGCCGAGCCGCTCGAGGTCGGCGAACATGTGCCGGCCCGCCGGGCGCTCGAGGCGGCTGTCGAAGAACGCATGCGTGCTGGCCAGCACGGCCGCGCCGAACACATCGTTCTGCACCTGGCTCCACGCGAGGTTGCCGACCCGGACCGGGCCCATGCCGCGATAGCCGTCAAGACCGGGCGCGATCCATTCGTCCAGCGTGGTCTCGCGCCGTATGCCGTAGACCGGCTGCAGCGGCATGTCGCGCGAGTCGGCGATGATGTTCAGGATGTATTCGAGGTAGTGCTGCATCGTCGCCGTCACGCCGAGCTGGTTCAGCGCATTGACCACGAAGTAGGCATCGCGCAGCCAGCAATAGCGGTAGTCCCAGTTGCGCCCGCTGTGCGGCGACTCGGGTATCGAGGTTGTCACGGCGGCGATGATCGCGCCGGTGTCGTCGAACGCATTCAGCTTCAGCGTGATCGCCGCGCGCACCACCACGTCCTGCCACTCGAACGGGATCGCGAGGTTGCGCACCCAGCGGTGCCAGTAGGCCGATGTCGATTCGTAGAAGCTGCGGCCCAGCTCGCGCGGCGCGCCGTCAACCGTCTCGTCCGGCCCCATCAGCAGCGTGACCGTGTCATGCAGGAAGAACAGCCGCTCTTCGGTCAGCGCCGTCACCGACGCATCGGTCGTCAGGCGCATCGCATTCGCGGCGCCATAATAGGTCACGTGGTGCGCGCCGCAACGCGACGCGGTGCGCGCCTGTCCGTAATTGATCGCCGGCCGCACGCGCACCCCGATGCGCGGGCGACCGGCCACGCGCCGGATCATGCGCACCAGCATGGCCGGCGCGAACATGCGTCCGTGCAGATAGAAGCGCGGCGCAAAGTCGGTCACGTCGACCACATTGCCCGCATGGTCCTGCAGCCGCGTCTGCAGGATCGCCGAATTGCGCTGGTAGAACTGGCGCACCGTATGGCTGCCGTCAAACAGCAGGTCGATGAAGCCGAAGGCGTCGGCCGCACGGTTTTTTTCGTCGGAGCGCAGCAGGCTGCAGCACAGCGGGTTGCTGTCGAAATGCGGATAGCACCACCAGGCGATGCGCGCGCTGGTGTCGATTAATGCGCTGGTGCGTGAATTGCCGATCAGCCCGAGGTCGAGGGTGTTCATCACGGGGCCATCGCGCGCGCCGGCATGCAGCGCAGCAGCGTGTCGAGCAGCACGCCTATCGCGTGATGACCGTCGATGTACCAGCGTGCAGCGGACGCGTCGCTGCGGCCGACCCGCACCGAAAAAATGCCTGGGTCGTGCAGCCGGAACACGTCTTCGTCAGTTACGTCGTCGCCGACGTAGAGCGCGGCGTCCCGCTGCGTGAATCGCAGCAGCTGTTGCACCGCCTCGCCCTTGTCGCCGCGGCCGGCCGGCAGCAGGCTGAAGATGCACTTGCCCGGAATGATGCGCGGCGCGGGCTGCAGCTGCGCGAACAGTTCGGACAGTCCGGCCATGGCCTGCAGATGGTCGCGCGCCTGCAGGTAGTGCAGCGACAGCGAATAGTGCTTGTCTTCCAGCCAGATCGCCGGATCGATGCCGGCCACCCGCGGCGCCAGCCAGTCTTTCCAGCCGGCGCAGGCCTGCACCAGCGCCGCATGCTGGCGGCGCTCTCCGGGCACGCCCTCGAGCCCGTGGTTGCCGATCAGGTAGTCGGGCGCGAAGCCGAGCCGCTCGCGCATGTCGGCCAGCGAGCGGCCGGTGACGATGCCGACCGGCGCGTGCAGTTGCAAGGACTGCAGCTGCGCGCGCACCGGCGCCGGCAGCAGCACGCCGGTCGGATCGGGCGCCAGCGGCGCCAGCGTGCCATCGAAATCGAACAGGCACAGCGGCACGCGCGCGGCGAAGGCGCACAGCGCGCGCTGGCCTTCGTCGCTCATCAGGTCGGTCATGACGCGCGGCGCAGCGCCTGCCGGCTGTGCGAGTGGATCTTCTCCGTCACGCGCTGGCGCCGCCGCAGCCGTGCGGCATCCAGCAGCATCAGTCCGGCCCAGCGGTACACGTTGAAATCGCGCACGCGGCTGCGCATGCTGCGCATGCGCTCGCGCTGCTCGGCCTCGGGCATCTGCAGCGCGCGGTACAGCGCCTGCGCGCCCTGCTCGATGTGATACGGATTGATGATCAGCGCCTCGTGCAGTTCACGCGCGGCGCCGGTGAACTGCGACAGCACCAGCACGCCGAGCTCGTCATCGCGCGCGGCAATGAATTCCTTCGCCACCAGGTTCATGCCGTCGTGCAGGCTGGTCACCAGGCAGACATCGGCCGCGCGGTAGCAGCGCGCCAGCTGCTCCTCGTCGAAATGCTCGACGCGCAGCAGTACCGGCGGCGCGACCGGGTTCGCATGCTTCTGGTTGATGGCCAGCGCCAGCTTGCGCACGCGCGCCTCGAGCCCCTGGTATTCGTCGAGCGACGAGCGGCTCGGCGCGGCCACCTGCAGCAGCGAGAAGCGGCCGACCATCTCCGGATGCTGGTCGAGCATGCGATCGACCGCCTGCAGCCGCTCGGCGATGCCCTTGGTGTAATCGAGCCGGTCGACGCCGAGCGCGAGCTGGTGCAGCACCGGCAGTTGCAGCGACTGCCGCACTTCATTGCGACAGCGCACGACGTCGAGCGGCGCATCCGGCTCCGGCCACGCGATCGAGATCGGATACGGCTCGACCTGCGTCAGCTCGCCGCCGTAGGACACGGTCGACGCGTCGTACTCGATGCGGGTCTCAAGATAGCGGTCGACGGTCTCGAGGAAATTCTTGCAATGAAAAGGCGTGTGGAAACCGAGCAGCGTGTTGCCGAGCAGGCCGGCGAGCAGTTCCTCGCGCCACGGGCAGATGCCGAAGGATTCGGGATTCGGCCACGGTATGTGCCAGAACATGATGATGGTCGCCTTCGGCAGCCGCTCGCGCACCATGCGCGGCAGCAGCGCGAAGTGATAGTCCTGCACCAGCACGACCGGGTCGTCGCCATGCGCCTCGGCCACCACCGCATCGGCGAAGCGCTGGTTGACGGCGACATACTGCTCCCAGTCCGACGTGCGGAATACCGGCCGCACGTGCGCCATATGGCACAGCGGCCACAGCCCCTCATTGGCGAAGCCGTAGTAATAGCCCTGCTCTTCTTCGGCCGTCAGCCAGACGCGGCGCAATGTGTAGGCTGGCCGCTTCGGCGGCACCGGCACGCGGTCGTGCGCGTCGACCGTCACGCGGTCGGCCGAGCCGCTGCCGTGCGCGATCCAGGTGCCCGAACAGGCGCGCATCACCGGTTCGACCGCGGTCACCAGCCCGCTGGCCGGGCGCCGCACCACGATGCCGTGCTCGCCCTGCTCGTGAATGTAGGGCTCGCGGTTCGACACCACCAGCACCTGGTCTCCGGCCAGTTCGTCATGCAGCAGCGAGCGCAGCTTGTCGGGCGTCCACGCCTGCGGCGACTGTTGCTGCGTGCGGCGTTCGAGGTTCATCTCGTGCAGCAGCGCGCGCAGGTCGCTGACCAGCGGACGGAACTCCGGCGGCGCCGGCGGCGCGCCGAGCCGGCCGGGCCCGACGGTGTCGCGGCTCACCAGCGTCTTCAGCGACTGCATCCAGCCTTGCCAGCCCCAGTGCGCGATCCATGCGCCGAGCGCGGAAATGACGATGAACATCAGCAGGAAGATCGCGAACAGGTAATTGCGGAATTCATCGGTGCGGCGGTCAATGAAGCCGGTCTCCTGCGCAATCACGATCCTGCCGAGCGTGATGCCGTCCTGTTCGAGCGGCGCATCGGTGACGCGCAAGCCCTGCGGCGCGCCCGGCTCGCAGCCCAGACCCGGCGGAAAGCCGCTGCTGCGGTACAGCAGACGCCCGCTCATGTCGCAGAACGCGATCGCGCGCACATGCGCATCGCTGACGCTGCGGTCGAACAGGGACTGTATGCCCTGCGCATCCTGCAACGCGACGAGGTCGGCCATCGGGTCGCGCAGCGAGCGCGCCAGCAGCTGCGAACGGATGTCGAGGTCCCGCAGGAACCAGCGCTGCGCCAGTTCGTCGACCAGCGGCAGCATCACGAGCGCGAAGGCGCCGAGCACGACGGCAAGCGGAAAGATGAAACGCAGCGATAACTGGAATGGACGCATCAGCCTGTCAGGCAGGTGCCGCCGACAGCGATCGGGCACCGGATGGATAAGGCACGGCAACGCGAGGCCGCAAGCTCAGTCAGGTTGACCGGATTTCAATACCTTCGGTTCCGCGCAATGGCATGGCGCAACAGGGGAATGCTGTTTAACGCAGGAAGGGCAGGAGGAAAACTTGTGTCGTCGATGACATGCCGCTACCGGGTCAGCGACGCTGGTTGCCGATGACGCCATGGGTTCAACGACGACGGGGCCCAGCCTGCGCAGGGACGACGTTATCGAGGAACGACCGCCCCGCGCTCTGGCTTGCACGCCGGGGCATTTCGTCAGGCGTCAGAAATTGCGCAGCCCGTCGAGATCGAGCACGGTCAGGCCGCGGTAGTCGAGCTTCAGCAGCCCGGCGCGCTCGAGCACCTGCAGCGCCTGGTTCGCGCGCTGGCGCGACATGCTGCACAGATAGCCGAGCTCTTCCTGCGAGATCTGCAGCTCGGTGCCGCCGGCGGGATTGAGGTCGCGGTTGAACAGCGATGCAATGCAGCGCGCGACGCGTGCGTCGGCATCGAGGCTGCGATCGACTTCGACCAGCGAGATGAACAGGCCGAGCCGCGCATTCAGCTGGTTCAGCAGGAAACGGTTGAAACCGATGCTGTTGTCGAGCAGCCAGTTGAAGGTGGTGCGGGGCATGAACGCGACATGGCTGTCGCGCAGCGCGACGACGTCATACAAACGGACGCCGGTCTTCAGCAGCGAGCCCTCACCGAACCAGCCGCCGGCCAGCATGCCGGTGAAGGTGACCGCCTTGCCCTGCGGCGACACGCTGCTCATTTTCAGCAGGCCGTCGACCACGCCCATCCAGTAGTCGACCGGCTCGCCCTTGCGACACACATAGCTGCCCGCTTCGAAACTGCGTTCGAACATGTCCCGCTCAACACGCGCCCGCTGTTCCGGCGTGAGGGCATCGGCCCAGGCGGTGTGGGTCAGCGACTCAGCCAGCGAAAGCCTGTTGATCACGGTCATTGAATGCTGCGGCGCAAGATTGAAATATCGGGGATTGTCTGCCGGATGACACTTGGAAATCCGGTACCTCGCTATGATTGTACGAAAACCGGGACGGATACGCCCGGGAAAACGATACGACCATTGGAAAGCCATGGCGGAGACAACTACCCGGCCGGCGGATACCTTCCCCCGGCTATTGCTGCAGCACGCGTCAACGCGGCCCGGGCGGCCTGCGTTCCGCGAGAAGGACCTCGGCATCTGGCAGACGACCAGCTGGGCACAGGCGGCGGACGAAGTGCGCCGGCTCGCGTGCGGGCTGGCGGAGCTCGGCTTTCGCCGCGGGATGAACCTGGCGATCGTCGGCGACAACCGTCCGCGCCTGTACCTGGCGATGGCCGCTGCGCAGTCGCTCGGCGGCATTGCCGTGCCGCTGTACCAGGACGCGCCGGCGGCCGACATGGCCTATGTGCTGGAAAACGCGCGCATCGATTTCGCGATCGTCGAAGACCAGGAACAAGTCGACAAGCTGCTCGAGGCGCGCGCGTCCGTGCCCGGCCTGTCGCACATCATTTATGACGATCCGCGCGGGCTGCGCAATTACGCGCAGGCCGGCTTGCATTCGTATGACGGCGTGCAGGCGCTCGGCGCCACGCATGACCGCGACCATCCGGATTTCTTCCTCGCCGAGGTCGATGCCGGCGAGCCCGACGATGTCGCAGTCATGCTGTACACGTCCGGCACCACCGGCAAGCCGAAAGGCGTCTGCCATTCATACCGCGCGCTGATCGCCACCGGCACCACGCTGGCCGAGTTCGACGGCCTGACGCAGGACGATGACGTGCTCTGCTACCTGCCGCTGGCCTGGGTCGGTGACTTCCTGTATTCGTATGCGCTGTCGAACATCGTCGGCTTCTGCCTGAACTGCCCGGAATCGCCGGCCACCGTCGGCACCGATCTGCGCGAGATCGGCCCGACCTATTACTTCGGCCCGCCGCGCGTCTACGAGAACACGCTGACGCAGGTGATGATCCGCATCGAGGATGCGGGCGTCATCAAGCGAACGATGTTCCACTATTTCATGAAGGTTGCGCGCCGCGCGGGACTGAAACTGCTCGAAGGCAAAGGTGGCGTGTCGCTGGCAGACCGCCTGCTGTACGGCCTGGGCGATCTCTTCGTGTATGGCCCGCTGAAGAATGTGCTGGGCCTGTCGCGCATCCGTGTCGCGTACACCGGCGGTGAAGCGATCGGGCCCGACCTGTTCGACTTCTACCGCTCGATCGGCATCAACCTGAAACAGCTGTACGGCATGACCGAGACCTGCGTGACGGTCTGCATGCAGCGCTCCGGCGACGTCAAGCTCGACACGGTGGGCAAGCCGATGAAGAACGTCGAGGTGAAGATCGCCGACAGCGGCGAAGTGCTGGTGCGCTCGCCCGGCCTGATGGTCGGCTACTACCAGCGCCCGGAAGATACCGCCGAAGCGATCGACGCCGACGGCTATTTCCATACCGGCGACGCCGGCTTCTTCGACACGGACGGCCACCTGAAGATCATCGATCGCGCGAAGGATGTGGGCCGCATGGCCGACGGCACGATGTTCGCGCCGAAGTACATCGAGAACAAGCTGAAGTTCTTCCCGTTCATCAAGGAAGCGGTGGCATTCGGCGATGGCCAGGCCAGCTGCAATGCCTTCATCAACATCGACATGGAAGCCGTCGGCAACTGGGCCGAGCGCCGCAACCTGCCTTACAGCGGCTATACCGACCTGGCCAGCCAGCCGGCGGTGTACCAGCTGATCGCCGACTGCGTGGAGAAGGTGAATGCCGATCTCGCGCATGACGCGCTGCTGTCGAATTCACAGGTTCACCGCTTCCTGATCCTGCACAAGGAACTCGACCCCGATGATGACGAGCTGACCCGCACGCGCAAGGTGCGGCGCCGCTTCATCGCGGAAAAATATGCGGTGCTGATCGATGCGCTGTACGCGGGCAAGCCGCGCCAGTACATCGAGACGCAGGTGAAATTCGAGGACGGACGGCAGGGCATGATCGCCGCCGACCTCGAGATCCGCGACGTCAGGACCTACGGCAGCGCGACGCCGCCGGCCGACGCACGCAAGGCGGCATGATGGAGAACATGAACCCCAACGGCCGCAAGATCGGCGACGTGATCCTCGACCTGCGCAACATCTCGCTGTCGTTCGGCGGCGTGAAGGCGCTGACGAACATTTCTTTCGACGTGCGCGAGCACGAGATCCGCGCCATCATCGGCCCGAACGGCGCGGGCAAGAGCTCGATGCTGAACGTGATCAACGGCGTCTACCGGCCGCAACAGGGCGAGATCATTTATCGCGGCGAGCACCGGCGCGACATGAACACCCATGTCGCCGCAAAAAGCGGCATCGCGCGCACCTTCCAGAACATTGCGCTGTTCAAGGGCATGACGGTGCTCGACAACATCATGACCGGGCGCAACCTGAAGATGCGTTCGAATTTCCTGCTGCAGGCGCTGTATGCAGGGCCGGCGCAGCGCGAAGAGATCGCGCACCGCGTGAAGGTCGAGGAAGTGATCGACTTCCTCGAGATCCAGCATATCCGCAAGACGCCGGTCGGCCGGCTGCCGTATGGCCTGCAGAAGCGTGTCGAGCTCGGCCGCGCACTCGCCGCCGAACCGCAGATCCTGCTGCTCGACGAGCCGATGGCGGGCATGAACGTCGAGGAGAAGCAGGACATGTGCCGCTTCATCCTCGACGTGAACGACCAGTTCGGCACCACCATCGTGCTGATCGAGCATGACATGGGCGTGGTGATGGACATCTCCGACCGCGTGGTGGTGCTCGACTACGGCAAGAAGATCGGCGACGGCACGCCGGACGAGGTGCGCAACAACCAGGAAGTGATCAATGCTTATCTGGGGGTGGCGCATTGAAACCGCAGGGTCCGTCAAAGTACATGGATCCCGGCTTGCGCCGGGATGACGTTTTCAGGGCTGGCAGCTTTTCACACGTCGTCCCGGCGCAAGCCGGGACCCATTCCTGCACACGAAAAGACCACAAATGAACCTGAACTTCTTCTTCGAAGTCCTGATCGGCGGCCTGCTCTCCGGCGTGATGTATGCGCTGGTTGCGCTCGGCTTCGTGCTGATCTACAAGGCGTCCGGCGTGTTCAACTTCGCGCAGGGCGCGATGCTGTTCTTCGCGGCGCTGACCTGCGTGTCGCTGGCCGAGTTCGGCTGGCCGATGTGGGTCGCGATCGCGGCCACCGTCGTCATCATGTACGCGCTGGGCCTGGCGATCGAGCGCGTGGTGCTGCGGCCGCTGGTGAACCAGCCGGAAATCTCGCTGTTCATGGCCACCATTGGCCTGAGCTTCTTCATCGAGGGCCTCGCGCAGATGCTGTGGGGCGCCGACGTCAAGCGCCTCGACCTCGGCATCGAGGACGTGCCGCTCGAATCGCTGATGGAGCACTTCAATATCCTGGTCTCGAAATTCGAGCTGATCGCCGCCGGCATCTGCGCGCTGCTGGTGACGGGACTGGCGCTGTTCTTCTCGCGCACCAAGGTCGGCCGCGCGCTGCGCGCGGTCGCCGATGACCATCAGGCGGCGCTCGCCGTCGGCATTCCGCTGCAGCAGATCTGGGGCATCGTCTGGGGCGTGGCCGGCTTCGTCGCCATGGTCGCGGGCCTGCTGTGGGGCGCGCGCAATGGCGTGCAGTTCTCGCTGACCTTCGTCGCGCTGAAGGCGCTGCCGGTGCTGATCCTCGGCGGCTTCACGTCAGTGCCGGGCGCCATCCTCGGCGGCCTGATCATCGGCGCGTCCGAAAAGCTGGCCGAAGTCTATCTCGGCCCCTTCGTCGGCGGCGGCATCGAGGGCTGGTTCCCGTATGTGCTGGCCTTGCTGTTCCTGCTGGTGCGGCCCGAAGGGCTGTTCGGCGAAAAGATCATCCGGAGGATCTGACCCATGCTGTACCGTGAAGCCGGGCAATTCAAGACCACCTATGCGTCCGACGGCCAGATCTTCCCGATCCGGCAGGACCGCATCGCGCTCGCGCTGCTGCTCGCAGTCGCTTTCGTGGTCGTGCCCTTCGCCGCCTCGCCCTACTTCTTCTCGGCGATCCTGATCCCCTTCATGATCCTGTCGCTGGCAGCGCTGGGACTGAATATCCTGACCGGCTATGCCGGCCAGCTGTCGCTGGGCACGGCCGCCTTCATGGCCGTCGGCGCATTCGCGTCCTACAACTTCATGCTGCGCATTCCCGGCATGCCCATCCTGGCGGCATTCGCGCTCGGCGGCCTGTGTGCCGCGGCGGTCGGCATCGTGTTCGGCCTGCCGTCGCTGCGCGTGCGCGGCTTCTACCTTGCCGCATCGACGCTGGCCACGCAGTTCTTCGTCGTCTGGGCGCTGACCAAGGTGCGCTGGTTCACGAATTACAGCTCGTCCGGCGTGATCACCGCGCAGCAGATCGAGATCCTCGGCTATGAATTCGACTCGCCGGCGTCCAAGTACCTGCTGGTGCTGGGCATCGTCTCCGTGCTGGCGCTGGCGGCGAAAAACATGGTGCGCTCCAACATCGGCCGCTGCTGGATGGCGGTGCGCGACATGGACGTCGCCGCCGAAGTGATCGGCATTCGCCTGATGCGCACCAAGCTGCTCGCGTTCGCGGTCAGTTCGTTCTACTGCGGCGTGGCCGGCGCGCTGTATGCGTATGCGTACCTCGGCACGGTCGAGCCGGAAGCTTACGGCCTGGACCTGTCGTTCCGCGTGCTGTTCATGGTGATCATCGGCGGCCTGGGCTCGGTGCTCGGCTCCTTCCTCGGCGCCGCGTTCATCGTGCTGCTGCCTATCGTGCTGAACAACCTCGCCCACTTTGCACAGATTTCCACCGCGGTCGCGTCGAACCTTGAGCTGATGGTGTTCGGTGCGCTGATCATCTTCTTCCTGATCGTCGAGCCGCACGGGCTCGCGCGCCTGTGGCAGATCGCGAAGGAAAAACTGCGGTTGTGGCCATTCCCGCACTGATTCGCAACGACGGCCATCAAGACAACAACGAGGAGGACGACATGAAATTCATCAAATCGCTGCTGCTGGGCGCCGCGCTGCTGGCGTCGAGCAGTTTTTCGTGGGCCAACGAGCAGTATGTGCCCTTGCTGTCGTACCGGGTCGGGCCGTACGGCTCGAACGGCACCTCGTTCTTCGGCGCCATGATCGACTACATGACGCTGGTGAACCAGAAAGGCGGCATCAACGGCGTCAAGCTGAGCTGGGAAGAGTGCGAGACCGAATACAACGCGTCGCGCGGCGTCGAATGCTATGAGCGCCTGAAGAGCCGCAACGGCGGCGCGACGATTGTCGAGCCGGTGTCGACCGGCATTGCGTACGGCATCCTCGACCGCGTCAGCAAGGACAAGGTGCCGCTGACCACGCTCGGCTACGGCCGCTCGGACGCCGCCAACGGCAAGGTGTTCCCGTATGTCTTCCCGCTGATCACCACCTACTGGAACCAGGCGGGCGCGATGGTCGTGCACCTCGGCGAAAAGGCCGGCGGCATGGACAAGCTCAAGGGCAAGAAGATCGTCCACCTGTACCACGACTCCGCGTACGGCAAGGAGCCGCTGCCGGTGCTTGAGGCCGAAGCCGCGAAGTGGGGCTTCGAACTGATCAAGATCCCGGTCACGCCGCCGGGCAATGAGCAGCAGTCGCAGTGGCTGCAGATCCGCCAGGCCAATCCGGATTACGTGATCATGTGGACCTTCGGCGTGATGAGCGCGGTCGGCCTGAAGACCGCGCAACGCAACGGTTTCCCGCGCGAGAAGATCCTCGGCGTGTGGTGGGCCGGCTCCGAGGAAGACACCGAACCGGCGGGCGAGGCGGCCAAGGGCTTCTCGACGATGAGCTTCACCACCCCGGGCGAGTATCCGCTGCTCGACGAGATCCGCACGCAGCTGTACAAGGCCGGCAAGGGCAACCTGAAGGAACTCGACCGCGTCGGCAACGTGATGTACATGCGCGGCCTGGTGGCGGCGGTGCTGATGGTCGAGGGGATGCGCAATGCGCAGGCAAAGTTCGGCAAGGGCAAGGTGATCACCGGCGAGCAGATGCGCTGGGGACTGGAAAACCTGAACGTCGATCGCGCCCGCCAGAAAGAACTGGGCGTCGACGACCTGTTCCCGCCGGTGAAGACCTCGTGCGATGACCACGAAGGCTCGGGCGCGGTGAAGGTCGTGCAGTGGGACGGCAAGAAATGGGTGGCGCTGTCGAAGAACTGGCTGACCGGCGACAAGGCGCTGGTGCGCAAGCTGCTGGAGACCTCGTCGGCCGCCTATGCGAAGGAAAAGGGCATTACGCCTGCCTGCATGAAGTAAACGATCCGAAGGCACCGGATCCCGGCCTGCGCCGGGATCCGGCGACTCTCGTACCGGACCACCCAACCCGCGAATGACATGAGCACCCCATCCATCCTCACCGTCAACAACATCGAGGTCATCTACGACCATGTGATCCTCGTGCTGAAGGGCGTGTCGATGTCCGTCCCGCGCGGCAAGATCGTCGCGCTGATGGGCGCCAACGGCGCCGGCAAGTCGACCACGCTGAAGTCGATCTCGACGCTGCTGCGCGGCGAGCGCGGCGACGTGACCAAGGGCAGCATCGAATTCAACGGCGAGCGCATCGACCAGCTGACGCCGAACGAACTGGTCCGGCGCGGGCTGTCGCAGGTGATGGAAGGCCGCCACTGCTTCGGCCACCTGACGATCGAGGAAAACCTGCTGACCGGCGCCTACACACGCAAGCTCGGCCGCGCGGAACTGAAGGCCGAGCTGGAGAAGGTCTATCACTATTTCCCGCGGCTGAAGCAGCGACGCAGCTCGCAGGCCGGCTACACGTCCGGCGGCGAACAGCAGATGTGCGCGATCGGCCGCGCGCTGATGGCGAGGCCGTCGATGATCCTGCTCGATGAGCCGTCGATGGGACTGGCGCCGCAGATTGTCGAAGAAATTTTCGAGATCGTGCAGGACCTGAACAAAACCGAGCAGGTGTCTTTCCTGCTGGCTGAGCAGAACACCACCATCGCGCTGCGCTATGCGGACTTCGGCTACATCCT
>JACCEC012222292.1_pt1 | contig 19000 bp, 20 predicted proteins | sample 7450121 | NCBI WGS metagenome assembly JACCEC01 (sample SAMN15323455, study PRJNA562643) | freshwater metagenome | isolation source: river surface water | place: USA:Blue River Watershed | collected 2017-08-18 | reverse complement strand
GCTGTTAGTGAATTCAAACCCGGTCTTGAAGGCGTTCCAGCCACCTTGTCTAGCATTAGCTACGTTGATGGACAAAAAGGCATTCTGGAGTACCGAGGAATTAGTATTGAGCAACTTGCTAACTATAGTACCTTTCTGGAAACTTCTTATTTGTTAATTTGGGGAAAACTTCCGACTAAAGATGAATTAGCTGAGTTTGAGCATGAGATTCGCTACCATCGACGGATTAAATATCGAATTCGGGACATGATGAAATGCTTTCCCGAAACGGGTCATCCGATGGATGCCTTACAAACTTCGGCGGCGGCGTTAGGATTATTCTATTCTCGTAGGGCTTTGGATAATCCTCAATATATCCGTGAAGCGGTGGTGCGCTTAGTCGCTAAAATTCCCACGATGGTTGCTGCGTTTCAATTAATGCGGAAAGGAAATGATCCGGTACAACCCCGTGATGATTTAGATTATTCCGCCAATTTCCTGTATATGTTGAGTGAAAAGGAACCTGATCCCTTAGCAGCGTCGGTGTTTGATGTCTGTCTCACCCTTCATGCCGAACACACGATTAATGCTTCTACATTCTCGGCGATGGTGACTGCTTCTACCTTAACCGATCCCTATGCGGTGATTGCTTCAGCCGTTGGTACCTTGGCAGGGCCATTGCATGGCGGGGCGAATGAAGAAGTGTTAGTCATGTTAGAAGAAATTGGTGCACCTGAAAATGTCGCTCCCTATGTAGATAGTCTAATCGCTCGAAAATCTAAGATTATGGGTTTCGGACATCGGGTGTATAAAGTTAAAGACCCCCGTGCTACGATTTTGCAACAATTAGCTGAAAAACTGTTTGAAAAGTTTGGCCATGATCAATATTATGAAATTGCCCTGGAATTAGAACGGGTGGTTGCTGACCGTTTAGGAGGAAAAGGAATTTATCCCAACGTTGATTTCTATTCGGGTCTGGTTTACCGTAAGTTAGGAATTCCCACAGATTTATTTACCCCCATTTTTGCGATCGCTCGTGTTTCGGGTTGGTTAGCTCACTGGAAAGAACAACTGACCAAAAACCGCATCTTCCGTCCGACTCAAATTTATACGGGTTCTCACAATGAAACCTACGTTCCTATCGATGAACGCAATTGTGCGATTAGCCTAGAAGATTCATCCGTTTAAGAAGTAGAAGTTGCATCTGAAGGTTGTTGTCTGTTAACCCTCAATTGTCAATAAAGGACAGATAACAGACAACAGGTACTTTTTATTCCCCATCTCTCAATATTCTTAATCAGACGGATAAGCAAACTCGGAGATTGAGCTTAAATTTTAACGACAGTCAAACGCTATACTGGTTTACGGTAAAGTATTAAAAAATCTTTACGTTGCTGTTGTTAGATTAATCAAGCATCCATTGTTGCATATCACAAATTCCATGAACCCAGGAATTGACTTACAAGGAATTTTTGTAGAAGGCCTAACAGGTCTGGGCTTACCGTTAGAGATTGCTAAATTGCTGTGGCTCCCTCTACCCATGGCACTGATGCTGGTAGGAGCAACCGTTGGTGTGTTAGCAACGGTTTGGCTAGAACGGAAAATTTCCGCCGCAGCCCAACAACGCATCGGCCCTGAATATATCGGCCCGATGGGAACCTTAGCTCCTTTAGCTGATGGTTTGAAATTACTGTTTAAAGAAGATACGATTCCTACCAATTCAGACCCTTGGTTATTTACTTTGGGGCCTATTATTGTAGCAATTCCCGTGTTTTTGTCCTATCTGGTTGTCCCGTTTGGACAAAACATGGTAATTACGGATTTAGGAACCGCTATTTTTCTGTGGATTGCGCTTTCGAGTATTCAACCGATTGGATTGTTAATGTCGGGTTATGCCTCTAATAATAAATATTCTTTATTAGGGGGGTTACGGGCTGCGGCACAATCGATTAGTTATGAAATTCCCCTGGCTTTAGCGGTTCTGGCTGTGGTGATGATGTCTAATAGTATGAGTACCTTGGATATTGTTAATCAGCAGTCCGGCTATGGAATTTTAGGTTGGAATATTTGGCGTCAACCCGTTGGATTTCTCATCTTCTGGATTGCAGCCTTAGCCGAATGTGAACGCTTACCGTTTGATTTACCTGAAGCGGAAGAAGAACTGGTGGCTGGTTATCAAACTGAATATGCAGGGATGAAGTTTGCTCTGTATTATTTAGCGTCTTATGTCAATTTGGTGCTGTCATCCTTGATGGTGGCGGTTTTATACCTGGGGGGTTGGGATTTCCCAATTCCGGTGGATCAGGTGGCTCAAGTCTTAGGGTTAAGTGAAACCACACCCTGGTTACAAGTGATTTTGGCGATGCTTGGCATCACCATGACGGTTTTAAAAGCTTATCTGTTGGTCTTTACAGCGATTTTATTACGTTGGACAGTTCCTCGCGTGCGAATTGACCAACTATTAAATCTGGGTTGGAAATTTTTACTACCCGTGGGTTTAGTGAATTTGCTGTTAACTGCCGCGCTGAAGTTGGCGTTCCCCGTTGCTTTCGGTGGATAAGCCGTGCTCGCTTGTAAACTCTGATTCCTTAACACGGATTCAACCGATGAAAGGATTTTCCAAGAATTAGTAACCTTCCCTTCAGAAGCCTTGGAAGGATGTAAAATCCGATTAATTGGTGTTAAATCCGTGATCAGCCTTCATCTGTTCTGTGGTAGACACTATGCTAAAGTTTTTGAACCAAGTCACCGAATACGCGAAAGAAACCTTTGAAGCTGCTAAATATATCGGTCAAGGGCTGTCTGTGACGTTTGATCATATGCGTCGTCGCCCCATTACTGTTCAATACCCCTACGAAAAATTAATTCCTTCTGAACGGTTTCGAGGGCGGATTCATTTTGAATTTGACAAATGTATTGCTTGCGAAGTTTGTGTTCGCGTCTGTCCGATCAATTTACCTGTGGTGGATTGGAGCTATAACAAAGAAAGCAAGAAAAAGCAGCTTAAACACTACAGTATTGATTTTGGGGTTTGTATTTTCTGTGGAAATTGTGTGGAATACTGCCCGACCAATTGCCTGTCAATGACGGAAGAGTATGAATTAGCAGCCTATGACCGTCATGAGTTGAACTATGATAACGTCGCTCTCGGTCGTCTACCCTATAAGGTGACGAATGATCCCATGGTCACGCCTTTACGGGAATTCGCTTACTTACCTGCTGGGGAAATTGATCCCCATGATCTGCCAGAAACGGCTCGTCGTGCTGGGTTACGCCCAGAGTCCATTATTGAACAAATGGAAAAAAAAGAATAAGGGTTGACCGTTGACGGGGAACCGTTGACGGTTAATTACTCCTAAATGGCTCCAAATACTTTAATTAAGGGATGATTAAGTTGTGAATCTAGCAGAAGGGGTTCAATTTGTTGCGTTTGGCATTCTTGCCATCATGATGATTGCAGCGGCGTTAGGTGTGGTGCTGCTGAATAATATTGTTTATTCTGCATTTTTGCTGGGTGGTGTATTTATTAGTATTGCAGGGTTATATATTCTCCTGAATGCTGATTTTGTTGCAGCCGCACAAGTTTTAATTTATGTCGGTTCAGTCAATGTTCTGATCCTATTTGGGATTATGTTAGTCAACAAGAGAGAAGCCTTTAAAGAACTTCCTCTGACTTGGCTGCGTAAAGGATCGACGGCGGTTGTTTGTGTGGGATTATTTGCCTTATTAGGAACAATGGTGTTGTCTACCTCTTGGTCAGTGACTCCAGTTGTTGCACCTGTTGAGGGTTCCATTGCCTTAATTGGACAACACTTTTTTAGTGATTTCTTATTACCCTTTGAGTTGGCTTCGGTGTTTTTATTGATGGCAATGGTGGGAGCGATTATTCTCGCTCGTCGAGATTATATTCCTGATGTTCCATCGACACAAAAAACTGAACCTCCAGTTTTAACGTTACAAGAACGTCCCCGTGAATTAATTCCCTTCGACAAGCTCAGGGCGGCGTCTGTAGGTAGCGATCGCCCTCAAGATCGTTAGGGTTAAAAGGATTTGGGAAAAGGGATAGAAACAGAAAACTTTTACTCGTTTTTAAACTCAAAAGAATTGGAGAAATGCAGAAAATTATGCAATTACAAGTGGAGTATTTTTTATTGTTAGCGGCTGCTCTTTTTTGCATTGGAATCTATGGATTAATTACCAGCCGCAATGCCGTTCGAGTGTTAATGTCAATTGAATTATTATTAAATGCAGTTAATTTGAATTTAATGGCATTTTCTAATTTTTTAGATTCTGCTAATATTAAAGGTCAAGTTTTTACTGTATTTGTAATTACTGTAGCTGCGGCGGAAGCTGCGGTGGGTTTAGCAATTGTTCTTGCCATTTATCGTAACCGAGATACAGTCGATATGGAAGAATTTAACTTGCTAAAATGGTAATTCAGTTATCAGTTATCAGTTATCAGTTATCAGTGATTAAACCTGCTAGGGTTTTGATAGTACGACCATGGCTGACGACACAAGAAATACACGGGAAACTTGGTAGCCTCGTCTATGAGTAAGCGAGGCGGAAAAGTGACTCGGCGGATTTATTAACTCCCCCAGGAGAATCTTCACCTAATCTTGGTTTTATGCCTCATAAGCTTGAAATAGTTTCCGGTTCCTAGACCTCAATTTCTAGCTCAACCCCTGGTTCTAAATTATTAGCAATACTTTGGAACAATTGCAAAGCCGCTTCTAAATCTTCTGCAATTTCAGAGGCTAAAACATCCGGTGTAGGCAGGTTATTAGAATCTTCTAAACTATCATCTTTCAGCCAGAAAATATCGAGGCTGACTTTATCCCGTTGCATTAATTCTTCATAACTAAACGCCTTAAATCGTTCCGTTTCTTGACGTTCATAACGATTTTCAGCATTAAAGCACTGGATAAAATCTTGTAAGTCCTCAGACCGTAAAGGATTAGTTTTTAAAGTGAAATGTTGATTGGTTCTAAAATCATAAATCCATAGTTTTTTTGTCCAAGGTTCAGCACTGGCGGGTTTACGGTCAAAAAATAAAACATTTGCTTTCACCCCTTGGGCGTAGAAAATCCCTGTCGGTAATCTTAATAAGGTATGTACGTCGCATTCGTGCAGTAATTTTTTGCGAATGGTTTCTCCTGCACCGCCTTCAAAAAGCACATTATCAGGAACAACAACGGCAGCTTTCCCATTAATTTTTAACAACGTTTTAACGTGCTGAAGAAAGTTTAATTGTTTGTTGGAAGTTGTTGCCCAAAAGTCATCCCGTCGATAAACAATTTTTTCTTTATCAGCTTTCCCCTCATCATTAAAAACCGTAATACTGCTTTTTTTCCCAAAGGGAGGATTTGTTAAAATTAATTCAAACCTATCCCCTGGGTCTGCTATTAAGCTATCTTTAGCTTCAATGGGACTTTCATCGCCACTAATACCATGTAAATGCAGGTTCATGGCACACAGACGCGCCACACCATCCGCCACATCGTAGCCTTTAAACGTCTGATGTTTGAGAAACTGCCTTTCGGCTTTATCGAGTTGATAATGCTTGTTAATATAGTCATGGCTAACCAGGAAAAAGCCACCCGTACCGCAAGCGGGGTCACAGATGCGCTCACCCGGTTGGGGACGCATGACGTCTACCAGGGCTTTAATTAACGGTCTGGGGGTGAAATATTGCCCTGCACCGTTTTTGGTATCCTCAGCGTTCTTTTGCAGCAGTCCTTCGTAAATTTCCCCTTTAACGTCGATATCTAACCCTATCCAAGTTTCTGAATTAATTAATTCAATTAGTCGTTTAAGTTTAGCAGGGTCTTGAATTTTGTTTTGAGATTTACGGAAAATAACGCCTAAAAGTCCTTTTTCTTTCCCTAAATTTTCTAGGGTATGGCGATATTGAATTTCTAAAGCATCCCCATCTTTTAACCGTAAGGTTTGCCAGTCATATTCTTTAGGAATTGTGGAAGGTTTACCTAAAGGTGCAGGGAGTTGAGCTTGTTCATCTACCATTTTTAGAAATAGCAAATAAGTCAACTGTTCCACATAATCGCTATAACTTACGCCGTCATCTCGGAGGACGTTGCAGTAATTCCACAGCTTTTGAACAATAGTAGATGATAAGTTACTCATAGGGATTTAAACTAACAATTAACTTTGATTATCGGCTGGAGGCGTTGTCCTGAAATTGTCGAAGGATTGAGGAATTTCCTCTGCGGTTAAAGTGACAACTTTTCCATTTTGCCAAACACTGACAGATTCCCCTAATTTCCGATGTCTATCTAAAGCTTTAGCGATCGCAATTTTCACCCCTGCATCAATTTTTTGATGCAGTTCGCTTAGAGGAATTGGGGGGTTATTCTCGGACGGTGATTTGATTCCAGATGGCGGGTTCATAAATGATGATCTCTTGGTTGTTTCCTAATGCAGCTACTAATTGAGGGCTAGTACCCGAATTATCGTAGGCTATCCAAGTATCGCATAGGGGTAAATACAAATCCGTGAGGTTTTTCCGTCCCCCTTCATAACGACGGCGAATCACTTCTTCTAGGATATTGTGACCCCCACTTTCAACCCGTCTGCGTACCCTAGCAATCGCTAATTCAGGGCTTTGTAACCAAAAATAAATTAAGTTAATCTGATACCCTTGATTTTTACAGTTTCTTAAAAAACGGGCATAACTGCGAGTTGCTAAAGTGGTTTCAAAGGCAAAATCAACTCGATTATTAACTAAACTTGCCAGTCTTTCTAACATTAATCGTCCGGCTTGAATAGCAACGGATTCAGGATTAAAGGGAGAAAGACCCGCCGCAATTTCATCGGCGTTGACATATTCAAAAACTTCAAGGAAATAAGGGAGAATTTGCAAAGCTGAGGTGGTTTTACCTGAACCATTTGCACCCCCAATTATGTACAGATTGGGCATTATTTTAAGGGGATTTCAAGTTGTAAATCTGATTGGGTTTTTGATTGAGTTTTCCTTTTAGTTTTAGTTGTGGTCTGTTGAGCTTTTTCGGCTTTAATTCGTTCTAACAGTTTTTCGGCGGGTTCGTCGTTGGGGTCTTGGGGAACAAGTTTACCTTCAAAGGCTTGTTTTAAAATACTTTGGCGGAGTTTTTCAGCGCGTTTGAGGTTAGAGTCTATGGTTTTTTCGAGTTGGTCAATTACTGAAAAACTTCGTTCTATTTCTTCTAGTATTTTTTTTTGTTCCAGTAATGAAGGAATTTCTAAAGGAAGCTTATTTAAAACAGTTTGACTAATATTATGCTGTCCTGCTGAGGTTGCGGCTCTCGTTTCAATCCATGTGCGGATTCTAAAAGTATTCCATATTTTATTTATCCATATAGGTAAGCTATCTATAGCTATTAGACGAAAACGAATTAGATAAGACGCAAAAAAATATGATTTATCGTAAGCCTGAGTAACTAAAGCAGCCCGACCTATAAGGTCTTTACTTCCATTAGTACGAATAACAAGAAAATCACCGTATGTCAACGGGTCAATAGCATCAAGTTTGTTGTCATTAGCTGCATATTTTAAATCATCCAAGACAATACTACCTTCAACAATATTAGGAATTCTAAGAACAGGTGAACCTAAAAAATTGTAATCACATTTTTCAGATGTTCCATACCTAGAATCCCAACTTAATTCCTCTAAACTAGCCCAACACCATCCATCAGGTAATTCAGGTAAATCTGAGGTATCGGGTGCAACGGGTTCTTTATATTTCAGCTTCCAACTATCATCCTTGGGGGTTTTTCCCTGTGCTTTCATTTTCGCCAGTTGTTCGGCTTCCCACTTTTCCCGTCGCTGCTTGAGAATGCGTTCAAGTAACATTGAAGCGGGTTCTAATTTCCCTTGATTTGCTTCCCGCCATTCTTGAGTTAAACTTCCTTCAACTGCCGCTTTTAACACCGCCTGACGGTAGCATTTTAATTTAGCTTTTAGCTTTTTAAGTAACTCTACCCCTGCATCAAGTTCGGTGAATAGTTCCTCAATTTTAGCAACGATGCGATATTGTTCAGCTAGTGGGGGTATAGATAAGGGAATTTGCTTTAGTGATTTAACAGAAGAAATATTTTGAATGGCAGAACCACGAGTATTATCTAGTAATTGTTTTTGGAATAAATCAGAGCTAAACAACAAAACAAAGTAGTTTGTTAAAATAATACTAGGGTTTAGACTGATTTTTAAAAGTGCCTGATTTATTATTCCTTTCTCTATAAAATGAGGAGCAACAGCAATTTTACCAATAGTTCCAGAACAGCTTATTAATATATCACCACTATTTACTTCAAAATCTTGAAGTTTATTAAATGTTTCTTGATCAATATAATAATCCCCTGTTTTAAAATTGTTATAAATAACATTCTTTTGCTCATATACTTTATAACCACTTGGTACAAAAAACTCTTTTTTCAAGGAACTACCAAAAGGCCCCCGCTTAATAGAATTTTTTGTATTTGCTGTAATATCTTCTAAGTAAAGAGTCACCCAACCTTTCGGCAATTCATACAATTCCTCACCCATTACGCTGCTAACACCTCATTCAACTCATCCAAAATATCCATTAAATCATTCCCAAATAATTGATAACCCTGAAACGCTTCTTGGGGCATTTCTTGTAAATCTTCTACATCAATTCTCACACTCGTAATAATATGCTCCTTAATCTTTTCCAACCACCGAACCTGCTCAGAACTAAACGTTTTACCCGCTAACCACTGCTGAAACTTCTCCTCAATTGTTACTGCAAAAGGTTCTAACGTTTCCGTTTCCCCCATTGCAAAGCGTACCAGAGAAATGATATCCGTCAATAATTTTTGTACCCCTGCACCCTTCACCTTATTCGCTTCTAATTGGCTGTAAGCTTGCCATAACTTCTCCGGTGTCAAGCTGCGGGGGGGACGTTCCAAGGCATTTGCTAACTGCTTAATCTGCTCATAAGTTAACCGTCGTTGTCCATAGGGCTGATTATACAAGATTTGCAGTGCTATAATTTCATCTTTATTCGCTTCTACAAACTCACGGAAACTTTGCACCATCCCCATCGCCTTATCCCTAGCAGTGGTATCAAACCCAGCAAATAACACCACATCCCGACTCACTGTATCAATAATCTGTTCATTTTTAGTCTTAATTTCTCTCAATAAATTCCGAAACTTGGGATTATCAAACGGTTCACAAGCTTGATTAATTAACATCTCATTCGCTTGCTTTTGTTGCGCCTCTGTTGGGGTTTTTATTTGAAATTGTTTAACCGCTTGTTCGATTTGGTTATCAGGATCTAAAGCCTTTAATAAATCTCTGGTAATCTGTTGAATAGACTTACCCCCAGCAACGCTTTTTAACTCTGTGCGTTCATCATCATTGAGTTTTTTTTCTAATTTTGCCAACCGTCCTGCTAAAGACATTAAAGTATCTTCATCTCGCACATCCGTTGCGACATTTTGTAAAAGTTGATGAAACGGAACACTGCGTTTTCGTTCTAACGGTCGAGAGTCCGTTTTATCCGATTCACACACCCCCACAGCATCTACAATAATAAACTGTTCCTTCACCTCAGCATCACGGGTAACAACTTGAAAATCCGTCGGGTTAATGGTGCGGGTTCCCCGTCCTTTCATTTGTTCAAAATAAACCCGTGATTTCACATCCCGCATAAAAACTAAACATTCCAGAGGTTTAATATCTGTTCCCGTTGAAATCATATCAACCGTAACAACAATACGCGGATGATAAGAGTTGCGAAACCAACTGATTAAAATTTCGGTTTTCTCCCCCGTAGTCCGATAAGTAATCTTCTTACAAAACTCATTACCCTTACCAAATTCCTCCCGCACAATTCGCACAATATCTTCAGCATGGGAATCATCCTTAGCAAAAATTAAAGTTTTCGGAACATCCGTTCTATTCGGAAAAATCTCAGTCAATAATCGCTCTTTAAAGGTGCGAATTACCGTGCGAATTTGGTCAACAGCAACAACAGATTTATCTAACTCCTTCCCCCGATAACTTAAATCCTCATCTAATTGTTGCCACCTAACTGCACGGGTTTGACGATTTCTCGTATCAATATAAAACCCCGCTTCAATCGTACTCCCTTGTTCAGTAATTTGAGTCCGAATCCGATAAACCTCATAGCCCACATTTACCCCATCGGCTACCGCCCGTTCATGGGGATATTCCATGACTAAATTTTGATCGAAAAAACCAAAAGTTTGCTTGGAAGGTGTTGCCGTTAATCCAATAATAAACGCATCAAAATATTCTAAAACTTGTCGCCAAACATTATAAATTGAGCGGTGACATTCATCGGTTATAATAAAATCAAAAGTTTCAATTGGTATCTTATAATTATAAACAACATCCTTGGGTTGCTGGTTTTCTTCTCTACCATCAAATAGGGATTCTTCCTCATTTTCCACTTCAAATTCAGCCTCACCCCGCAACATTGAATAAAGGCGTTGAATCGTCGTAATACAAACTTTATTCACCGGAGCAATGGTATTAGAACTTAACAACTGTACGTTATAAAGTTCAGTAAACTTTCGCCCATCATCCGGGGTAACATACTGTTGAAATTCCTTTTGGGTTTGCTCTCCTAAATTCTTCCTATCTACTAAAAATAAAATTCGTTTCGCCCCGGCTATTTTAATCAGCCAATAGATAAAACTAACCGCCGTATAGGTTTTACCCACCCCCGTCGCCATTTGAATCAGCGCTCTAGGGCGGTTTTCCTTCAAAGAATTAAATAAACCTGCAAGGGCTTCTTTTTGACACTCTCGTAAATCCTCAGTATCAATTATTGGTAACTGTTGCAACCGACCTCTCAGGGTATCGGGTTGTCCTAACCCTTCCTGTAACGTTTCTGGTTTAAAGAATGCAAACACTCGCCTTGAGCGATAATCAGGGTCACGGAAATCTCGAAAATAAGTTTCTACTCCTGTGCTTTCATAAATGAAGGGTAACGGTTTTTGGTGACAGTTGAGGGTTTTGGGCAAGTTAAACGAATATTTATCGGATTGTAGTTCAACTCCACTGAGGGGAAACCCAAAAGGCTTGGCTTCAATGACTCCAACCGCTTTACGGTTAATAAATAACAAGTAGTCCGCGAACCCAGATTTGAGAGGATATTCCCGCACGGCAATTCCTAACGCCGCACTTAAGTTGATTTGTTCATAGTCTTGAATCTGCCAACCTGCATTCGTGAGGAGTTGGTCAATTTTCTGCCTTGCTTGGGCTTCGGGCTTCATCATAGGTGCAATCTCTACTAGCCTATGGTGAATTTTCCCCATAGGAATGACAAAATAAGGAGTAGCAATGTGGCAGAGACTCAATTACTACTTTAAACGTTTTAATGTAATTAACTAACTGTAGATTTACGGAAATTTCAAAAAATTTATTAATTTTCTACATCCGTATAATCACGGAATCTCAGAAATTAGGAAAAAGTTTATCAATTTAGAGTCGAGATGTTGCTTCCCGGCTCCCCTTCCTACGGCTGAACCACCATCACAGCATAATGGTCTAAACTGAGAAGTTCAGCCATAATATTTTGCAATTCTAGGGGTTGAAAGGATTGAATTTGTTCAGGATAGGTGACAGATAATTCAGGTTTTGCCACCGTGAAATAATAGCCATATAACCCGGCTAACTGTCCGGGTGTTTCGGTTGAAAAGGCATAGTCATTACAGAGAAAACGTTGACTTCGCCTGAGTTCTGCTTCTGAAATCGGCTGGGTCATTAATTGATGAAGTTCTTCACAAATCAACGATTCAACTTTCTCTAAATTTTGAGGTTCTAATAACGCACTAATTGTAAATAAGCTAGACTCTTGTTGTAGAGAAAAATCGCTGCAAATATCATGGACAAGCTGGAGTTTTTCCCGTAATTTTTGGACTAATCGAGAAGTTCGTCCTGATGCAATCACAGAAGAAATTAAGTCCAGTCCATACGCTTGTCTTAAATGTTCAACCCCTGGCCCTGTCCAAGCTAAAGTTAATCGTGCGTCTTCAAGATAAGGTAAACGCAGTTCTTGGCGACGAATAGCTTGAATTTGGGGACGAACAGTTTCATAAAGATGGGGATAATGGGTCGGAGGGAAAAAATTGTCAAAAGCTTCCGCAATTAAATCCAGTGCTTGCTGTTCTTCCACACCCCCAATAATGACAACAGCCATGTTTTCAGGTTGGTAACGAGAGCGATGGAAGCAACGCATTTCATAGGGCGAGTGTTCCATTAATTTAGCTTCTGTACCCAAAACAGAACGACTGTAGGGATGACGTTCATAGACAATTTCCATTAAGGCTTGAAAACCGAGCCAATCAGGATCATCCGTCGCTTGACGAATTTCTTCTAAAACAACATCTCGTTCTCGATTAAACTCGCTTTCAGGAATCGAAGCGTGTAATAATAAATCGCCTAATGCCTGTAATGTTTCTTTTAAATATTGAGTGGCGGTTGTAATATGAAAATGAGCATAATCGTGGCTAGTAGCAGCGTTCGCCACCCCCCCACAACTTTCAATCACTTGATCGAACACACCAGGGCTAATGCACTCTGTACCCTTAAAAATCATGTGTTCTAAAAAGTGTGCCATTCCTGACCACATATCCGGTTCATAAATAGCCCCAGCCCGAACCCAAACATCAACAACTACAACGGGAGTGCACCGAATGTGCTGATGAATCACTGTTAAACCATTGTTCAGCTTAAACGTGCTGGCAGGAAATGTTGAAGGTATTAAAACTTGAGACAAATTATTAAGGATTTAACTCCACTTAATCTAGCCTACGACGAATGAGTCGATTTTAACAACTTTTCTTTTAACTAGCAACTAGAGGGGATACAACAAAAAAATATCATCCTAGAGTCATTTGTTAAAGACGATTTCTCTAGGATGATATTCATTCAATTAATCACACAATCGATGCTACATCGGTTTTAGACGACTGTAGTTCCCAGAATGGGAATTAAATTGCTTTGATTAATGGCGGGATTAGGTTCAAAGCTTGCCAAACCAACCGCTACTTGAGCCGCTTGACCCACACCTAAGATCACATTGGGAACAGCAGTGGTGAGGAACTCATCCGTTGTCCGAACAATGTAGTCATCGGGAGTGGGAAGATTCAAGAACCCGAAAGAACCGGCTGCATCACTAACGGAAACAGGTTCACCGGAATCCAGGGAACGGTTATTGTTCAAATCCAGATAGAGTTCAGCACCGGGGAGATTGGGTTCGCCCGGTTGAACAATACCATCAGCATTGAAATCATTAAACACAAATCCGGTGATGCTGTCGGGTAACACAGTAGTCGGTGTTGGAGCAAACGTATACAGGAAGTTAGCCTGAGCCGAACCGTTGGGAATGACAGGAGCATCAACTGTCGCTCCGGGTAGGGGTGAAGTTCTAACGTAAGCCGTGGTTGGAGGAACGGAAGTGACTGGGAAAGAGTTGGCGACAGACAGGGGATCGGCTAACAGTTGGTAAGCCAGATAAGGGTTTTGAGCCAAGACTTCGTTAGATTCTTGTCCAACGTTAGTATCTAAACCCGTGATAATATAAGCCCCATTAGCACGACTGAGATCAGAATCTTCACCTAAGTCAAAGACGTTATTCCCATTAGAATCAATAAAGACCGTAACGCCCTGAATACCGGGTTCTGTAGCTTCTGGGAAACCGTTACCATTCAGGTCATTAATGACTTTACCGTAAACACTATTCGGAACCACTGTCCCAATATCGGCTCTGGTGGTGCTTCCACCAAAAACATCAACGACCAAAGGAGTACCCGTGGTTTCTAACAAATCACCCAAGATGGGATTTGTTTCACCCGTTACCTCAAAGGGTTGAGCTAATCTCAACAGGTAGGAACCTGGAGGAAGAACATTAAAGTTATAAAACCCAGCTTCATTGGTGAAGGTTAGGGGTTCATTGGAATTCAGGAAACCATCGTTATTGAGGTCAATATAGACCGGAATATCCGATAACGTGGCATCAGTGAAGGGATCATATAGCTGATTCTCAGGATAAACCCCATTGAGCTCGACTGTAATATTGCCTTGATTGTCATAGACGTAGTTGTACAAACCAAGGAGGTTATTATCTACAAATACAGCCCCGTTAATATTGCCATTCAGAGACGGAACCACCGGAGTAACGGTTCCAAGATTGGCAATATTAAATGAAACCGGAGCGGTTTCGGTTCCTGTTAACGCAACAGGAGTGGCTGCTGTTGTCCGCGTGAAACCGGGAGGAACAATTTGTCCAACGATATAGTTTCCAGCCGTTAGATTGGGAAACGAATAAAAACCGTTAATATCCGTGATAGTAACCGCTTCTAGCGACTCGGGTAAACCATTACCATTACTATCTAAATAGACTGTGACATTAGGAAGTGCAACATCTCCAGCATCGAAGATGCCGTTGAAATTAATATCATTAAATGATGTACCGTTGAGAGTGCTCACGATTTGACTCCTCCACCAAAGTGAATTGCGAAACGCATCGAAGACTTAGACTGATCTGTTTGACTCCGGGTAGAACCCGTTGCTTAACTTGATCAACTACACCCCTTGATATAAACCCGGGGTATCAAGTCCAAGCCAGATATGAATTCTACATTATCGTAGGCAACTATATCAGACTTCCTAGAGATCTGGCAATTTGGATCGCCGAATTGAATTGCAGTGTTGTTATTAAAATCAAGTTTGACCCACACTAACACCCCACTGACCCCGTGAGATGTTAGGAGTCAATTGATTTTAATGCCAGGTTTTGCCCTTAATAGGCATCTTGCAATTCATGGAAATCAGGAGAGATATAATCTTTTCTTAGAGGCCAGCCGACCCAATCTTCAGGCATTAAAATCCGTTTCAGATTCGGATGACCTTCGTAGACAATACCATACATATCGTAGGATTCTCGTTCCTGAAAATCGGCAGCTTTCCAGATCCAGTAAACTGAAGGGATTCTGGGGTCATCCCGATCAACGAAGACCTTGACGCAGATTTCCTGGGGTTGTTCCACGTCGTCATCAATTTTGACTAAATGATAAACACTGACTAAATCATCCCCAGGGCCAGCATCATAAGCACATTGGCAGCGCAAGCTATTAAAGCCGTAGGCGTACAATGCGGTCGCGAGGGGGATCAGATAGTCTCGATCCACTTTAATCATTTCCACGCCCATTGTATTCGGGCCGAGGGATTCATGCTCAAAGCCGTTTTCACTTAACCATTGAGAAACTTTCCCGGCTTCAACTAAGGGTGCTTCTGCTTCTGAATTAGCCACGTTTTTCCTCCTTGGTTCGTTCGGCAATTAAAGCGGGAGGAACAGGCATTCCCATCGCTTCCGTTAGCTGTTTAGGGGGAACTTGACGAGATTCGGTGACTAAATATTGACCCGTTAAAATTGGTGGCACCGGTTTCATCTTGTGAGGTCGGGTGTAATAGCGATGGGTTTGTTGCAGATTTGCCCGTTCCTGTAGGGAATCGTTGGCAATTTTCTTGCGAAGTTTAATCACCGCATCGATAATCGCTTCAGGACGAGGAGGACACCCCGGAATATAGACATCCACTGGAATTAATTTATCCACGCCTCGCACAGCCGTTGTGGAGTCCATGCTAAACATTCCTCCGGTGACGGTACAAGCACCCATGGCAATGACGTATTTAGGTTCTGGCATTTGCTCGTATAACCGCACCAAAATCGGAGCATATTTCATGGTGATGGTTCCGGCTGTAATTAATAAATCGGCTTGTCGTGGACTCGACCGGGGAACTAAACCAAAACGGTCAAAATCAAACCGAGAACCGATTAAACCCGCAAATTCAATAAAACAGCAGGCTGTCCCGTACAGCAGGGGCCATAAACTGGATAGCCTAGCCCAGTTGTAAAGGTCATCCACGGTTGTCAGAATCACGTTTTCCGAGAGTTCCTGAGTAACTTGGGGACGCTCGACTGGGTTAATGATTTTTTCGATTTCGGGTGAAATACTTTGTGTCATGGTTTTATCACCTTTTATGACCATTCCAACGCACCTTTACGCCAAGCGTAAACCAGTGCAATAACAAGAATTGCAATAAAAATCAAGGCTTCAATAAAGGCTAGGAGCCCTAAATTATGGAAGGCAACGGCCCAAGGATAGAGAAACACGGTTTCAACGTCGAAGACGACGAACACCAAGGCGAACATATAGTATCGGATGTTAAATTGAATCCATGCTCCCCCGATGGGTTCGTTACCGGACTCGTAGGTGGTGCGACGGGCTCCACTGCGGCTTTTGGGTCGAACGATTTTGGACACACCCAAAGCCAGGATGGGAACGAGGCTGCTGATGAGCAAGAAGCCTAAAAAATATTCGTAGCCACTGAGAATAAACACTGTGGAATCGAGATCGCTCTAGGTTTGTAACTGATTTTTTACATTTTGACATAATTTTCCCCTTAATCTTCGATCTAATGGGGGTTTTGTATCCAGATTCGAGATCAGGGTCTGTCTGTTGTTGATCCTGATGGGGGAATATCTATTGTGAGTTGGTCAAATTTTGTAATATTATTTAATAGTTATTTTAATAATCCTAAACTCATCCCTGTTCAAGTTATGAGCGAGCCAGCCCCTGAAGTTACAGCCCTGGATCGGCATGAGTGTAAGGCTTGTGGCTATGTCTATGAGCCGAAGAAAGGCAGTGCTAAGGTTCCTGCGGGAACAGCATTTGCCGATTTACCAACAAAATGGCGTTGTCCAGTCTGTGGCGCGCCCAAAAGCCAGTTTGTCAATATTGGTTCTCAGGAAAACCCCTCTGGGTTTGAAGAAAATTTAGGCTTTGGCTTAGGGGTAAATACTTTGACCCCCCAGCAAAAGAATCTCCTGATTTTCGGGGGATTAGCCCTGGGATTTTTGTTCTTTATGAGCTTGTATGGCTTAAATTGAGGGATTTAAACTTCATTGAATCTGATGCACATTGTTAAATTTTTGCAAAAAATCGTTATAGTCTTGACAGTTGGCTTAATTTGTGCAAGCTGTCGATACCTCCCCCAACTCAGTTACAACCCCTGGGAAGTGGTTCCCACGGACACCGAAGCGAATTTAGCCGACATTGCCTTTACCGGAACAAACCCGAAACATGGTTGGATTGTCGGAAGTGAGGCGACGCTGCTAGAAACCACCGATGGGGGCAACCATTGGCAAGTGCAGCAACTCGATTTAGGGGACGAAAAGGTTCGCTTCAACTCCGTCAGCTTTAACGGTTCCGAAGGATGGATTGCCGGACTTCCCTCGATTTTGTTGCACACTAGCAATGAAGGTCAAACCTGGGAACGGATTACCTTAAATGCGAAGTTACCGGGTTCTCCTTATAGTATTGTGGCTCTCAGTCCCAATACGGCGGAAATGACAACGGATGTCGGGGCGATTTATCAAACCGAAGATGGCGGGAAAACCTGGAAAGCTCTTGTTGAGGATGCGGTGGGGTTTGTCAGAAGTTTATCTCGCTCTGCCGATGGTCGTTATGTTAGCGTTTCTGCTAAGGGCAATTTCTACTCGACTTGGGAACCCGGATCTCAATCTTGGGAACCTCATAATCGTTACAGTTCTAAACGGTTAGAGAAAATTGGCTTTGGTCAAGATGGCCATTTGTGGATGATTGCTCGGGGTGGTGAATTGCGGTTTGCTGATCCTAGTGATCCTCAAGCTTGGGGTGATCCGGTTAATCCTGAATATTCTACCAGTTGGGGATTTTTAGATTTAGCTTACCGCACCCCTGAAGAAATTTGGATCAGTGGCGGGAGTGGCAATCTTCTGTGTAGTTTTGATGGAGGTAAAACTTGGCAGAAAGATCGGGAGGTGGAAAATGTCCCATCGAATCTGTACAAAATCAAGTTTTTTGACCCTGAACAGGGTTTTGTCCTCGGTCAGAGGGGAACGTTACTGCGTTATCAAGGTTCCGCCCCGCCAACGGCTTAAAGGAACCTAAGATAAATCAATGGAGTAGGCTTGTTCCACATTCCCTGCTCCCGTATCATATAGATTTGAGTGTTCAACCGTTGCTTGAGGAGATTTAACGATGTCAGGAACAACTGGAGAGCGTCCTTTTGGCGATATTATTACCAGTATCCGGTATTGGGTGATTCACAGTATTACAATTCCGGCTTTATTTATTGCGGGTTGGCTGTTTGTGAGCACAGGTTTAGCTTACGATGCTTTTGGAACGCCTCGCCCCGATGAGTATTTTACTCAACAACGGCAAGAACTTCCGATTGTAAGCGATCGCTTTAATAGCAAACAACAAATTGGCGATTTCATTGGTAAATAATTAACAAAGGAGTTTAATAAAATGGCAACTGGTAGCAGTTCCAATGAGCCGATAACTTATCCGATTTTTACAGTTCGTTGGTTAGCAGTTCATACTTTAGCTGTACCTACGGTTTTCTTCCTGGGTGCGATCGCGGCAATGCAATTTATTCAACGATAGGAGACTTACAATGGAACGGAGTAATAATCCTAATCGGCAACCTGTGGAGTTAAACAGAACTTCACTCTATTTAGGTTTGCTGTTGATTTTTGTTCTGGGTATTTTATTCTCCAGTTATTTCTTTAACTAACTGGTTTTTTCTCGATTTAACGATTTTGGATTCACTTCGTGACGCTCCACGAACGTTGATTGAGGAAATATATTTTTTACCCAAATATTCATCCTAAATCTGATATCCAAAATCTAAAAATCCCTTGTCAATTAAGTTTTGAATTAACGAGGTAATAGCCGTGTTGCAATCAGGTAGACTTCCTTTGTGGTTAATTGCCACTGTTGCTGGAACAGGTGTTTTAGTGGTAGTTGGTTTGTTTTTCTACGGTTCCTATGTGGGTTTAGGGTCTGTAATGTAAGACTCTGGGGGTGGATAGGGACGAGGGATCGTGTCTATCTCCCTGGCCCTTGAGTGTAAATTTTCCTAAAATTTCCAGACTCATCACAAAATCCCGCTCTTTTCTATTGAGTGGGATTTT
>JACCEC010399821.1_pt1 | contig 19002 bp, 16 predicted proteins | sample 7450121 | NCBI WGS metagenome assembly JACCEC01 (sample SAMN15323455, study PRJNA562643) | freshwater metagenome | isolation source: river surface water | place: USA:Blue River Watershed | collected 2017-08-18 | reverse complement strand
ATGATTTAATTGATAATGTATAATTTAATTTAGATTTTATATTTTTACAAATAAAATCATGCATATTATTATTATATCCAATATATTCTATACATTTTAAATTATATTTTTCTAATATTTCTAATTTCACTTTAGTTAATATTAAGCTTAATTCTATTATATATTGATTATTAATTCTAGATTCTAGATTATTAGATAATTTATATAATTTACATATAATATATTCACAAGTAATTCCAAATGATTCATTATTAACTTTATTTAAATTATTATTAATATTATTAACTTTGTTTAATTTATTATTGGCTTTGTTTAAATTATTATTAACTTTATTTAAATTATTCCAATATATACTAATAACATTCGTATTTTTATTTTTTTTAATAAAACTATTAATTTGATAAATTAATAATCTTTTGTTTTTTCTTTTAATATATTTATTAGTTAATTGATACCAAAATTTATGTAAATCTTCATTACTTAATAAATTTAATATTTTTAAATTAATTTTATTAATTATATATTTTTTAGATTTATTTTTATAATTTATAACATTTAAAATTTTACATATTTTGTATAATTTATTTATTTTAATATGAGTTAAATATTTTGGAATAATCATATAATTATATAATCATATAACTTATACTATAACTATACCTAATCTTAAAATTTAATATGATTGAATTTCTAATAATTTTTTATATAATTCGATAGTAGAATAACAATCATATTTAGCATCATGAAAATCTAATTCACAATTTACTGTAATTTGTAAAAAATTACATAATTTACTTAATGATAATGATTGATATCTTGAAATTTTCTTTTCTATTTTTAAAATTTGAGCAAGATTATATGTATCAATATAATCTTTATTAAAATATAATTCAATATCTTTTTCTGTAATTAATTTATTACTTTTTAACATATTGATATCAAATTGAATATTATGACCTATAATGGAATATTTAGTATCATATTTTTTAATAAATTCAATTATTGAATTATATGCTTCTTCAATTGAAATTGCAATTTTATCATGTTCAACTAAATTAATTTTATTAATTTCTAATGCTTTTGTAAATATTAAATAATGTGGATGTTTAATTTTTAAATCTAATTCATGTAAAACTTCAAAATTTTCATCTAATATAATAAAATATGCTGTTAATACATTACAGCTAGGTAGTAAACCAGTTGTTTCGCAGTCAAATACTAAATATTTCATTAAAATTAATTAAAATAAGATTAATTAAAATAAGATTAATTAGATTAAGATATTTAATTTTAATATTTATTATAATTTCATTAAATCTTAAATTAACAAAAAAATATTAAAAACTTTCTTCTTAAGATTATTTAAATAATTTAACTATACATCATTAAATGTTTATTATCTTCTTCATTTTCTTTATTTATTGAATTTTCTAATAAAATATCAATATGTTCCTTTTTAATAATAACTGGTAATATATTATAATAATCATATAAATTTTTATATCTTAGATTAATTACATTTTTAGATTTATCTGTTAATAATAAGGTATTAATTCTAGAAATAATAGTTTGTATTTTAGCCTTAATTGATCTCATTCCTTGATTATTTTTAGATATTTCCACAATATAGTTAATAGCATCAGGTTCAAAAGAAATATCATCTTGAGTAAAATTAAATCCTTTTAATATACTATCTATTAAATGAGTATTAGTAATTTCTATTTTTTCTTTAACATTATAATTTTTAATTTCTATTTTATAAATTCTATCGGCTAAAATAGGATCTATTAAAGTAGGATCATTATATGTAAATACAAATAAAGCTCTTGATAAATCAATTTCTATACCTGAAAAGTATTCATCACCATTATATTTATTATTAGTAGTTAAATCTATTAAATGAATTAAGGTTCCGGTAATATCGCGTCCATGTTCAGTTTTAGATATTTTATCAATTTCATCAAAGAAAATAATAGGATTCATTACTTTACTTTCAATTAATGCATCAATAATTTTACCTTGTCTACTTCCAATGTATGTAAAATTATGTCCTTTAATTATATGCGCATCTGAATTTCCACCTAATGAAATTCTTACTAAAGGTCTATTTAAAGCATTTGCAACACATTCTACAAAATGAGTTTTTCCTAAACCTTTATTACCATATAATCCAATAGCATTAATATTAGATTGTGGATTTCTAATAATTTGAGAAATAATATTAATTATTTGATCTTTTGGATTTTCTAAGAATGATAAATTTTTATCTAAACTTTTTCTAATATTACTAATATAAGATTTAATATTATCTAATGAATTATAATCAACATCAATATTATAATATGTATTAAATGGAATAGTTAATAATGTATTTAACCATGTTTTATATTTAATATGTTCTTCTGATGATGAATTACATCCATAATTTTCCATAATTTTCATATATTTATATGCAATTACTTTATTATTAAAATTCATAGCTGATTTTAATATGCGTTGTTTATAAGATTGAGATGCTATACCACATTCATCTTTATCAATACTATTTGTAATTTGATTTTCTAATTCAATTAAATCATTAGAATCTATATTATTAACTAATTCTTTTAATTCTTTAATATATTCATTATAATCATTAGATAATATCTCACTATTAGCAATTAAATATATTTTTTCTAATATTTTTTTTTTATTTTCTATAGATAAATGTGGATTATCTAAAATTTCAACTATTCCAATATTTTTTAATATATAATCATTTCTTAATTGTTCAAATTTATTATTATATTCATTTAATTTTTCAACACTATAATCTTCTTTTAATTTTTTAACTGTATAATTATTTTTATATATCTGAAAAAATTTACCATTTGCTATAGAATATATATAATTCTCAAATGTTTTAATTATATTAGCATCATTAATTTCTTTATTTTTATTATCTATTTCATTTTTTTTATTAAAATGATTTTCAATTATATCAGAAATACTAGTATATGATTCACTACTAGAATAATACTCAGTATTAGATTCATGTTCACTAGTAGATGCTAATTCAATAGACTCATGATCTGAAGTAGAATAATACTCAGTATTTGATTCTGATTCATTTGATTCTGATTCTGATTCATTTGATTCTGATTCTGATTCATTTGATTCTTCTTCTGATTCAGATTCCGATTCCGATTCACTTAATTCTGATTTATTTGATTCTGATTCTGATAATGATGATGAATTAAGATGAAGTTTATCTTCATATAATTCAGTTAAAGTTCTTTTTTTATTATTTGCAGAATTTCTAGTTATTACAACCATTTAATTCTATTTTAAAACTATTAATTAATAATTAGTATATAAAATTATCCTTAATTAATAATTAAATTAAAAGAATTAAACTCAGCTAATAAAATGAATTCAATTTTTGAAGATCCAATATATGGTTCTATGGAATTTAATAATATATGTTTAGATTTTATTAATACTAAAGAATTTCAGAGATTAAGATATTTAAAACAATTAGGTACATTATCATATATTTATAATTCAGCAAATCATACTCGTTTAGAACATAGTTTAGGAGTAAGTCATTTAAGTTTTAATTTAATTAATAAATTTAAACTAGAACAGCCAGAATTAAATATATCTAAAAAGGATGTAGAATTAGTTCAATTATCTGCTTTATTGCATGATATTGGCCATGGACCTTATAGTCATGTATACGATGGAGAATTTATACCTTATATTTTTCCAAATAATAATTATAATCATGAGGATATGTCTATAAATCTAATCGATTATATTATTGATAATAATAATATAGATTTAGAAAAAGATGATATTATATTTATAAAAAATTCTATACAAAATACTAATAATAAAAAAGGATTTAAATATGAAATAGTTGCTAATTATAATAATAGTATTGATGTAGATAAATTTGATTATTTAATTCGTGATATTTATTATTTAGTTGGATATTCAAAATTACATGATTTTAGTAAAATTTTTAAAAATAATCGAGTAATTGATAATACTATATGCTATGATTCTAAAATAAGTTTAGATATTTATAATTTATTTCAACAACGCTATATTATGCATAAGCAATTTTATAATCATAAAATTGGTAAAGCTGTTGAATATATGATTCGCGATATATTAATTAATGCAAATTCTACATTTAAAATAGCAGAAAGTATATATAATTTAGAAGAATTTGTTAAATTTACTGATGATATAATAAATACTATTAAAATTACTCAAGATATTAAACTAGAAAAATCTAAAAAAATAATAAATCGTTTAGAATCTCGAGATTTTTATAAATTTATAGATGAATATATAGTACCTTTTGATATTTCTAATAATTTACAAAAAATTAAACCTATAGATATTTTATCTTATTCAGATAATAAGATTGATATAGATGATATTATTATATATGATAAAAAAATTAATTATAATTATAAAGATCAAAATCCTGTAGATTTTGTATACTTTTATGATAATAATGATTTGAATAAAAAATATAAATTAAATAAAAATAATATTAGTTTATTATTACCTCATATATTTGAAGAACGTATTATAAGAATATATAGCAAATTAAATGATCCTATTCAAAATCAAAAAATAAAAGATTCATTTAATTTATATATGAAACAAATTTTATAAAAAAATAATTTTATTAATTGTATATTTTTTAATTTATATAATATAATACAAAATAAACTATGCAAGATTTACAAGTTAGATACAAATTTAATATTGAGCATTCTATATCAATACTAATCGCATTACTAGTAATAGGAACTATTATCTTTATAATGGTAACTGAAGTAACTTGGGATGGTAGTAAACCAAATGGTTGGGGTTATGTAACTGCTATCTTTGCAACTATTTTATTTTCTATTATGGGTGGTTCTATATCATATAATATTTCTTATAATTTGATAAAAAAAATAAAAAATAAAAACTAAGTAGTTTTATTTATTTTTAACTTTAATATTATTTTTTTAGTTAATATTAATTGTATATTAAATATTGTATATATTTATAAATAAGTACATAATTTTAACAATAATATACAAATTAAACAAAAATGTACAAATGTATAAAATGTAATAAAGAATTTAATTATGAATCTGATTTTATTCGACATAAAAATAGAAAAAAAGATTGTAATAAACAAAAAACTTATAATTGTAATATATGTAAAAAAGAATTTAAATTTGAATCTGAATTTTTAAGACATGAAAAAACTCAAAAACATATTAAAAATGTTAATAATAATTTAGAAAATATATCTAATATAAATTCTATTAATTATGAAGAAAAATATAATAAATTATTAATAGAAATGTCAAATTTACAATCTAAATATAATGAATTAATAAATAAAAATAATGACTTAGATAAATTAAATACAGAATTGGAAAATAAGTTTAATTTATTAGAAAAAATATCAAATAAAGAATCAAATAATAATGAATATATTTATATTATTCATGAAAGAACATTTGTTAAAACAAATGCTAATATTTATAAAATTGGTAAAACTAAAAATATTAAAAATAGATTAAATGGTTATAGTAAAGGTAGTAAATTATTATTTACTATTCCATGTATAGATTCAACAATAATGGAAAAGATAATATTAAAATATTTAAAAGAAAATGATAAATATATTCAAGCAAAAGAATATGGTAATGAATATTTTATATGTGAGTTAAATATTTTAATGAATGATATTCATACTTTAGTTAAACAAAATAATTTAGAAAATGTATAAAATTAATTTTTTATAGCCTAATTTCTTATTTCTCAGAATCAGAAATTTTCTGTCTGTTTGGAAGAAGATATAGAATTTTATTTAAAAATATAATATACTAATATATATACTTCTAATTATCAGATTTTAAAAATCTGGTTAAATAGAAATTGTGTATTTTATAGAATGAGTTATAAATGTATAAAATGTAATAAAGAATTTAAATATGAATCTAAATTAAACGAACATAAAAATAGAAAAATTCCATGTAATAAAATTAAAAATAACTTAAAATGTGAATTATGTAATGTTTTCTTTAGATGGGATACCGAAAAAAGACGCCACGAAAAAACTCAAAAACATATTAAAAATGTTAATAATTATACAATAAATGGTGATCATGCTCATATTGGTGATAATATAAATAATATTCAAAATATAATAAATTTAACTTTACAAACTAAATCATTTATTGATACAGATATGAGTTATTTAAGAAAATGGATTGTTGAAGATGTTGGTAATGATTTATATATCAAAACTATGAAAAGAGAATATATATGTCCACAGGAAAAAATTAAATCATTATTTCGCGGAACTTTAGAAATATTAGAACATTTACATTTTAATTTAAATAATGAAGATAATCATAATTGTAAAATTTTATTAATGTTTCCAGGATTTAAAAAACCAGTTTATGAATATTTAATATTAGAAATTGAAACAAATACTAATAAAATAGCATGGAAATCATTATCATATGAAGATTTTATTAAAGAATTATTAGAACATCTAACTAGAATGAATGATAGTATAAAAAATGAAAATTTTGAAAAATATATATATTATCTTAAGAAATATTTAATACATGATGAAGAAATATCAGTAGAAATGAAACCATTTATAGAAAATAAGTTAAGCGAATTATATATAAATTTTAATAATAAACAGAAAAAAGAAAAACGTGAAATTAAAGTTAATTTAGAAGAAAAAATAACAGAATATAAAAAATATAGAACAAATGAATGTAGATTACATAATGGTTATAATCCGGATATTATTAATTCACAAATTAAATAATTTTAGTTAAATAATTTAATTTTAGTTAATTAATTTGATCAATAAATAATTTTATTAAATAAATACTTATATTAAATAATTTGATCATAATATTTTTTACTTTCAATTTTGATACTATAATTATTATTAAAATCAAATTCAAAATTATTTATTTTTTTATTACTTATAAATTTATTATTTTTTAAGTAATCATTATCATTATATAATTTTTCTAAATCATCATTATTAATAATTAAAATATTTTTATTATTATTTAAAACAATCGGTAAAATCGGTATTTTAACTAAATATTTTTTTAAATCATCATTTAATTTAAATTTATAATTATAAAATATTATAGAATTATAATTATTATATAGTTTAGATATAGAATTCCATGCATTTTTGTATTTATCTTCATCAAAACATACTAATTTAAAGATTTTATTTTTATTTCTTTTATATTGATTTTTATTTTTATAATTAAATTCTTCAAATATATTAATTAAATTTTGGATAATAATTTCTTCAGTTGTATTAATTAGTATTAAAATACTATTACTATTATTAATATTATCTAAATGAGATAATTTGTAAGAATCATAATTAGAATTAACATTTTCTTTAGAATTATTAATTTCATTATAATTTAATTCATTATTTCCATTTTTAATTTGTGAAATATTGAAAAATTCATTAATATTAGATTTAATTTTAATATGTTCTTTATAATTTTTTTTTACAATTACAAATTGATATAAACTAATAAATTCTTTATCATTTGATGTTAATAGATTATATATTTTAAAATTATTATTTTCAAATGTATTCATTAAACTATCAAATGAATCTGATATTTCTACTGAAAAATTATTATCATTAAATACATTAGTAAGATATTCTAAATTAATTAAATTTTCAGTATAATATTGTGTATTACTAAATGGTAATAATACATCAATTTTTTGACCTGTATTCATAAATTGATTTACTTTATATTTTTTCTTAATAGAATATTTTAAATAGTTATTTTCATATAAATTCCATTCATTTGATTTTTCTAATAATTTATAAATTTTATAACCATTAAAACATGTAAATAGAAATCTACCATTAGGTTTGAGATAATATTCTAATAATTTAATTAGATTTATTAAATTATCTTCATTATTAATTAAATAATGAATTGCAAAATTACAAATCATTATATCTATTGATTCTTTTGTTACTGTAAATTTTTCAAGTTGTTTAATTATGGTTTTATAATTATCAGTTAAATTTATTTCTTGAATATAGATTTTCATATTTTGTTTATTTTGAGATTTTAAATTAAATTTTCTATTAATTAATTCTAATAAAGCATTAGAATCATTATCAATAAAAATACCATTTTTAAATCCCATATTATTAATTCTAGGCATATCTTGTCCTTTACCAGATGCTAAATCAATAATCCAATCCTTATTATTTTTATCAGATAATTTAGGATTAATAACATTTTCTAAAATATAAGTTTTAACAAAAGAGTTATAACTTCTTTGTGCTTTATACATTAAATTATCATTTTGTAGAAAATAACCAGTATTTTCCTCAAATAATTTATCAAATGTTAAAGGATTTTTAATATTATTCCAAATTAATTCGGCAATTTTAAAATAATTACCAAAATATTCACCTCTTTCTAATTCAATTGTTCTATCATAGCGTATTTTTTTTAATTTCCATGTATTAGTATAATTAAATTCTCCAATTTTATTATCTAAACTATCATCTGATGATGTATATATATAATTAATTGGATTATCACTTGTTGAGAATTGAATAGGAAAATAATTTTTATTTAAAAATTCTTCAGGAATAATTTTTTTATAATTAGTCATATAAGTTAAATTTAACTTATCATAATCATATTTACTAATACCAGAAAATAATATATAAATTATATCATTTTTATTATAACTATTAAAAGGATAAGTATTATATAAATTTTTTGGTAATTTTTTAATATAGAAATCTATAGTAATTTCTTCAATTGGTTTCCATTTATATCCAACCATATTATTATAATTAGTATTTATTGGATATTTTATAGTTGAATTTGTAACTTTAGAAGTAGGTGTAAAAATTAAACCATCAATTTCATATTCCTTAGATTTTCTCTTTTTATTATAAAAATTAGTTAATTCATCTTTATAATTTTTAGTTAACTTAATATATTCTTTACATTGAATATTAGATAAAAATTTAATTTTATTAAAAGCTTTTTCAATAAAAGGAAATCTATCTTCAAAAGGAGATAATGCAATTTTATTATTTTCATAAGATATAATATCAAATAAATATAATTTTACATCTTTACTATGTATTAAATCTTTATTTTTATTTTCTTCAGAAATCATAAATTCACTATCTAATAATGTAATTTTACCTTTATTAACATTTTCATTATAATCAGATAATTGATATAATTTATTTGTTAATAATTTTATATTAAAATTAGAATTTTCTTCTTGAATAATAATAATACATCTTTGTCCATCAATTTTATCAGTTACATAAAAATTATCAATCTGAGGTTGAATATTTTTATAATATAATTCAGTATTCATTTCAATTACATTATTTAATAATCTTTTTAATCCTGATTTGAATTTAAATTCTTCTAGATAATTTTTATTAGTAATAATAAATTGTGCAACTAAATAAATATAATCTTGATATTTATTATTATAATTATTATCAAATAAAGAATGTACGTATGAAATGCTATTATTTACATCATCAATATTTATTTTATTATTTAAAAATTCAGTTTCTAAAATTAATTCATCAAATAAATCATAATTTAAATCTTCAGTAATATTAGAAATTTTATATTCTTTAAATATTCTATTTTTAATTTCTTTAATATTATTTTGTTTTAAATCCACATTTTTAATTAAATCTAAGTCAATTTTATATATATCATTATTTTTTAATATAAAAGATAATCTTAATTTTATTTTAATCAATTTAATATTTTTGGACTTAATATCTTTTTCAGATAATATTATTTCTTTATTTAATTTAGCATTATATTTAATAATATTATGATTATTAGATGTATATTTTAATGGTTTAGATAAAGATAATTTAGATAATACTGTATCTTTATTCAAATTATTACCATGTTTAAATTGTTTTGTAACTCTAATATTATTATCATAATATATATTAATATATTCATTAATAACAATAGATGAACTATTATCTTTTAATTTATTAAATATATCTTTATAAATACTTCCAGATTTAAATAAATGATAGGTTAATTCAAATTCAGTTAATTCTTTACCTGTATTACTATTTGATTCTAATATAGAATTATTATATAAATTTACAATATTCTCCATATTTGAATAAATGTATTATAATACTTATTATATTATAATACTTATTATATATTTTGTTTATATAATAATTTCAATTTTAAATCATAATTTAATAAAAATAAGATTATTTACTTAAAAAAATTAAAAAATAAGATTATTTACTTATATATTATATATAATACATATTTTTCTATGAAGTATTAAATCTTTATCGTTTAAAGGATCATAGCATTTATTACATTCATTACAATATAGTTTATTTTTATAATGACAGACATTGCATAATTTACAATGATAAATAAAATATGTATTAAAAATAATTATATCACAATTTGTACAATAATCCATGTTAATATAATTATTACAATTAGTATAATTATTACAATTGGTATAAGAATTACAATTAGTATAATTATTACAATTATTATAATTATCAAATTTAATTATAAATTTCTTATATTTAGATACTATTATACCCATTTAATTCAACAAATAATTAATAATTTAATAAATAATTATTAATGAATATTTTATCATTTTAAAATTGAAATTATAATTAAATTTATTGTACAATATATTAATAATAATTATTAAACTATGTCAAATATATTAATTAAGTTTCAAAATATTCAAAATAAATTAAAATTTACAATTCCAGTTGATTTATATTTTGATAAAAGTTATAATAAAATAAGAAGAAGTATTATTTTATTAATTGCAAATATTTTAGAAAATAATAAAACATTTAAAGAAAAGCATAGAGAGATTCAATCTAATATTATTATTAATATAGAATTATCTTGTTATAATGAAACTTTAAATAAATCTGATGAATTATTAATTTATCAATCATGGGATAATGAAAAATTTTATTATTTATATAGTTTATTTTGTAATAAAATAACAAAAAATTTAGATATTGACTCTGAAGTCGGTTCTGATTATTTAATTAATAAAATATTAAATAATGAATTAGATATTACTAAAGTCGCATTTATGAGTTCTCATCAATTATGTCCAGATAAATCAAAAAATATTAAAGAAAATTTAAATATTAGAAATAATCAACATTTAAATATTAAAACCAGTACATTATATAAATGCAGAAATTGTGGTAAAAAAAAGGTTTCTATTCGAGAATATCAAGGAAGGTCTTTAGATGAAGGTTCTAATTTAAGTTTAACTTGTCAATTTTGTAATTATAATTGGGTTGTTGGTTAAATAATAAAAAAAAATAATTAATATATTAAAATTATTAAATCTTATCAACTTTCATTACTTTTATTTTTTTATTATTTTTTGTTAATTCTTTTTTAAATTCGGTTTGGTAATCATATGTGCAATTATGTTCACTAGAATATCTGTGAATAGAACAATAATTCTTATTACATTTACATTTGATAACAAATATTGGTAACTTTTTATTACATACTCCACAAGATAATTTAATTCTTTTAGATTTATTACAAACATTTGAATCTTTAATTGAATCGTTCTTTAAATTATTAATTAAATCGTTCTTTAAATTATTAATTAAATTATTTTCAATAGAATTAATTGAATTCATCATTTTATATATAATATTAATAAAATTATTCAATTTTAATTTTAATTATTATATTATAATATAAAAAAAATAAAATGTATAATCAAGTTATAAGTATGAATGATTGTTCTAAATGGAGACATGAAAATATGATTTAATTAGTTTAATTATAAAAATTAGTTTAATTATAAAAATATAATTTAATGAGTTTAATTATAAAAATTAGTTTAATTATATAGATTAGTTTAATTATAAAAATTAGTTTAATTATAAAAATTAGTTTAATTATAAAAATTAGTTTAATTATTCATAATCTCTAATAGTAATAAATTTTGCCCTTAATGGAATATTATCTTTACTATATTCATCAAAACTAATAGTTGCTAATTTATTTTTATATAATTGGTCAAAATTTTGTTTTGCTAATTTATACATTTTTTTTCTTTCTACTAATGACATATTTGGAACTGCTTTAAATTCTTTATTATCTGATGTTTTCATTATAAATATAATTGCACCTTTATCTTTTCCATGAATACCTTCTTCAAATCCAATTATTGGATATTCGGCATTATAATTTTTTTTTCTTTTTAAAAATTGATGACTTCTAATTTCTTTATATGAAGAATATTCATAAGTTGCATTAGTATTTTTATATACAATACCTTCATAACCTAAATCAATATATTCTTGATATTTTTTATCAGATTCTTTTTCTGAATTTATTAATGTTGTATCTGTTAATACTAAGTATTTAAATTTTTTATTTTTAAATAAATCTAATAAAATATTATATCTTTCTGTAAATGTATAATTATTATTTAAATCAATACAATCAAATATATAAAATTGTAATTTAAATTTTTCAGAATAATCAGGATCTTCATTTCTAACAATACCTGAAATTTGTTGTAATGTCAAATTATGATTATATAATTCACCATCTAATATTAAATGAGGATAATCTTTAGTTAGTTCTTTAATTTCATTTTTTATAAAATCAAATCCATAAAATTTGTTTAATCTTCTAGAATATAAATTAATTTCATTACTTTCAGTTTTAGTAATTAATCTAATACCATCTAATTTAGGTTGAATATAACATGGATATTTAATATGTTTTTTATATTTGGAATATACTTGTAATGCCATTGGATATATATTTTCTATAATAATATTATCTAATTTTGTAACATATCCTGATTTTATTTTTTTTAAATATAAATTTCTCATATAAATCAAACTTTGAGTTAATATAGTAGTCTCATTAGATCTATTTAGATTTTTACCTTCTTCAATAATAGTAGGTTCAGTTTTAGTTATTTTACCATTAATTTGTCCATATTCTGTAATAATATACATTTTTATTTTTGGTCGATTTAAAATTAAAGATTTAAAATTATTAATATCAATTAAATTATTAGTAAGATTAATTATTTCTTTATTTGATAAATCTATCAAATATGCATATATTTTCCAAAATCGTATTTTATTTGAATTATTTAATTTACTTAATAATTTAGGATATATAATTTTATTATTTTCTATAATAAATGGAAATTCATCTTTATCTAAAAAATTAGTATATGAACGTTTACTCATTTTGACTTATTTATTAATTATTATAATACTATTTCTTCAATTTTAAATTAATAAAAAAAATAAATTTAGAATTTTTATAAAGTTATCATAAATTTAGAATTTTTATAAAGTTATCATAATTTTAGAATTTTAATAAAGTTATCATAAATTTAGAATTTTTATAAAGTTATCATAATTTATTATTTTATTTTGCAATTTATTATTAATAGTATCATTAGTAATATATATATTAATTTCTTTAATAAATTCATTAATAAATTTAAAATTATAAGTTTGATTAAATAGGTATTTTTTTTTATCAATAATAACTTTAATTTGTTTTGATTGTGTAATACTTTTAAATTCATCTATTTGTAAAAGATCCATTAAAATATATAAAATACTTTCAATATCATCTATTCTAATTCCTCGGAATCCAGCATTAATATTTCTAGAACTATATAAATCATTACCTTGGCGAGATTTTAATTTTTCATTTGGATAATATTTAGAATATGAATCTATATATTTAATACATAAATTAAAATCAATTAACTTAACTATTTTATCTTTAAACATAATATTATCAGGTTTTAGATCAATATATAGATATTTTTTGCTATGTATAAATTTCATTGTATTTATTAATTGTATTCCTATATTTTTTATAAACTCTTCATTAACTATATTATTTATTGTAATATGATCAAATTGTATAGGTATAAGTTCAACTAATAATAATGCATATTTTTTAGCTTTGAAATAATATGAATATACTTCTACTATATTTTCATTTTTTATAAAATGTTTACTTAATAATAAATACTCATAATATAACATATTTTTATTATCAGTTAGATCTTGATATTTTAAAGCATATAATTTATTATTTATTTCTAATTTATATACATCAACATAAGTACCTGAATTTATATATTCTAATTTAGAATAAGTTTCTAACTTTTTAATTGAATTTAAAATATCTATAATTTTTTGAATATTAAATAATAAAGGATCAGAATAATTTAAATTATTAGAATCTTTAGTATCATTATTAGAATTCTTATTATCATTAGAATCTGATTTATTAAATTCAAGTATTAATTTATTATAATGTCTAGTACAATATGGTATATTATTTAATTCTTTATTACATTTATTTTTACATTGATTATAATTTTTTAAAATAAAAGCACAATTTGTAATATCAGACATTTTAGTTAATTATAATATTAATTAAAATGAATTCAATTTTAATTTATTTTTATTATTATATACTTAAAATTATAGCATCAAAAAAATAATCATGAAAAAAAATATCAAATTAACAATATCAAAATATTTATATAAATTATTGGAATCTAATCCATTTTTAGTTAATCTATTTTCAGAAGTAATTGCTCATAATATTATTGATTATAATAAAATTAAAAAAATAAATATTCATTTATTATTTCAGAATAATTATTTATATTATATGATTACATTATTAATTAATGATAATTCAATTAATTCTGAAATTTTTTATGGAAAATTACAAACTAATGAAATTAATATTGTAATTTCTTAAGTATTAGATTAATACTATAATAATTTATTTTTTTCTGAAAAATTAGATTAATTTATTTTTTTCTTAAATAATCTACATTATTCATTAATTCATTATTATTATATCTTTTATAGTTATCATTTAATAATTTTCTTTCTCTAAATGATCCCATATCTAACATATCATAATTTCTTTTATATAATGCTTTTTCATAATATGGTATTTTATGATAATTAGGAGTAAAATTAGTATTTAATGTATATTTATCATTATAATTATTAAATGTAATAAAATCATAATCTTGAGCTAATATATCACTAATCTTTTTTTTCTTAAATTCTGTTTCTTTTGATAAATTATTATTTACTTTAATTTTATATTCTATAACATGTTTATAAGGATTATTTTCTATTTCTGATTGATATGTATCAAAATTAATAATAATATTTTTAAATGTATCAATAAATAATTTATTATAAAAATTTAATTGTTCATCAGGTGCATTTATAGAATAACTATTAGTTTCTAATAATCTATCTAATTTTCCAGTTTGTATCCATAAATTAACATATTTATCAACTTTTCTTCTAACTTCATTATATAATGTTTGATTATTTGGCAAATGAATTTCTCTATATATAATATGTGCTAATTTTGATTTATTTTCATCAGTTTCAAATAATTCTTTAACTGTTTTATATTTTATATCTTTTGTTGGTACATTTTTTCTTATAAATAAATTAACAATATCCATATTAAATTAATAAGTAGTTTATTTCTATTATATGTAATATTTTATATTAATTATAATATTAATTTAATTAAAAAATTTAAATATTAATTTAATTAAAAAATTTAAATATTAATTATGATATAGAATATTCCGTGTTATTTATTGCATTTATAGAATTAAATGAAATCTCCTAAAAAAAATAAACATCATTTTATTAATGAAATCATAAATATTATCAAAAAATATAATATATCAATTGAAGATATAATAAAAGCATATATAAATAAATATGAATTGCATTTTACAGCAGAAGAAAAAATAATTTATAATGTACAATATCAAAGTTTTATTAAACATACTAATCAAGAATTATTATTAAATAATTTATCAAATAAACCAAAAGTATTATGGATAAGTAAATATAAAATAATTGATGATTATGTATTAATTTGAGCCTTTTATTATAAAAAAAAGAAAAATTTTCTTTTATACAAAATTATACAAAGTTATACAAAGTTACATACATACTTTTTTATTTTTTTTGATAAAGTTGTAATCATCCATTGTTTCTATAAAATTGTCTTTTGCAGCATCATCATGCATATCATTCATATGAAGATAAGGACAATTTTTATGTGAACAATTTAGATTATTGATACAGCGTTGTAAATGAATCTTTCCACATCTTTTTACATTTGGACATAGCGTTCCATTGAATGTATGTTCACAATGTGCTTTATCATCAATTAGAAAATCAACAAATAGTTTTTTTTTCTGTTTGATTGATTCAACAAATTCTGAAAGTGATGTAACTATTTGTAATTTCTTAGAAATAGTATTTGCTGGAGTCACAACTACTGGTGATTTATTTGGATTATGTTTCTTAACAATATTTTTCCAAGGCGAATCAACTGTTTCAACTGGTTCAACTGTTTCAACTTGTTCAACAATTTCTTCAGATTCGACTGCAACTTCCACCGATTCAACTAGTTCACTAGAAAGAAAGCCTTCTTCTTCTAGTCCAACAGCGTCATCACCCCATTTACTAGAAACTTTAGTAAATATAGAATTAATTTTATTTGGCTTTTCAACCTTAATTTTGTTTGGCTTTTCAACCTTAATTTTATTTGGCTTTTCAACCTTAATTTTGTTTGACTTTTCAACCTTAATTGTTTCTTTAATTGGTTCTTGATTTAAATCAAGAAATTCAATTAAATCTTCTAGCTTAATTTGGTTAACATCCATGATATTTTTAATAATTTGGAGGTTAGCTTGCTTGAGTGTGTTGACTTGTTGAGACATTTTAGGTTTGATTAGATTAAATAAACAAATAAATTCAATTTTTTTTATTTATTCGTTTCTAATTTTTTTTATAAAATTACTATATGCATCATTATCAACTATATTTTGTATTAATTTGGCTGGTTTTTTAATAATATAAGGATTATTAGAATAATATCCAAATTCATCTATAATAGGAGGAAGAGAAGAAGTTGAACTTGGTGTAGCACTAGGAGTACTGCTTGAAGTACTACTTGCTGAAGTTTTTAGTGAATTTAATTGATTTTGTAAATCTTGATTTTCTTTATTTAATTTGGCATTTTCTTGAGATAATATAGATATTTTACTAGTTGGAGTTTTTGCTAATATATCATTTAATACATTTAATCTTTCTTGTAAATTCTGTTTATCTTTCTGTATTTGATCAATTATAGTATCTTTTAATCCCAATTCATTTTTATATTGTTCAATACTATTAATTTTAGAATTTCTATCATTATTACAATTTTGTAGTTTAGTATTACAATTAGATAAACTAGTATTACAATCAGATAAACTAGTTTTACAATTTTCCAATTCTATTTTATATTGATTATTCATATTTTTTATATTATCTAATTCTATTAATATAACTTTTATTATTTTTAATTCATTATTTAATTCTGTAATAATTTTGTCTTTTTCTTCATTATTTATTCGATTATCATTTTCTAATTTTTTAATAGTATTATTTAAATTTTGTATTATTTTAGATAATGATAAATTTTTAAAATAATATATAATATTTTGTTTTTTTAATTTTTCAGATTCTAGTTTATATGATTCTTTTAATTTATTAATTTCATCTATTTTAGTTTGAACATCTATATTTAAATTACTTCCCTTAGTAGTTAATTCTGTTATAGTATTTTCAAGTTTTGCAATTTTATTTTTACATTCTTCATTTAATTTTAATATTTCTTTTTGATTATTTTGTAAATTTGTTTCATTAATTTGTTCTTTTATTTTTTCAAATTCATTATTTAAATTTATGATAGCTAATCTATGTGCTTCATTTAACATTTCTTCTTTTTTTTTATATTCTTCTTCTTTTTTTATTAATTCTGAATTAGCAATTGCTAATAAACTAGTTAATTCAGCTATTTTAGTATCTTTATTATTATTATTATCATTTGATTGTTGTAATTCTTTAATTTTATCATTTAACATATTATTTATTTGTTTTTTTAGAATATTGCAAGTTTCTAATTGTTGTGTTAATTGTGTTATTTTTTCTTCTTGTAATAAATAATTTTGTTTTTCTAATTTATAATTTTCTATTTCTTTATTTAAATTCTTAATTGTATCTTTTAAAGTACCATTTTCTAATTGTACATTTAATAAATTTTGTGTTAAATCTTGTATTTCTTTTTCTTGCAATAATTTAAGTTTTTGTAACTCTGCTGTTAATTGACTATTTAAATTACTTAATTGATTTTTTTCATTACTTAAATCAATTATTTGCTTTTTTAAATTACTTTCTAATTTCAAATTATCCTGTTTAATTTGTGTAATAATATTTTCATGTTGTTGTTTTAACTGTAGTAATTCTCTTTCTTTATTCTTTAAATCATCAGATAAATTACTATTTCTATCAAAATTATTTAAATTACTATTTTTAATTTTATCTTTTAATTCTTGAATTTCTTTTTCTTTTTGTTTCATTATTTGTTCATTTTGTTTTAATATTACTTCTTTCTGTTCTAATTCTTTTTTTTGTTTAGTTAATTGATCATTTAATAATAAATTTGCTTTTTGTAATTCAATTAATTTAGTTTGTAATTCTTTAATTTGAGTTTCTGATAACTTATTTTTTTCTATATAATCTGTTAATTGACTTTTATCATTTGCAACAATTTTTTTAATTTGATCTAATTCATTTAAATTTAATTTATATTTTTTTTCTAATTCATTATATTTTTTTTCTAATTTTTTAGTTAATTCTTTATTTTGTTGAATAATTTCGATTTGTTTATTTTTATATTCATCATTTTCTTTCTGTAATTTTAAAATTTGATTAGTTAATTCTTCATTTTTTATATTTAATTGAGTTATTAATATATTATTTTCTTT
>JACCEC010928312.1_pt1 | contig 19007 bp, 13 predicted proteins | sample 7450121 | NCBI WGS metagenome assembly JACCEC01 (sample SAMN15323455, study PRJNA562643) | freshwater metagenome | isolation source: river surface water | place: USA:Blue River Watershed | collected 2017-08-18 | reverse complement strand
CTTCCATCCTTCACTTCAAAGAAAAATCTTTTAGTGGTAGGTGTTTCATCAATGATGTTTGTAACAATTGCTTCTTTCCATTCAAAGGCCATGGGTCTTATTTATTGGGTGATAAATACTCTTTGAATATACACTTTATTATTGGCAAATACTCTTACAAAGTATATGCCAGCATTTAAGTTATTGATATAGATTGGCTGAGGTCCCATTTGATTCACCAACTTATCTTTTTGGAAAACACGATCACCTGTGGAATTGATGATATCTAATTTTATATCTCTGGTTTGAATATTGCTAAACTGAATGTAAAAACTATTTCCTTTAATTAAATTATCTATATAATCACTTGAAGTTATTTTAAGGCCAATTTCTTTAACAGATGCTTCTATTAAATCTGTTACCAATACCAATTTAGGATCTGAAGTCATAGTACAACCTCCTGTCATAGTCATTACTTTATATAAGGCATTTCTTTTTGCGATTAAGGTTTGGTTTGTGGCACCACTAATTGTTGAATCATTGATTAGCCATTGATAATTATTTGCCAAGGTTGTAGTTAAACTACTATCATTGATTTGCGTAATAATTGGTTTGGTCACAAAAGATACTGGTACTGTACTAATTGGACTTGGACAATCGTTGGTACTAATTTGCGTATTGTAAAAGAAGTAATAAAAATTTTGAAAATTTCCGCTTGATGCAGTAACACTATTGCCTGTAATACTAAATAATTTATTGGGTCCAATAGGATAGGTGTTATTACCTAGTCCATTATTTCTGAACAATGTGGCATCGGTACATTTAACTATGATAATATAATCTCCCGCTTGAGGAATTTTTAAGTTTAAATAATATACTCTTCCAGAATCACCTTCCACAAATGGTGTTGCTGATGAACCAGTTGCTGCTGTTGGGGTTGGGCTTGAAGCGCCAACATTTAAGCTTACTGTTTGAATTGGATAATATGAATAGGATCCGTCTGAATTGTCTGAAGCAAATGTGCCAAGTATGAAATCGATTTTACCAGCATAACCAGTATATAACTTAGTTGTTTCAATGGTCATAGCACTGGTAGCATTAATTTTTACATAATTACCGCTAAAGCTATTATATCCTCCACTTCCACCTAAACTAGTATTGTTTAGTGGTCCTACAAAACCAGCATAGCCACTGCTCACATTTAATTTACTTGCACTGCTATTGATTACAGTTGCAGATCCGGATGCAATAGGATTGATTGTTGAACTACTATCATACCAAAAATATTTACTGGTACTAATTGGATTGCTTACTTGTAATTGAACACTATTATTACAATTAGTCGCAGTTGCCGTTGGTGCAACAGTAGCTGCTGAAGTTGTAAAGTTGGCACTTAAGCTATTATTATCTTTTGATTGGTCTGTAGCTAGCGATACAGTTGCTGTTATGGTATAATTGCTGTTTTCGTCTAAACTAATTGGCGATTGAAAAGTATAATTCATATTCTCTAATCCACCTAAATTGCCATTAAAAGTCTCCGTGATAGTTTTTATAGTAGTACTGCCTTTCTTTACTATAACATTGATTGGAAAATTTGATTGTTTGCCTCCTCCATTATTTACAATTTTAACAGTAATATATTGTGTTCCATTTTTACATGCTTTTGCTGTTGGGCTTACAATATCACTTAATTGTAAATCATTGGATGGGTTATTGAATTTAATAGAGTAATCTTGGGTTTCTCCAATGGTATAAGTTCCACATGGATTTAAGCTAGTTGATACAGCTGTTTCAGTAGCCACAATTCTTAATCTTGTAGTAGCACCAACTGTTACACTAGATGGAAGATTAATAGTGCCACTATATATTCCGTTAGTCAAGGCTTTACTTACTGCAGCTTCTTCAGTTGATTCAAAAACTCCATTATTATTGTAGTCTATGTATATATTGATAAATCTGGTATTATTACTTGAGTCAACACTGGAAGTTTTAATGGAGAAATTAACAATACCTAATGGCTCTCCATTGATAATTTTCTTAGTATTATCAATGTATTGACTATTTGTCGTGTTTGCAAAAACAATATTGTTTAGTGTAACACTATCTAGTTTAGTGCCTGCAGAAGAACTTGCAGTAGAGTTACAATATGCTGCACCACCTGCTCCACTAATTACTAAAGAATATGCTTGACTTGCTCTCTCTAAATTGTTTTTATGAGAAACTGTTATGGTGTAAGTATTGCCAACTACAACTGTGTCTATTTCAACTTTTTCAACGTTATCAATTTTGTTATTACCTCTAGTGGCGGCTGCATCTGGGCTGGCTGGGTTTAAATTCCATGTTTCAACTATTGTGTTGCCATTGCTTATTTTCAAATCTAAATCGTTCACTAATCTTGGAGTACTATTATTTAAGGTATTACTAGCAGTGCCTTTTACATCTGTCCATACTAAAGTTGCTTTTAATGCTTTTTTACCTGATGCTATAATAGTGTATGTTTTTGTGCTTTGATTTTGAAGTACATCCTCAAATACTAAATCTGTTGAGCTGCTTGAATTATTGCTTGTTAATGCATTGTTTAAAGTTATGGCTGCTTCACTTGTGTTTAATAGTCCCCAGCCATGTTTATAATCAGGACCCGGATATAAGCCAGCTTCGTTTGCCGTATGAACAGCTAATGCTTTCAAAGTTGCAGATCTAATTGGCTTCTTGTTAATTTTGTAACTTAATTCTTGAAGTAGTAATAAAGAACCAGCAGCTCCCGGTGCGGCCATTGAAGTGCCACTCAAATATCCATAACTAGAATCGTTGGTGGTAAGTGTAGAGTAAACTGCAACACCATCTGCTACAATATCTGGTTTAATTCTTCCATCATCCGTAGGTCCCCAACTTGTAAACGAAGTGGTTACAACATCTTCTTTTTTAGAATATCCTGCAGTAATTCCAGAAACCGCACCCACTGTTAAAATATTTTTAGCAACCACATCTCCTGGTAAAGATTCAAAGCTATTATTACTACTTAAACTATCTGGTCTAACTCCAGCATTATACCATTTTCCAGATATATCTCTTCTCCAATAGGTAGAATCATTATTATACCATACCCCAGAACTATTTTTTGTTGGCCCATTGGATGATCTGCTATTTCCTGCAGACTTCACAATTAAATAAAAAGGTGCATTATATGCAATAGAGTCATATAATACTGCCTGATTATCGTATAATCCAAAACGGTAATCTTCTTTCTCATTGTATTTCCCATTGAATTCCCATCTAGAAGAGTCACTATTATAATCCCATCCACATACAGTTCCATATGAATGATTAGAAACTAATAAATTATTGGCTGCGGCACTAGACATTTCAGAGACATCACTATTCCAATCATATGCATAGATACCTTTGCTGCCGTATAACATTCCTTTTGCATTGGGATTCACTCCCTTTCCAATTAAAATTCCTGCTACATGGGTACTATGATCTACTGTATTGGTCACATTATCTTTTTGTGTAACTCTGTTAGCAATATCATAATGTGAATTTCTGATAGCACCCTCGTCCCACATACCTAACTTGTAAGTTAAACTATCGCTACTTCCATTTAAGTTAAATCCAGTTACACCACCTGGCCAAACTTTATTAGTATTTACCGTGACAGAATGAATGGGGTCAGCAAAACTGGTGAAATAAATAGGTTGTCCATACATATCAACACCCATCAAGCTCACTCTTGCGTTATTTTTATTTAAATAGTTGATAGCCCATCCATTTTTCTTTGCTTTGATCACCGCGTCTGAAAAATTATTTCTTGATTCAAAATCTAATTTTTTTGATACATCCCTTAATACAACAGATTGAGTATTGACTTGTGTATATGACTTGATGGGTAAAATACAAATCACCATTAGACAAAATAAAATTATGTATCTAAAACGCTGCATGTGTTAAAATTACAATGAAATCTCAACAAACAAATGCTTAACTTTAAGTAATTCTTATTCAAATGAATTTTCTGATTACACTCTTAATTTTAATTGGAGGAATGGCTGCCCCTCAACAGGGTATTAAAGGCTCTTTAAGGGAAGTCAAGGGTAATCAAATGGGCATCGAAAAGAAGAGTAGCTTAAAAGGTCAACCATTGGTTGGCAGGTTATATGTATTTAATGACTTGTCCGATTCAGATTTGGTTGGATTAGAAGGCCAGTGGTGTAAATCTGTTCAACAAAAACCTTATTTAATCATTCAAACAGACAACAAAGGATATTTTAAACAAGCTTTAAAAAAGGGTAAATATGTTGTTTTGGTAAAAGTATATGATGGCTTTTTTATTCCTTCTTTTGACCAATACAATCATCCAACCAAGGTTTTGGTAGAGCCCCAAAAATACAGTTCTTTAAACATCTTGGTGAATTCAAAAGCAATTTATTAGGATAGCTGTATCTTTGCAGCCTGAGCGATGAATGAACAATCTTTGTTTGGTAGGTTTCACGAATCACCCCTCCTAAAAAAGTTGGTGGACGGGATACTTATGTCCTCATCACAAAATTTACCTGCTCAATTTTTTCTACAAAACTTACATGGTTCTTCCGCAGCTTTTATTATTGAAGCAATTTTCAAAAACGAAGCAACTGCTAATTTGAATCATTTAGTAGTATTGAATGATGCAGAAGAAGCAGCTTATTTTTTCAATTCTGTAGAAAGTGTAACAGAGGCAATGGATTTATTTTATTTCCCTTCTTCTTTTAAAACGCCACAGAATTTTAATTTGCTCAATCCATCCCATGTCATGTTAAGAACAGAGGCATTGACAAAAATCTCCATGGGAGGAAATAAGAAAATTATTGTTAGTTATCCAGAAGCCATTTTTGAGAAAGTGATTTTGCCTAAGACCCTACAGCAAAACATCATTCAATTAAAAACAAATGATACCCTGGAATTAAATCAGTTAATGCAACAATTGGTGGATTATGGATTTGAAAGAACTGATTTTGTGTATGAACCAGGACAATTTGCATTAAGAGGAGGTATTTTTGATATTTATTCTTTTGGTAATGAAAAGCCTTACCGTATTGAATTATTTGGTGAAGAAATTGACAGCATTCGTTTATTTGATCCTGCTACGCAATTAAGTGAAAGAAAGTTATTGCAAGTAAACATTATACCGAATGTTACTACTCAATTTGAGAATACAGAAAAAATTCCACTATTAGATTTCTTAAGCAAAGACACAGTAGTTTGGTTGAAGGATTGGGATGTGATCAAGCAAAAAGGCCTGGACCAAGCAGAGTCATTGCAAGATTATATAGATCATCATGGTGGGAAGCCAAAAGTAGAAGAGAACGATCCGCATCAAAAAAATACAAGCCAAGACGATTTTATTGATGTAGAGATCACAGAAAAAGCAATGGCTACGAAAAGTATTATTGAATTTGGTTATCAACCACATTTAACCAAAGAGAAAATTAATTTTAATACTCAGGTTCAGCCTGCATTCAATAGACAGTTCCAATTGCTTATTGAGAATTTGCAATCTTTTGAAAAGAAGGGATATGATCTTTTTATTTTTGCAGAACAAGCCAAACAATTAGAGCGTTTGCATGCCATTTTTACGGATTTAAAAACAGAGATACAGTTTACGCCGATTGTTAAAAATATTCATGAAGGTTTTATTGATCATGAACATAAAATACTTTGTTACACCGACCATCAAATCTTCCAGAGATATCATAAGTACAAAGTAAAACAAGCATACACAAAGAGCAAAGCTATTACACTAAGAACCTTAAGGGATTTGGCTCCGGGTGATTATGTAACCCATATTGATCATGGGGTGGGTGTATATAGCGGATTACAAAAAATGGAAGTGAAGGGAGTAATGCAAGAAGCGGTAAGAATTATATATAAGGATAGTGATATTTTATATGTGAATATTAATTCCTTACATAAGATATCCAAATATACAGGGAAGGAAGGCGCTCCACCTAAAGTAAATAAATTAGGTTCTGATGCCTGGGTGAAATTGAAGGACAAAACGAAGGCGAAGGTTAAAACCATTGCATTTGATTTAATTAAACTATACGCACAAAGAAAGGCGCAATCTGGATTTGCATTCACTCCAGACAATTATATGATGCATGAGCTGGAAGCATCTTTTATTTACGAGGATACTATTGATCAGGCCAAAGCCATCGCAGATGTGAAAAAAGATATGGAGCAAGGTTCTCCTATGGATAGATTGGTTTGTGGAGATGTTGGTTTTGGTAAAACAGAAGTGGCTATTCGTGCAGCCTTTAAAGCAGCCATTGATGGTAAGCAGGTAGCCGTTTTAGTACCCACTACTATTTTGGCTTTTCAACATTATAAAACCTTTAAAGAAAGATTGAAAGATTTTCCAGTGACAGTAGATTATATCAATCGTTTTAAAACAGCTGCTCAAAAGAAAGAAACTATTCAAAGAGTAAAAGAGGGTAAGATTGATATTTTAGTGGGCACGCATGGTATTTTAGGAAAAGATGTTCAATTCAAAGATTTAGGACTGATGGTGATTGATGAGGAACAGAAATTTGGAGTAGCACATAAAGAGAAATTAAAAACCTTAAGAACCACAGTAGATTGTTTAACACTTACTGCAACACCTATTCCAAGAACCCTTCATTTTAGTTTGATGGGTGCCAGAGATTTAAGTATTATTAATACTGCACCAGCAAATAGACAACCTATTCATACAGAAGTGCAAGTGTTTCATGAAGATGTGATTAGAGAAACTATTTATTTTGAAACAGAGAGAGGAGGACAGGTTTTCTTTATTCACAATAGAGTACAGGGATTGGCAGAAATGTGTGCAATGATTCAGAGACTCTGTCCCGACTTGAGTATTGGATATGCACATGGTCAATTAGAAGGCCACCAATTAGAAGAAAAGATTTTAGATTTTATTGAAAGAAGATATGATGTATTGGTTTGTACCAATATTGTAGAGAGTGGGGTGGATATACCTAATGTGAATACCATTATTGTGAATAATGCACATCAATTTGGCTTGAGTGATTTGCATCAATTGAGAGGAAGGGTAGGTAGAAGTAATAAAAAAGCATTTTGTTATTTATTAGCACCACCTATTAGTACTTTACCAGATGATTCAAGAAAAAGATTACAAACCCTTGAACAGTTTAGTGAGCTAGGAAGTGGATTCCAAATTGCTATGCGAGATTTAGATATTAGAGGTGCGGGTAATTTATTGGGAGGAGAGCAAAGTGGATTTATGGTAGAGATTGGCTTTGAAATGTATCAAAAGATTTTAGCAGAAGCAGTCAGAGAATTGAAGAGATCAGACTTCAAGGAGTTATTCCAAGAAGAAATTAGTCAGCAAGATGATTTTGTACAGGATTGTACCATCGATACAGATTTAGAGATTATGATTCCTGATGCCTATGTTGAAAATATAGGTGAAAGATTGTCTTTGTATACTAGATTGGATCAATCAGAGAATGAAGAAGAATTGGTGGCAATGAAGGATGAGATGACCGATCGATTTGGCCCTATGCCTAAGTCGGTGGCAGATTTATTTGAAACCGTAAGAGCCAGAAAATTAGCCATTGCATTAGGCTTTGAAAAAATGACATTGAAAGAAGAAACCCTAAGATGTTATTTTATCAATCGTCCAGATTCACCTTATTTTGAAAGCGATTTATTTAAGAGTCTTTTAGCCTTTACCCAAACTTCCATGAACAATGCACACTTTAAGCAAGTGGGTAAGCTATTTGTATTAGTGATAAAAGATATTCCTACTATGGAAGACTGCCATAGGGTATTACAGAAAATGTATAATGGGGTAGTGAAGTAAGTGCAAAAAAAAGAGCCCCCTTGGGAGACTCTTTTTTAATTCGGTTTTAGTTTGGACTAAAAACCCTTTTTAGCAACTCCGTCAGCGATTGCTTTTAATGCATTTGCTTCGCTTAAGATAGCAGCCATTTTATTTCCTTTACCGTCATGACCACCAGCCATATAACCGCCTTTAGCAGTTTTTGTAACTACAGCATCATGCATTGGTACATTTTTTTCTTTAGTTTTTAAGCAATAAGCTTTGATCATTTTTGAAGTGTCCATTTTGTATAAATTTTAAAGTGAAAATTTCTACTTGAAAGTAGGCTATTTATTGTGAAAAATCATCATTTATGCGTCAATTTTTGCGTATTTGGCGTGTGTTTCGATGAATTCTCTCCTTGGAGCTACCTCGTCACCCATTAACATGCTGAAAATTCTATCTGCTTCTGCAGCACTTTCAATGGTAACTTGCTTCAAGGTTCTTCTGCTTGGATCCATAGTGGTTTCCCATAATTGATCTGCGTTCATCTCACCCAGACCCTTATATCTTTGAATCGTTACTGAATCATCTTTACCCCCACCTAATTTTTCTATCAATCCTTTTCTTTGTTCTTCGCTGTATGCATATTCTTGATCCTTACCTTTCTTAACTAAGTATAAAGGTGGTTGCGCGATATATACATAACCATTTTGAACCAACTCTTTCATGTATCTAAAGATGAAGGTTAAAATCAAAGTAGCAATGTGGGAACCATCCACATCGGCATCGGTCATAATAATTAATTTGTGATAACGAAGCTTGGTAAGGTTTAAAGCTTTTGGATCTTCAGGGGTACCCACGGTAACACCTAATGCAGTGTACATATTTCTGATCTCTTCGTTTTCGTAGATCTTATGTTCCATTGCTTTTTCCACATTCAAGATCTTACCTCTAAGTGGCAAGATCGCTTGATAGCTTCTATCTCTACCTTGTTTAGCTGTACCACCCGCAGAGTCTCCCTCCACCAAGTATAGTTCACATTTTTCAGCATCTCTTTCAGAACAATCCGCTAGTTTACCTGGTAATCCTCCTCCTGATAAAACTGTTTTGCGTTGAACCATATCTCTTGCTTTCTTAGCGGCTACACGAGCTTGTGCTGCTAAAATAATTTTAGAGATAACATATTTAGCTTCTTTAGGATTTTCTTCTAAGTATGCTTCTAACACACGAGAAACAGTAGTTTGTACTACACCACTTACTTCACTATTACCTAATTTAGTTTTTGTTTGACCTTCAAATTGTGGTTCAGGAACTTTTACAGAAATAATAGCACTTAAGCCTTCTCTAAAGTCGTCACCCTCTACAGTTACTTTTGCTTTCTCAAACAAACCTTCTTTATCACCATAGCTTTTGAATACACGCGTTAAAGCTGTTCTAAATCCAGTTACATGGGTACCTCCTTCAATGGTATTGATATTGTTTACATAAGAGAAGATGTTTTCTTTGAAATCATCATTATAAGTTAATGCAACTTCAACTGCTACATTAGATGCTTCGTCATGACCTTCTACATATAAAGGCTGAGTGATAATTGGGTTTCTATTACCATTCTTATCCAACATTTGAACAAACTCTACGATACCACCTTCACTATAAAACTCATTTACATAAGCGTTACCGTTTTCATCTTTCTCGCGTAAATCAGTTAAGCTAATATGAATTCTTTTATTCAAGTAAGACAACTCGCGTAATCTACCTTCTAAAATTTCCTTACGATATACTGTTTCTTGGAAGATGGTTGCATCAGGCCAGAAATGTACTCTTGTACCTGTTTTTTCACTAGTACCATTTTCTCTAACAGCATATTGAGGAACACCAATCGCATATTCTTGTTCGAAGATCTTTCCTTCTCTTTGAACAGTTACTTGAAGCTTGGTACTTAAAGCGTTCACACAACTCACCCCCACACCGTGTAAACCTCCAGAAACCTTATAGGTATTCTTGTCAAATTTACCTCCTGCGTGAAGTACCGTCATAACCACTTCTAAGGCAGATCTTTTTTCTTTAGTGTGCATGGCAGTAGGGATACCACGACCATTATCTTGAACACTAATTGAATTGTCTGTATGAATGGTTACTTCGATATGAGAACAGTAACCTGCAAGGGCCTCGTCAATTGAGTTATCTACTACCTCATATACTAAGTGGTGAAGACCTTTGATACCTACATCGCCAATATACATGGCAGGTCTTTTTCTAACGGCTTCTAAACCTTCTAATACCTGGATACTATCGGCTCCATAATTCTTGTTCTCGGCCGAATCTGGATGTTGCAAATCTTCTGACATAAAAGGATCTTTTTTGTTGTTTTTATAGGGCATTCAGCATGCATACAAACTTAAGAAAATTAAGGGTTTATGTGCAAAATGAGGGACGCTTTAGTTATCCCCATTTTAGTGCTCATGTGAATATACTAGAGGCTGAAAATGAGGCTAAAAATGACCTTTAAAGGGTATTCTTTTTAAGCACTCAATCGGGGTCGAAATTTTTTAAATAAAATGTCATTTTTGGGTCATAAAATGAACCTTTTTACCTGCTTTGATGTTTATACTTTAATTTTGCACTATGATTCGAACACTGGAAATATTGAATAGTATAGGAAAGCCTGCCGCTTTTTCGGATGCTCAGCTACTTTGGCATAAGGATCAGCATATTCCTGGATCTACTCAATACAGTGTGAAAAGATATGCTGGACATAATTGGTCTACAGAAGATACGGGTATGTTGATCTATCATTACTTCGCAGGTCATCCTAAAGAAAATTATTTAGAATTAAGATTTTGTATTTCTGGAAATAAATTTTGCGACAATAAGGTTTGTGGAAACTGTAATCAGTCTCCAACAGAAGATTGTTCAGGCCCAATTAAAACAGTAGATATTTTTGCATTTCATTTTACTTCTACTTTTTTACATCAGTTTACACACAATGTAAAACTAAGTACTACTAAAGATGAAATTTTAGCTTTTAAGCATCATCAATCCTTTATCAAAACCTTTCCTATTGGTGTTAGAAAGCGTAAAAGTTTAGATGAAATATTGAATCATACTTACACTGGTTCAATGGAAAATATTTTCATCAATGCTAAAGTGCATGAGTTGTTATTGCAGAGTATGGATTTTGCATTTGAAGAAGAAAAGGAATTAGCATTTTCTTGTAAATTTTTGGCAGACGAAAGAGGCAAGGAAAGTATTTATCAAGCTAGAGATATATTATTACAACATATTGGTGATCCTATTACCATTAAAGAATTAAGCCGTAAGGTGGCCATGAATGAGTGTTACTTGAAAAAAGGCTTTAAAGAAATTTTTGGTACAACCATTTTTGACTTCTACCAACAACAAAGAATGGAGCACGCCAAGTATTTATTATACGAAAAGGCATTGAGTGTGACAGATGTATCTGCTTTATTAGGCTATTCTTCTATTTCACATTTTTCTGCTGCATTCAAAAAGCACACAGGTTTAAAGCCTTGTGAATTATTGAACTAGTTTCCACTTTCTTATTGATATAATTAGTTATTTTTATTTTCTAAAATAATCATATGCGCCATCTGCTTGCCTTATTTGCTTTGATCTCTTTCAGTTCTTGTATTCAACAGAGAGTTGACATGATTGTACACCATGCACAAATTTATACAGTAGACAATCAATTTAGTACTGCAGAAGCTATGGCAGTGCAGGATGGTAAAATTGTTGCTGTTGGTACCAATGATGATATTTTAAAAGAATACAAATCGGATAGTGTGATGAATGCAGAAGGTGCTACTATTTATCCTGGATTTATAGATGCACATGCGCATTTTGTGGGATATGGTCAATCTTTATTTGCAGTAGATTTAATGTTTGTGAGTTCTTGGGACGAAGTGATTAATAGAGTGAAAGACTTTGCTGCAAAGCATCCTGGTACATCTTGGATTAGAGGAAGAGGATGGGATCAAAATAGATTTCCCGGAAAACAATTTCCTACCAATGAATTGTTGAATAGTTTATTTCCAGATAGACCGGTTATTTTAGAAAGAGTAGATGGACATGCAAGTATTGCCAATAATGCAGCATTAGCACTAGCAGGTATCAAAGTAGGACAAACCATTGAAGGAGGAAGTTTTGTGGTAGCCAATGGAAAATTGACTGGTTTATTAATTGATAATGCAGTGGGTGAAGTGGAGAAATTTATTCCTGCACCAAACAAAGAAGATTACAAAAATTGGTTAACTGCAGCGCAAGCCAATTGTTTTGCAACAGGTTTAACCACTATTACAGATTGTGGTTTGCACCCAACAGCAGTTGCTATGATTGACACTTTACAACAAAGCAATGACCTTAAAATGCGTTTGTATGTAATGTTAAGTGATCATCCAGATTCATATGCCTCTGCTTATTTTACAAAAGGAGGCTATACTACTGATAGATTAAAAGTAAAAGGTATTAAAGTATATGGAGATGGCGCATTGGGTTCAAGAGGAGCTTGTTTATTGCAACATTATGCAGATCAACCAGGATGGGGTGGCTTCTTATTAAGTAGCCCAGCGCATTTTGATAGTGTGGCTGCTAAATTAATTAATACAGATTTTCAAATGTGTACACATGCAATTGGAGATAGTGCTAATAGAACTATTTTAAAAGTGTATGCAAAATATTTAAAAGGGAAGAACGACAAGCGCTGGAGAATAGAGCATGCTCAAATTGTACATCCTGACGATTTCCAATATTTTGGAAAGTACAGTATTATTCCAAGTGTGCAACCAACCCATGGCACTAGTGATATGTATTGGGCAGGAGATAGATTAGGTGCAGAGAGAATGAAAGGAGCTTATGCATACAAGCAATTATTAGAACAAAATAATTGGATTCCATTGGGAACAGATTTTCCAGTAGAAGAAATTAATCCATTCAAAACATTTTTAGCAGCAGTAGTGCGTAAAGATGCAAAAGGTTTTCCTGCTGAAGGTTTCCAAATGGAGAATGCATTAACCAGAGAGCAAACAATAAAGGGAATGACTATCTGGGCAGCTAAGGCGAATAGAATGGAGAAAGAAGTGGGTTCTTTGGAAGTAGGAAAGAAAGCCGATTTTATTTTATTGGATAAGGATTTAATGAAAATCTCCGCTGATAGTATCTTGAAAGTAAAAGTAATCAAGACATTTATCAACGGAGAGAGAGTTCATTAATATAGATAAACTACATACCAACCATATCTGCTGGGATAACCCAAGCATCAAATTCTTCTGGTGTTAAGTAGCCTAATTTTACAGCCATTTCTTTTAAGGTAGTACCTTCTTTATGTGCTTTTTGTGCAATCTCTGCAGCTTTGTAATATCCAATCTTGGTATTTAATGCAGTCACTAACATCAAGCTATTGTCTACATGCTTTTTGATATTCGCTTCAATTGGTTCAATACCTACTGCGCACTTATCATTAAAGCTTACACAACCATCACCAATTAATCTTGCACTGTGTAAGAAATTATAAATCATTACTGGTTTAAATACGTTCAATTCAAAATGTCCCATTGATCCACCAATATTAATTGCTACATCATTACCCATTACCTGTGCAGAGATCATGGTTAATGCTTCACACTGAGTAGGGTTTACTTTACCTGGCATAATAGAAGATCCTGGTTCGTTATCTGGAATGAAAATTTCACCAATGCCAGATCTTGGTCCAGAAGACAACATACGAATATCATTCGCAATCTTCATTAAACTCACTGCCACTGTTTTTAATGCACCATGAGATTCAACAATTGCATCATGTGCAGCCAATGCTTCAAATTTATTTGCTGCTGTAATAAATGGCAAGCCAGTTAAATTAGCAATATGCTTTGCTACATTTTCAGAATATCCTTTTGGTGTATTAATTCCTGTACCTACTGCAGTTCCACCTAATGCTAATTCAGTAAGGTGTGCTAAAGTATGATTGATGGCTTTTAATCCATGCTCTAATTGACTAACATAACCACTAATTTCTTGACCCAAGGTTAAAGGAGTTGCATCCATAAAATGGGTACGACCAATTTTAACCACATTCATAAATGCAGCACTCTTAGCAGCTAAAGTGTTTTTTAAAGTAGTAATACCTGGAATGGTTACTTCTGTTAAAATTTGATAAGCCGCAATATGCATGGCTGTTGGGAAAGTATCGTTAGAAGATTGAGATTTGTTTACATCATCATTAGGGTGTAAGAATTTCTCTTTATCTGTTAAGCTTCCGCCTTTAATCACATGACCACGATAAGCAATCACTTCGTTCATGTTCATATTGCTTTGGGTACCGCTACCTGTTTGCCATACTACTAATGGGAATTGATCGTGTAATTTCCCTTCTAATATTTCGTCACAAACCTGACCAATTAAATCTGCTTTTTCTTTTGGTAAAACGCCCGCATCCAAATTGGCTAATGCAGCAGCTTTTTTCAAATAAGCAAATGCCTTGATAATTTCTTTAGGCATTTTATTAATGTCTTGTGCGATTTTGAAGTTCTCGATACTTCTTTGTGTTTGAGCACCCCAATAAACATCAGCAGGTACTTTTACTTCACCCATTGTGTCTTTCTCAATTCTATATTCCATGATTGCTGTATTTTAATTTCGCAAAGGTAAGATTAATGTCCTTTAAAATGAGGCTTTCTTTTCTCGATGAAAGCTTGAATTCCTTCTTTACAATCCTCAGTGATAAAACAGTTGCCAAATAAATCGGCTTCCACCGCATAGCCATCTTGTTTTTCATCCCAGGCTGCGTTCACTGCCTTAATAGAATTGGCAATGGCAATAGGGGCTTTGGTATGCGCTGCAGCCAGTAAACTCATGGCCTTGGTAATTAAATCTGTTTGAGGCACTACATAGTTGACTAAACCATAGCTTAATGCTTGATCTGCGTTAATGGTATTTCCAGTAATAATTAATTCCATGGCTCTGGCCTTACCCATTTTCTGAGTAAGTCTTTGAGAACCACCATAGCCCACCATAATGCCAAGATTTACTTCAGGTTGTCCAAAAATGGCATTGTCTGAAGCTATTATTAAATGACAACTCATGGCTAGTTCACATCCACCTCCTAATGCAAAACCATTTACGCAAGCAATGACTGGTTTGGGTGAGTTTTCAATTTTAGCAAATATGGATTGACCTTTTTTAGCCAATGCGGTAGCTTGTTCTTTTGTTAAGCTTTCAAATTCTTTAATATCAGCACCAGCCACAAAACTTTTTAAGCCTGCGCCAGTAATAATCACCGATTTGATTTCTGGAAATTTATAGACTCTTTCAAAAACGGCATCCAAGTCTTGCATTACTTGGCTGTTTAAAGCATTTAATTTTTCTGGACGATTAATGGTAATGATCAATGTGTGATCTTCCATTTTTGTAAATAAAGTTTGGAAAGACATACCATTTAATTTTATCGTTAAAAATTATTTTCTATTCGCAGCCACCCATTCTTTTATATAAGTAGCAATATCTGAAGTATTGGTGCCTGGTGCAAATAAAGTACCAACGCCCAATGCTTTTAATTTATTGGAATCTTCTTCTGGAATAATACCACCGCCTGTTAAAAGGGTATTGGTTAATCCTTTTTCTTGCATAAGTTGATACACTTTTGGAAATACTGTCATATGTGCACCAGATAAAATACTAATACCAATGGCATCCACGTCTTCTTGTAAAGCAGCCTGCACCACCATTTCGGGACTTTGTCTTAAACCAGTATAAATTACTTCCATACCTGCATCTCTTAATGCAGTGGCAATAATTTTAGCCCCTCTATCGTGACCATCTAGTCCCACTTTTGCTACTAATACTCTTATTGGTTTCATCTATCCTAAATTACATTAATTTGATGAAAGTAAACTCAGGGTATGGTTGATTCTTGACACAGCGTCTTGTAGTTCAATGTTCTCTACAATCTCAAATACACCTGGTCCAAATTTACCACCCACCAACATAATTCTAAAAGGCAACATTAAATCACCTGGTTTTAAGCCATGTGCAGCAGCCAATTCTTTAAAATCAGTTTCTAAGGTTTCAGCAGGAATGGTTTTCAAACCTTGCGCTATTTTATTGGAGTAAATTTTTACTAGTTCATTGAAAAAGCCCAACTTTTTCTCTTCCCATTTTGGTTGAATAGAAGCAATATCAATAACCGTTGGTGCTTGAAAGAAAAAAGAAGATTGAGTAATAAAATCAGGCAATAAAATACAACGCTCTTTTACTAGTCCAATTACTTTTACCAAATAAGGAGCTTCATGTACTTCAATTCCTTCTTTATCCAAATAAGGTTTTACTAATTCTGCTAAGCGAGCATTATCCATTCTCTTAATCCACTCTGCATTAAACCACTTCGCCTTTTCATAATCAAATTTAGCACCTGCTTTATGTACTCTTTCCAAAGAAAAATTAGCTATCAATTCTTCGATGCTAAAAATTTCTTTATCGGTCCCATCATTCCAACCTAACATCGCTAATAAATTCACAAATGCTTCTGGTAAGAATCCTTTTTCTTTAAAACCAATCGTTGTTTCTTTGGTGTTAGGATCTGTCCAATCCATAGCAAATACTGGGAAGCCCAATCTTTCACCATCACGCTTACTTAATTTTCCATGTCCATCTGGTTTTAAGATTAATGGTAGATGCGCCCATTTAGGCATTTTATCTAAGCCAAATAAATATTCCCATAATAATATATGTACTGGTGCACTAGGCAACCATTCTTCTCCTCTAAATGCATGCGTGATTTTCATTAAATAATCATCCACCACTACAGCTAAGTGATAAGTAGGCATACCGTCTGCTTTTAATAAAACCTTATCATCCACTGTGCTTGCATCAAAACTAACTTCCCCTCTAATCATGTCTTCAAATTTTACTTCAGCTTGATCAGGGATTTTAATTCTTACAACATAGGGAGTTCCGCTTTGTAATAATTTTTCTACTTCATCTGCAGGCATTGCAATAGAATTTTTCATTTCCATTCTATGTGCTTTGCTATATTGAAAATTAGCAATCTCGGCTCTCTTTGCTTCTAAATCTGCAGCCGTATCAAATGCATAATAAGCTTGACCATTTTTAATTAGTTGGTCTGCATATTCTTTATAAATGGCTTTACGCTCACTTTGTCTATAAGGAGCAAATGGGCCGCCATGCAAAGGGCTTTCATTAGGGATTAAACCACACCATGCTAAAGTATCTTGAATATATTGTTCTGCGCCAGCCACAAATCTTGTTTGGTCGGTATCCTCTATTCTTAAAACAAAGTCCCCGCCATGGTGCTTGGCAAATAAATAATTAAATAAAACAGTTCTCACCCCGCCTAAGTGTAAACCACCTGTAGGAGAGGGGGCAAAACGTACTCTAACCTTTGATTCCATTTGATTTTCCATTTTTACAAAGATAATATTCAAATGGGCAAAAGAACTATTTATCTTTGGGTATGTATTTGATCAAAACTCCTTTTTTATTGCGTGCTTTCTATCCATCCTGTGTATGGAGAAAACCCAACAATGAAAAACTAATTTATTTGAGTTTTGATGATGGTCCACATCCCATTGCTACGCCATTTGTATTAGCGCAATTAGACAAGTACAATGCTAAAGCCAGCTTTTTTTGTATTGGGAAAAATGTGGTAGAATATCCAGCTATTTATGAACAAATTATTACTAAAGGACATACAGTAGGTAATCACACACAGCATCATTTAAATGGTTGGCATACTGAAGATGATTTGTATTTGCAGAATATTCAAGAAGCATCTAAGGTAATTAGTACTGATTTTTTTAGACCACCTTATGGAAGAATTAAAAGAAGTCAGCTAAAAAAAATACATGCTAATAAAAATTTTCCTCAACAAATTATTATGTGGGATGTACTTAGTGGAGATTTTGATACAAAGATTTCTGGTGAAGCTTGTTTGAACAATGTATTAAAACATACCCAAGCAGGATCGATTGTGGTTTTTCATGATAGTGCCAAAGCATGGGATAGATCGCAGGTGGCTTTACCTGCAACATTGGAACATTTCACCCAATTGGGTTATCAGTTTAGGGCTTTATAGAAAAAAATTGGCCAAGGTAGAAACCTCGGCCGTATAATCCGTACCCTATAAAAAACAAAAATCTTGATCGTATTTGATTACGATGATCCTTTTATCCAAGCCTAAAACGTTGAAATGCATCATTTTAGTATGTCGGCTGAGAAAAATGTCCTTTTTTTGCAAATAATCTAGTCTTATGCGATTCATTGATACTCATTCACATATATACGATACCGGCTTCCAAGAAGACATGAATGCAGTGATGGCTTCGGCAAAATCGGCCGGGATAGAAAAGATCTATATGCCAGGTATTGATAGCACTTGTATTGATGCCATGATGGATATGGAAACTAAGTATCCAGGAATTTGTATTCCTATGATGGGGTTACATCCTTGTTATGTAAAAGAAAATTACCAAGAAGAATTAGCCATTGTAGAAGGTTGGTTGGCTAAAAGAAAATTTGCAGCCATTGGAGAAATTGGTTTGGATTATTATTGGGATAAAACATTTGCCAAAGAGCAACAATTGGTTTTTGAAAAACAAATGCAATGGGGGTTGGATCTAGGATTGCCTATCAATATTCATACAAGAAATGCTATGGGAGAGACCATTGAAATGGTCAAGCCATTTGCAAAAAAAGGATTGAAAGGTATTTTTCATTGTTTTAGTGGAAGTAAAGAATCTGCGCAGCAAATTATTGAGATGGGTTTTTTATTAGGACTAGGAGGTGTATTGACTTATAAAAATGCTGGAGTCGCGGAAGCGGTTGTAGATATTCCATTAGAGTTTTTGGTTTTGGAAACAGATGCACCTTATTTACCTCCAGTGCCTTATAGAGGTAAAAGAAATGAACCCGCTTTTATGATTGAAGTGGCAAAGAAATTAGCAGAGATTAAAAATGTACCGCTGCATGAAGTGGCAGAGAAGACCAGTGGGAATGCGGAGAGAATTTTCAAGATGTAGGATGGAGGGCTTCACTTCGTTTCGCCGTCATCCTAAAGGGTGGGCTAAAAGAAAAAAACTTAAACAAGCAACAGCTTTGCTGTTGCTTGTTTTTTGTTCGCTCACTTCGACATTAAAGCGAGCTTTATGTCTCATGTTCTCACAAAAAAACACGCTTTCGCGTGTTTAAGTTTTTT
>JACCEC012169301.1_pt1 | contig 19008 bp, 18 predicted proteins | sample 7450121 | NCBI WGS metagenome assembly JACCEC01 (sample SAMN15323455, study PRJNA562643) | freshwater metagenome | isolation source: river surface water | place: USA:Blue River Watershed | collected 2017-08-18 | reverse complement strand
TGCCAATTGAGAAGGCAAGTGAATTCTTCGAGTCAATTCCTGCGATACACCGTTACCTAAAGACCTTATGCGATGTTGGTTTGGGTTATGTCCGCTTAGGTCAATCAGCTCCAACTCTTTCTGGGGGCGAAGCCCAACGAGTAAAGCTGGCTACTGAGTTGCAACGGCGTTCGACTGGTCGAACCATCTATGTCTTAGATGAACCAACTACTGGACTCCACTTTGAAGATGTTCGAAAGTTACTTGGAGTTCTGCAACGCCTCGTCGAGACAGGGAATACGGTGGTAGTTATCGAACATAATCTTGATGTCATCAAATCTGCCGATTGGGTTATTGACCTCGGCCCAGAAGGAGGCTCAGGAGGCGGAACGGTTGTTGCTTCCGGCACGCCAGAAGAAGTTGCCAAGAACAAGGCAAGTTATACCGGACGCTTCTTGAGCGAAGCGCTCAAACTCAAAGCCAGATAACTATCGGCTATCAGAAATGACAGATCCGAATAGCTACAGACCGACTGGTGTTCCAGAGGAACCCGGCGTTTATCGTTTCTTTGATGCGCAAGATCGAGTCATCTATGTTGGGAAAGCTCGGAACCTTAAGAATCGGCTCAACTCATATTTTCAAAAGAACTTACCGGAGAAGACAAATCGTATGGTTCACGCCGCAAATCGTGTGGATTGGACCGTCGTTGATTCCGAGGTAGAAGCGCTTCAACTTGAGTTCACGTGGATAAAGGAGGAGAGCCCGGAGTTCAATGTGCAATTTCGCGATGACAAGTCATATCCATTTCTAGCGCTTTCGTTAAACGATGAGTTTCCGCGAATTTTTATCACCCGGCGAGCGAAACAGAAGGGCCTAAGGTACTTCGGTCCATTCGCACATGCTTGGGCGCTGCGGACTACCTTTGATCTCATACTGGAACTATTTCCTATCCGCTCATGCTCGAAAAGTAATTTTGAACAGGCCGTTAGAAGTAAACGCCAATGTCTCTTAGGTGATATCGGGAAGTGTGCAGCACCCTGCGTAGGGCGAATTACTTCCTCAGAACACCGCGATCTAATCTCAAAGTTAAGCGACTTCATGGAACATGGTGCAAATGATCTAGAGTCCCGGCTTAAGGAAGAGATGGAGCGTGCCGCAGAAGCGGAGCAGTTCGAGCGAGCTGCAAAGATTAGGGATCGCTTGAAAGCGCTCGAATTGGCGAGTGAGTCAACGGATGCAGCTATCTCAGATTCAATTTCTGCAGACTTCGTTGCACTTCATGACGATATAACGCACTCAGCAGCCTCAATTTTCAGAGTAAGGAATGGAAGGATTGTTGGATCAAGATCTTGGATCATGGATCGGGCGAATCTGCCTGAGGAAGATGCGCTCATTGAAGCAACGTTAGAGCTCATATATAGAGAATTTGAACTTCCCCGAGAAATCTATGTAAATGTTGAAGTAGGAGATAGCGATTCTTTAGCGGAGCTTCTCTCGCAACGTGCCAAAAGCAAGACGAACATCCACTTGCCCCAGCGAGGTGAGAAACAAGAAATTTTAGAAACAGTTAAACGAAATGCGCACCACGCCTTAGTTCAATTCTTGAGCAAACGCGCAAATGATGCGGGCGTTTCGGGGCGCACTTTAGAGGATTTAGCCTCGGCCTTAGAGCTAGATGAACTACCACTTCGGATCGAGTGTTTTGATATTTCAAATATCCAAGGAACTTCAGTGGTTGCTTCCATGGTTGTCTTTGAAGATGGTCAACCTAAGAAGAGTGACTATCGCCGCTTCGGTATCGATGATCGCGAGAAATTCGATGATACGCGCGCTATGCATCACGTAATAACGAGACGCTTCAAGCGCTACATAGAGGAGAAAGAACTTGATCTAGAAGAGTTGAATACTCTTGGTGCGAAAAAGCCTAGATTCGCTTATCCGCCCCAACTCGTGATTGTGGACGGTGGTCGCGGCCAAGTAAATGCGGCAGCGCGTGCTTTAGCTGAACTTGGGATAACCGATGTCGCTCTAGTTGGACTGGCAAAGAGATTGGAGGAAATCTGGTTTCCCGATCGTGCCTATCCAGTAGTACTGCCAAGAAATAGCGAGGCGCTCTACCTTGTGCAGCGCATCCGTGATGAAGCGCATCGTTTCGCGATTACTTTCCATCGCTCCAAACGTTCCCGTCTAATGCTTGAATCACTATTGGATGAGATCCCTGGGCTGGGTGAGAGTCGGCGGAGCGCACTGATTGAAAGATTTGGATCTGTTGCGGCGCTTAGGAAGGCCAATATCAATGAGATCGCGGCGGTTCCTGGAATTGGCGAGAAAACTGCGATGGTCATACATGAAAAACTGAGCGCTATGGAGAGCGCTATTGAAGTAGATGCTCAAACGGGGGAGATCATTGAGCATCCTTGACATGGATAGCATGATGAAGCCATGGCACGGGAAGTAGTCGTCATAACTGGAATGAGCGGAGCTGGGCGCTCGACCGTTGCTCACTCGATGGAAGATTCCGGATGGTATGTAATAGACAATCTTCCGCCATCCCTACTTACCGCTGTACTCGATATGACCGAGCGGACCTCCGACTCGATTGGGGTTGTAATTGATGTTCGCGGTCGCCAGTTCTTTGATGATTTGAATCGAGCTCTCGCTGAATTGGTCGAAAAGGGCGTCTCCCGGAAGATAGTTTTTGTTGATGCATCAGATGAAGTCTTAATCACTCGTTTTGAATCTTCCCGTAGACCACATCCGCTCCAAGGCAATGACCGAATTGTTGATGGTATCGAACGTGAGCGTGAAAAATTGCGCGAATTGAGATCTGGCGCGGATTTGGTTGTAGATACTTCGCAACTCAACATTCACCAACTAGAGCGAAAGATAAAAGAGCTCTTCCAGAGCGGTTCACTTGCTGCACTCAAAGTAAATGTCCTCTCGTTTGGATACAAGTTCGGGATTCCAGCAGATGCAGATTTAGTTATGGACTGTCGATTCATCCCGAATCCACATTGGCAAGTAGAACTAAGACCGAAGAGCGGCCTTGATAAAGAAGTTAGCGATGCGGTTCTAAATGCGACCGCAGTTCCAGAATTTCTCGATCGGTATGTCGCTCTTTTTGACAGCATCGCCCGCGGATATCTAAATGAAGGAAAGAAGTTTTTAACTCTAGCAATAGGGTGCACTGGCGGGAAGCACCGGAGCGTTGCAGTCGCTGAAGAACTAGCTAAGCGTTTAAATGGTCTTGAGATTTCTAAAGATGCATCGGTTTCAGCTCATGCCATACATCGTGATCTCGGGAGAGAGCGTTGAAAGTAGTTTCATTTGGCGGCGGACATGGTCTTGCCGCTATGTTGAAAGCGCTACGTCAACTAACTCCAGACATAACTGCAATTGTTACTGTCGCTGATAATGGTGGCTCAAGCGGCAGATTACGAGATGAATTCAATTCACTACCACCAGGAGATCTGCGGATGGCGCTTGCTGCCTTATGCGCCGATGATGAATGGGGGCGTAATTGGGCTGACTTGATGCAATATCGCTTCACTTCAGAGGGCGAACTAAATGGACATGCCATTGGTAACTTACTTCTAGCGGCGCTTTGGGATAGAGATGGAGATCCGATCCAAGGTCTAGATCGAGTCGGCGCGCTGCTAAAAGTAGTGGGACGAGTTCTTCCTATGTCACTTACTCCACTTGATATCGAAGGAACATTTAAGAATTGGCAAGGAATCCAAGTAATTCGCGGACAGAAAGAAGTTGCGCTCGGAAAAGGTGCACTCGAGAATCTAACTCTGATTCCGCCTGATGCGCCTGCGACTCCACAAGGCTTGGCTGCAATCGCAAGCGCTGATTGGCTCACTTTCGGACCAGGATCATGGTTCTCAAGCGTTCTGCCACATCTACTCCTCAAGGAACAGCTCGCTGCAATTGCGCGCTCGAAAGCTAGGAAAATTATCGTCTTGAATCTTGATGCAAACCCCAGCGCAGTCGGAGATGAATTTGCTGGGAGCTCTGCGGCAGAACACCTTAGGTTGCTCCAGAGGTTTGCTCCATCGCTCGGGTGCGATTTTGCGATAGCAGATCAGTCAATTATGACAAATCAAGATTTGAGTAGTGCGCTGGGTGCAATTGTCAAAGATATGGGTGGCCAGTTGATTGTGGCCGAACTCGCAACCGCCCCAGGTAGTAATCATCACGATTCTGGAAAATTAGTTTCAGTATTCAGCAACATTTTTGCGGGGGAGATGCTTAGATAACGCTCATGGCAATGACCTCATCTGTCAAAGACGAATTAAGTCGACTCTCAATTTCAAAGCCTTGTTGCCGTAAGGCCGAAGTCTCCTCGATCCTGCGATTTGCAGGTGGCTTGCACATCTCCTCCGGAAAAATCATGGTAGAGATCGAGTTAGATACCGCGCAAGGAGCGCGCAGAGTTCGCAAGGATATTGCCGATATTTATGGACATGAATCTGACCTTGCGGTGATTAGCGCCGGTGGTCTGCGAAAAGGAAGTCGATATTTGGTCCGAGTACTTCGCGATGGAGATGCGTTGGCTCGTCAGACTGGACTTGTAGATTCAAATGGCCGTCCAGTACGCGGACTTCCACCACAGGTTGTTTCAGCAGGAGTCTGTGATGCAGAAGCAGCTTGGCGTGGAGCGTTTCTCGCTCATGGTTCGCTAACTGAGCCGGGAAGATCTTCAGCACTTGAGATCACTTGTCCTGGACCTGAAGCAGCTCTCGCCCTAGTTGGTGCAGCGCGTCGTTTAGGAATAACGGCAAAAGCGCGCGAAGTTCGTGGCGTTGATCGCGTTGTAATTCGAGATGGTGATGCAATAGGAGTTCTACTCACGCGCCTTGGGGCTCATGAGAGCGTTCTTGCTTGGGAAGAGCGTCGAATGAGGAGAGAAGTGAGGGCTACCGCTAATCGTCTCGCTAATTTTGATGATGCAAATTTAAGACGTTCAGCAAGAGCAGCAGTTGCTGCATCGGCACGAGTACAACGCGCTCTTGAGATTCTCGGCGAAGATATCCCAAAGCATTTGCGAGATGCCGGAGAGCTTCGTATCAATCATGGCCAAGCTAGTTTGGAAGAACTTGGTTCGCTCGCCTCACCGCCGATGACTAAAGATGCTATTGCAGGTCGCATTAGGCGACTTTTGGCGATGGCAGATAAGCGGGCCTCTGAATTAGGTATCCCAGATACTGAAGCGGGGCTTTCGCCTGATCTCCTCAACTAACCTGATGTCTTCAACTAGTTTGGATAAATAACCAGCGCTGATAGACTTTCCCCGGGTCCACAAGGTCGTGGCGCATAATTTCTCAAAGTATTTATAAAGGGTGTAATCATGGTCAAAGTTGGCATCAATGGTTTTGGTCGAATTGGTCGAAATTTTCTCCGCGCGGCGCTCGCCTCTAACGCTCCAATAGAAATAGTTGCAGTCAATGATCTCACCAGTATCGACACATTGGCTCACTTGATTAAATACGATTCAATTCTTGGTCGAATCAACCAAGAAGTTACATTTGACGATAATTCGTTGACTATTGGCGGAAAAAAGATTCGGGTATTTGCCGAGAAAGACCCAGCCGCACTCCAGTGGGGATCAGTTGGCGCCGAAATCGTGATTGAATCAACGGGCCGCTTTACCAAGGCCTCTGATGCCGGCAAGCACCTTGTGGGGGGCGCTAAGAAGGTTGTTATTTCTGCTCCAGCCACGGACGAAGATGTCACTTTAGTTTTGGGCGTTAATGATTCAGCTTATGATCCAGCTAAGCACAACATCATCTCTAACGCTTCTTGCACAACTAACTGCCTTGCCCCGATGGCCAAGGTCCTGCATGAGAATTTTGGAATTGTCCGTGGATTTATGACTACCGTTCATGCTTACACCAACGATCAGGTCATCTTGGACTTTCCACACAAAGATCTCCGGAGGGCCCGCGCCGCAGCCACAAATATCATCCCAACCTCTACCGGCGCTGCAAAAGCTATCGGACTTGTTTTGCCAGAATTGAAGGGCAAACTCGATGGTTATGCGCTGCGCGTTCCAGTCCCTACGGGATCAATCACAGATTTGACGGTCGAACTCGCCAAGGAGACAAGCGCTGCAGAAGTCAATGCTGCGATGAAGAAAGCAGCCGAAGGTCCTCTTAAGGGAATTTTGCGCTACACCGAAGATCCAATCGTCTCGACCGATATCGTTACCGATCCTCACTCAAGTATTTTTGACGCAGGCATAACTAAGGTGATTGGCAATCAAGCGAAAGTCGCCTCTTGGTATGACAACGAGTGGGGCTATTCAAATCGCCTTGTAGATTTGATGTCCTTCATCGGCAAGAGTCTCTAACTCTTTTAATCGCACGGAAACCAAGTGGTTAAGACTCTCGATTCACTCTCTTACCAAGGCAAGCGGGTCTTTCTTCGATGCGATCTCAACGTACCGTTGCAAGATGATGGAACCGGAAAACGGATAATTACCGATGATGGGCGAATAAGAGCTTCACTGCCAACAATCAACTACCTTTTAAGCGCTGGAGCATCGCTAGTCATATGTGCTCATTTAGGCAGACCAAAAGGCGAGCGAAAACCTGAACTATCTCTTGCTCCCATTGCAGAACGATTGAGAGAACTTCTTGGGCAGGAAGTCGTATTTGCAACTGACGTGATTGGCGACTCAGCCAAGGCTGCCGTTGCTTCGATAAAACCAGGCGGCGTCGTGCTCTTGGAAAATATTCGGTACGAAAGTGGCGAAACTTCGAAGTCCGATGAAGAGCGATTAGACCTAGCTAAGAAATTGGCAAGTTATGCAGATCTCTACGTCGGAGATGGTTTTGGTGCGGTTCATCGCAAGCACGCCTCAGTCTATGAATTAGCCCAACTTCTACCTCATGCTGCTGGAAAGTTGGTGAGTGCAGAAGTAGATGTACTCCGTCAACTCACCGAAAATCCCAAGCGACCATATGGAGTTGTTCTGGGAGGAGCTAAAGTCTCGGACAAAATTGGCGTGATAACGAACTTGATTGAGAAAGTAGATGTCCTTGCAGTTGGCGGTGGCATGGTCTTCACTTTTCTTGCAGCTCAAGGCCACCAGATCGGCACTTCGCTATTTGAGGCGGAATCAATCGATACCGTTAAAGCAATTATCAATCGCGCTAAGGAGCGCGGCGTGGAACTTTACTTACCCACCGATGTAGTTGTAGCGCCAAAGTTTGCAGATGAAAATCCGACGACCGTACCTTCAAACTCCATTCCATCGGATCAGATGGGCCTAGATATCGGCCCAGAGAGCGCGGCTACCTTTGCTGCTGCGATTGCCAATTGCAAAACCGTCTTTTGGAATGGACCGATGGGTGTATTTGAATTTAGGAATTTTTCAGCCGGGACTCGAGTAGTCGCAGAATCTCTAACCAAGGTCGAGGGATTATCAGTAGTCGGAGGTGGCGATTCGGCTGCAGCTGTCCGCGCTCTGGGATTCGCCGATAAAGATTTTGGTTACATATCAACAGGCGGTGGGGCATCTCTCGAGTATTTAGAAGGCAAGGAACTGCCGGGCCTACAAGCGTTGGCGTAACTCTTCTTTCAAAATCGACTGCCTTAAACGAATTGGTACCTAATCGCATGAGAGGATTGCAATATGAGTAGAAGACCCCTAATGGCTGGTAACTGGAAGATGAATTTAAATCATCTAGAGGCAATCGCAGTTACCCAAAAGCTTGCCTATTCGTTAGAAGAGCGAGATTTCGATGCAGTAGATGTAGTGATAATTCCACCATTTACCGATATCCGATCAGTACAGACTCTTGTCGATGGTGATCGCTTACGTATTTCTTACGGCGCACAAGATATCTCCCCAGAAAAATCAGGCGCATTCACAGGCGATATTTCTGGTTCGATGTTGAAGAAATTAGATTGCTCATTTGTAATTGTTGGACACTCCGAGAGGAGGGCAATTCATGGCGAAAGCGATGAGTTAGTGAATCGAAAGATCCGCGCGGTTCTTGATAACGAGATGACGCCGATCTTCTGTATCGGAGAAGAGTTAGCGATTCGTGAGTCCGGAAATCAAGTTGAATACGTGCTCAATCAGGTAAGAGCGGGTTTGAAAGGGTTGCATAAACCTGATTTGAAGAAGATTGTCTTCGCTTATGAACCCGTTTGGGCGATAGGCACTGGTAAGACTGCTACCCCGGAAGATGCCCAGGAAGTATGTAGCGCGATAAGAAATGAACTTAAGAAAATTGCCAACGAAGAAATCGCCGAGAACGCGAAAATTCTTTATGGTGGGTCGGTTAAGTCAGCAAATGTTGTTGACATCATGCGCCAGACCGATGTGGATGGGGCGCTTGTGGGTGGTGCGAGCCTGGATCCGGAGGAATTTGCCCGAATCTGTAAGTTCCATAGGGTGATCTGAGGGGTTCGAAGCCCTCGGGCAAGGTAATATTCGCACTTCGCATAGATATTGAGGCAGGAGAAATTAAGTGGCACTGGCGCTCTCGATCCTTCTTTTGATCACGAGTATTCTGATGATCGTTCTCGTACTTCTTCATAAGGGAAAGGGAAGCGGCCTATCAGATCTCTTTGGTGGCGGCCTCTCCTCAACATATGGCGGCTCCTCAGTTGTCGAGAAGAATCTAGATCGGATAACAATTGTCGTAGGCGGCTTGTGGTTCGCCTCAGTAATCGCACTTGGTTTGGTATTGAAATAAAATTTGGTATTGAAATAAAAGGTTTTCGCTGGGTTACTGAGTAATCCAGAGTGGATAGTTAAGGAGAGAAAATGGCCGGTGGAAGCGCAATTAGAGGTTCTCGTGTCGGCGCTGGCCCCATGGGTGAAGCCGAACGCGGTGAAGCAATTGCTCGTTTTAGAATCTCTTATTGGTGTCTAAATGGCCATGAAACTAAACCATCCTTCGCCGATGATGGAACAGTTGCCATCCCAGATGAGTGGGATTGCCCTCGCTGTGGATTCCCGGCTGGACGGGATAAAAATAATCCACCTTCACCTACGAAGAATGAGCCATATAAAACACACCTTGCCTACGTAAAAGAACGTCGAACTGAGGCAGAAGCAAAGAAGATTCTCGAAGCAGCGTTGAAAAAGCTCCGCGCTGAAGAAGAGGACTAGTTCTTTAGTTTTCTAGCCGCCTCAACCAGTTCGGCTATTCCAACTCGCTCATCCTTCAAGTGAATTCGCATCACCGGAAGGTTTCGCATCTTTAGCGCTTCAAAGTCACCGAGCGCCTGGGCTAAAACCAATCTTTCGAAACCGTAGCCCGCTACTGGAATAGGAATTTCCAAAGCTGAAGATCTCGTAATCTGAATAAATGAACCGACCAGCGGGCCGCCTTTATGAAATTGGCCGGTCGAATGTAGAAATCTTGGCCCCCACCCAAAAGTTGTTGGAATTCCAAGTGCTCTCTCGAGGTAATCTCTCAATTCAATTACATCTTCTGCGGTGTTGCGATTCAAATAAGCCATGATGGATAGGTACTTACCATTTCCAGATTGGGCTAAGTACCCTTCAAGTGAATCTAATTCGATTTCACTGTAGATAGATAAGTTTGGAGTTTCCAAAGCCGGGCGACCAAAATCATCGCTCCAATTGGCAAGAATTTTCCCAGTTCGCTCCTTTGATTCAGCGACATTGGGCTGATTAAAGGGATCAACCTTTAGCAGGTAACAAAGAAGAGCGGTTACCCACTCCCAGAAGATGAATTGTGCACCGAGGTTACCTACGACGGCGAGCGGATCATTCTGATTAAATGTAATGACGTTACTTTGTGCAGTGGGTTTAGAGTTGAGAATCACCGGTAGTACTCCGCGACCTTCTTTACCTGTGGATTCAGCAACGAGTTGTTCAATCCAATCAGCAAGTCCCGGGAAGTCGGAGTTTTTGTCATAAAACTTAGCGAAGGCGAACTCGGGCTTGGCAAGGAGCGAGGCAAAAGCGACCACGGGAGAGTCTGTTTTTGTAAACTCCTGCGCAGCTTCGTATGCATCATCGAGTAAGACAGATACATCAATTCCAATCAAAGCCGCAGGAGTAAGGCCAAATGCGCTTAGCGCACTAAACCTGCCGCCTACTTTGGGATTTGCGGTAACTACTTTTAGGCCATCTTCGAGCGCTGATTTATGTAGTGGGCTATCTGGATCGGTAACTATCACCATGTGATTACTTGGATCTAGCCCGGATGATACGAGCGCTTCTTGAAAGAGAGCTTTCTGTGAAGCCGTTTCAATCGTGCTCCCCGATTTTGATGCAACGATTATGCAACTTTTACTTAAGTCCGACTTCAGCGCGTCATTTACTTGATCAGGTTGAGTTGAATCCAGAATGATGAGCGCACGTTTGTAGTGCGCAGCAATTACCTCAGGCGCTAAAGATGAACCACCCATTCCACAAAGAATAAAATTTGTATGTCCAATTTCACGCGACCAAGCAGAGAGCGCATCGAGAACTGGCAATAAATCGCGCGAAGTTGTTGGCAGATCAACCCAATCCAAACGAATCTCGGCCTCAGCTTGTGCTTCGGGACCCCAGATACTGGAATCCTTATTTGCAAGGCGAGAAGTTATCGCGTTAAGAGCGTCCCAATCTGAGTCGCGATTTGTGATTCCGTGAAGCTTGATCACCCCTTTGCTCGCTCCACCACAGCAATTAACTCCATCCAAGGTTTTATGAATTTATCGATTCCTTCGCTCTCCAATTTTTCAGCAACGGATTCGATATCTATACCAATATTTGCAAGTTGCGAAAGGGTGTCTCTCGCTTCAGCAAACCGTCCAGTTATTGTGTCTCCGCTGAAATCTGAGCTTGAACGGAGAGCGGAAAGGGTGGATTCGGGCATTGTGTTAACAGTTTTATCTGCTACGAGATCTAAAACGTACATTGTGGAGCTGTAATTGGGGTCTTTAACTCCCGTAGATGCCCAGAGAGGTCGCTGAATGTTTCCACCAGATTTAGCAAGCGCTCGCCAGCGTTCGCTGGATTCAATCTCAATAAAGTGTTCGTAAGCAAGACGTGCGTTAGCGAGCGCAGCGCGACCTTTGAGAGCTTGGTGACTTGGATCATTGAGTCGACTATCGATTTCTGTATCGACGCGACTAATGAAGAACGATGCGACCGAATGGATATCCGTTATGGATTGACCATTAGCGAGTCGATCCTCAAGCCCGGCTATAAAGGAATCCAAGACAGCTTGATAGCGCGATACCGAAAAGATTATCGTCACATTTACGCTTATGCCATCCGCAGTCAATGTACGAATAGCAGGCAAGCCCTCTTTTGTGGCTGGAACCTTTATCAGAACATTCGATGCACCAACGAGTTTCCATAGTTCGCGAGCTTGTCTAATGGTTCCTTCGGTATCCCGTGCGAGTCTTGGATCTACCTCAATACTGACGCGGCCATCGACTCCATGGGTTCGTTCAAAGACGGAACGAAAAAGATTACATGCCTGCCGTACATCCGAAGTGGTTAACTCAGTAATAATTTCTTCGGCGCTCAATCCTCTTCCATGTAGCGAGGCAATGTCATCTTTATAGAGATCCGAGTTGGCGATAGCCGATGAGAAGATAGCTGGGTTAGTTGTAACTCCGACGACAAAGTCGTTCTCAATCAGCTGGGGCAAATAACTAGCTTTGCCACCCTTTACCATCCGCTCTCTAGAGAGATCATCTAGCCATACCGATACTCCAGCGTTAGAAATTTTTTCAAGCGACATCAACGAACTCGCTTCAAAGTAGCTTCGGCAGCTTCAATCACTCTTTTAACGGTAAAACCAAATTCACTAAATAGAGTCGTATGCGAGGCTGAGGCGCCAAAGTGCTCGATTGATATGGATTCACCGGCATCGCCAATCAGATCGCGCCAGCCTTGTGCAATTCCTGCTTCAACGCTTACGCGCGCCTTAACGCTCTTAGGCAAAAGTTCATCTTTGTAACTCTCGGGTTGTGCTTTAAACCATTCCAAACATGGGGCACTTACGACTCTCGTTTTAACTCCCTTGGCCGTAAGTTCGGAAAGGGCAGCGAGGGCGAGGGAGACCTCCGAACCGGTTGCAATTATTATCAATTCTGGATTTTTCTCATCATTTAGGGCGTAAGCACCTCTTGCAACACCATCAGCGCTATTGAAGCTCGCTCGATCAATTACCGGAAGATTCTGGCGGGAGAGCAGTAGGCCAGCTGGCGCCTTTCGTCTCAAAATCTCTTGCCAAGCGATTGCTACCTCATTGGCATCGGCCGGACGGATGACATCAAGACCCGGAATCGCTCTTAAGGCGGCGAAATGTTCGATTGGTTGGTGAGTGGGCCCATCTTCACCCAGGCCGATTGAATCGTGAGTCCACACATATATGACCGGAAGCTTCATTAACGCCGACAGTCGGACAGCGCCACGCATGTAATCGCTAAAGACTAAGAAGGTACCGGCATAAGGCCGCAGTCCACCATGCAGCGCCATTCCATTGAGGATTGCCCCCATCGCATGCTCGCGAATTCCAAAGAAGATATTTCTTCCGTATGGAGAAGCTCCGGGAAGGATTGAAGAGCTAGGTAGAAACGACCCACCGCCTTCAACCATAGTGTTATTACTCTCCGCCAAATCTGCCGATCCGCCAATCAATTCAGGCAGAACTTTGGCAAAGTGATTTATTAGTTCGCCAGAAGCTTTTCTTGTTGCAACTTCTTTCTCACTTGGGAAACTAGGAGTTCCCTGCTGCCAACCTGATGGCAACGAACCTGATTCAAGGCGTTGCAAGAGTTCGGATTTAGCGGGATTCTCTCTCTTCCAACTTTCGAAAGCTTGATTCCATTCGGTTCTAAGAGACTGACTTCGATCTGAAACTTTCCTCACATGCTGGTGTACTTCAGTGGGAAAGTAGAAGTCCTCTTCTGGTAGACCTAAGAGAAGCTTTGTGGCGGCTACTTCCTCTTTGCCGAGGGCTGAACCATGTGATTTCGCGGTATTGCGCGCTTTAGGTGCGGGCCAGGCAATGACTGTCTTTAGGCGGATTAGCGTCGGTCTAATTTTTTCTTCTAGGGCGCTCTGCATAGCAACTTCAAGAGCATCTCTATCTACATCGCCATCCTTTTTCGCAGCAACTTCAATTACATTCCAGCCGTAAGAGCGATATCGAGCGCTTACATCTTCGGTGAAAGTGTGGTGAGTGTCGCCATCAATTGAGATTCGGTTGTCATCGTAGATAACTTTTAGAGCTCCAAGTTCTTGAGTGCCCGCAAGAGATGAAGCTTCAGCGCTTACACCTTCTTGCAGATCGCCATCGCTGCAAATTACCCAGATATTGTGGTCAAAGATGCTCTCACCAATTGCACTCTCTGGATCAAAGAGTCCTCGTTTATAGCGTGCGGCCATCGCCATTCCGACTGCATTGGCTACACCTTGACCGAGCGGTCCAGTTGTTGTCTCTACTCCCAAGGTGTGTCCATACTCGGGATGTCCCGGAGTAAGTGATCCCCAAGTTCTAAAGGACTTTAAGTCATCTAGCTTTAAACCATAACCGCTAAAGAAGAGTTGAATGTAGAGAGTTAGAGAGGAGTGACCGCACGATAGTACGAAGCGATCGCGCGCAATCCAATTTGAATCACTTGGGTCATGCCGTAGGAATCTCTGGAAGAGCGTGTAGGCCACGGGCGCGAGAGACATTGCAGTTCCCGGATGGCCGTTTCCCACTTTTTGAACGGCATCCATAGCGAGCGCTCGGGCAACCGCGACAGATTTATCATCGAGTGCGGTCCAAGCTGGGCGTTCTGGATATCTCATGACCGGGATAGGACATTACCTTTAATCGTTAAGTTCCAGACCGTTAGCCACACTAGAACTGAGCCGAGAATATGAAATCCGACGAGAAGTTCGGGCAAGCCGGTGAAATACTGGGTGTAACCAATCGCTCCTTGAGCAAGGCAGATGATGAGAAAGTTTCGGGCGCTGACCCCCCAGCTCGATCTCGTATCTTCCGCTTCGCCTAGTCGAATCGCGATGAGTAGGGCAACCGTCACTCCAATCAGCGCGATAACTAAGTCCGCATGAATCCAGGACATCATCCGGGGATCAAGATTGAACCGCTCTGCTAAATCATCGCCGGCGTGTGGTCCACTTCCAGTGACGATGGTCCCTGCAAAAATCACTAGCGCTGTTAGCGCAACTGTGATTCGGGCGAGGCGACGAGTCAATGGCGCCAACTTGATATCAGTCGGGGTTACCCCATGGGCTCGCTGGCGAAGGGATAGCGCAGCTGCAATCAGGACTATTGATAGGAGAAAGTGCGCGGAGACTGTTGCTGGATTTAATCCAGTAAGCACTGTAACTCCGCCCAGAACGCCTTGGGCGAGAATTCCCAAGATTTGTACCAATCCCAGGGTGCGTAGATCTCGTCGCTTGTTGCGCAAGATTGCCACCATTAGAAGGAGTGCGTTTATGAGAAGTACAAAGGTCAATAGCCGATTTCCAAATTCAATCCATGCATGCAGTGGCGACTCCGGTTGATCAGGGGTGGGAGTGAAAGATCCTGGGGTGCATTCAGGCCAAGTGGAGCAGCCCAGCCCTGATCCCGTGATTCGAACTGATGCTCCAGTAATCACAATCGCAGATTGCGTGAAAACCATGAGCGATGAGAGGCGTTTTAAGATTTTCGCGCTCTTGAGCATGGGCAGAGCCTACGGTTCATGACCCTCCGGGCCGGCCTTCTCAATTGGCAGGGGGAGATGAATTACGCAACAATAACGTTGTGAAAACCAGCCTCGCCAACCCCGACTTGCGCACCCGCGATCAGGTGGCTCGAGCGATCCTGGAATCCGGCCCTTCGACAGCGGTGGCTCTCGCTGACCGGTTAAAAATGACCCCTGCAGGAATTAGGCGCCATCTTGACTCGCTAATTGAGGATGGGATCCTGGAAGAGCGCGAACCACATTCAAGAAGTGTTCGCATGCGTGGCCGCCCCTCAAAAGTTTTTGTGATGAGCGATCTCGGTCGAGAACAATTTGAGCACTCTTATGATGATCTTGCGGTTTCAGCGCTCCGCTTTATTTCCTCCCAAGGCGGAGATCACCTCGTAGCTGGATTTGCAAAACAGCGAGCAGAAGAGATTTCCAAAAAATCAGAAGTCGAAGTAAGACCTTCTAAAGATCGCGCAAGAGCGCTCGCAAAATTCTTAACAAAAGAGGGCTACGCAGCAAGTACGCACTCTCATGGAGTTGGCGTTGAGCTATGTCAGCATCATTGTCCGATAGCCCATGTCGCTGCCGAGTTTCCGCAACTCTGCGAAGAGGAGACAAAGGCATTCGCTCAGATACTGGGAACTCATGTACAAAGACTCGCGACCATCGCTCATGGTGATGGCGTATGCACCACTTTCATTCCCCAACCCAAGAAGCAGTTTCCAAATGCAACCGAGAGGAAAAAGCGCAAATGAGCCAAACCACCCATCCCGAATTAGAAGGTCTCGGCAAATACCAATATGGCTGGGCCGATAAGGATGTAGCGGGCGCCGAAAGTAAGCGCGGTCTCAACGAAGCTGTTGTTCGCGATATCTCCTCTAAGAAGAGTGAGCCTGATTGGATGCTCGACCTCCGCCTCAAAGGGTTATCGCTCTTTGATAAGAAACCCATGCCGGCATGGGGATCTGATCTTTCGACAATAGATTTTGACAACATCAAGTATTTCGTCCGCTCCACGGAAAAGCAGGCAAAGTCCTGGGAAGATCTCCCAGAAGATATTAAGAACACATACGACAAGCTCGGAATCCCTGATGCGGAGCGGCAACGCTTAGTTGCTGGCGTAGCAGCGCAGTACGAATCTGAAGTTGTCTATCACTCAATTCGTGAGGATCTCGAGGAACAAGGCGTAATCTTCTTGGATACCGACACTGGCTTGAAAGAGCATGAAGAGTTATTCAAAGAGTACTTCGGAACTGTAATTCCAGTTGGTGATAATAAATTCGCAGCGCTCAACACCGCCGTCTGGTCCGGCGGCTCATTTATCTATGTCCCAAAGGGAGTTCATGTCGAAATCCCGCTCCAGGCATATTTCCGTATTAATACCGAGAACATGGGCCAGTTCGAAAGAACTTTGATTATTGCCGATGAAGGATCTTATGTTCATTACGTAGAAGGGTGCACTGCGCCGATCTACTCTTCAGATTCACTTCACTCAGCTGTAGTTGAAATCATCGTAAAGAAGAATGCTCGTGTGCGTTATACGACGATACAAAACTGGTCTAACAACGTTTACAACTTGGTCACCAAACGCGCAACCTGTGCCGAAGGTGCAACTATGGAGTGGATCGATGGAAATATCGGTTCTAAAGTAACTATGAAGTATCCGGCGGTATTTATGATGGGGCCACACGCAAAGGGAGAGACTCTCTCTATTGCCTTCGCAGGCGAGGGCCAACATCAAGATGCCGGCGCGAAGATGGTTCATGCTGCTCCCTTTACATCCTCAACGATCGTCTCGAAGTCAGTCGCGCGTGGCGGGGGCAGAACTTCTTATAGAGGTCTAGTGCAAATCCAGGAAGGTGCACACCATTCAAAGAGCACTGTGAAGTGCGATGCCCTACTAGTCGACACAATCTCTAGATCCGATACCTATCCATATGTCGATGTCCGTGAGGATGATGTTTCGATGGGACACGAGGCCACCGTTTCTAAAATTAGCGACGATCAACTTTTCTATCTCATGTCACGAGGACTCTCTGAAGATGAAGCAATGGCGATGATTGTCCGCGGATTCATCGAACCGATTGCGCGCGAGTTACCGATGGAGTACGCCCTTGAGTTAAATCGTCTTATCGAACTCCAAATGGAAGGTGCCGTCGGATAATGAGCGGACTACCAACAAATTACCTCACTCCAACCGGCAGGGAAGAAGCATGGCGCTTCACTCCGCTTAAGCGCTTGAACGGAATGCATGATTCTGCGACTTCCGTAATTGATCGAATTTCGATTGAACTTGTCGGTTCGGTCCGAACTGGCTTTAACATAGAAACGGTTTCCGCTGCAGAACTACCTCCAAAGTCCACAACTGAGGATGTAATCATTCAACGCGTCCGCGCCACCGCATCAAAAGTCACTCATTTGAAGATTGATAAAGAAGCGATCGTTAGTGAGCCAATTTTTCTAAAGCGTTCAGCAGGAGTGGAGAAGGAGTTCTCTCGGACTGTTATTACAGCTGGCGCCCATAGTAAAGCGACCGTGGTAGTTGAAAATGAAGGCGCTGGGAGCATTGGGGAAGAGATCGAGATTCGCCTTGAAGCCGGAGCGAACTTAACTTTCATCTCTCTGCAGGAATGGAACGAGAACGCAATTCATCTGGGTCGCCATCACGCGATTGTTGGAAGAGATGCAAACTTTAACTCGATCACTATAACTGTTGGAGGATCGCTGGTTCGACTACTTCCGACGGTTGAGTATTCAGATCAAGGCGGCAGCGCTGAACTCCTGGGACTCTATTTCGCAACCGATGGACAACATCTAGAGCATCGAGTGCATGTCGAGCATGGGATTCCTAACGGCAAATCCCGAGTCACCTATAAAGGAATCCTCGCCGGTGCACAAGCTCGGACGGTTTGGATCGGCGATGTATTTATTCGCGGAAATGCAGAAGGCACAGATACATATGAACTGAACAAGAACCTCCTTCTTACTGATGGGGCGCGAGCTGATTCAGTTCCCAATCTTGAAATCGAGACCGGTCAGATCGTGGGCGCAGGCCATGCAAGTACCACAGGGCGATTTGATGACGAGCAACTCTTCTATCTAATGTCACGTGGAATTCCCATGTCTGAGGCCCGCAGATTAGTGATCCGCGGCTTCTTCGGTGAGATTGTCAACAAGATTGGTATCGAAAGCGTTGAAGAACGACTTATGAATCGTATCGACTCACAACTTGCAAAGGTGGGCGGACAATGAGCGTTTCACTTAATTACGCCGATTTGACTCCTGGCAAAGCTACGAAGGTAACCGTTGGCGATAAGGATGTATGTGTCGTTCGAGTAAATGAAGAAGTGTTCGCAGTCGCTGATATCTGTTCTCATTCCGAGGCATCGCTCTCTGAAGGCGAAGTCTCAGGCGAGAAGATTGAATGCTGGTTACATGGAGCAGAATTTGATCTGCGCACCGGAGCAGCGCTAACACCACCTGCTACAGAGGCGTTAGAAGTTTTTGAAGTAAAGCGTGATGGAGATACCGTCACGATTTCTAAGAGTGGACGGTAGGAGCGGAAATGTCACAACTAGTAATTAAAGGTCTCCAAGTCGGAGTTGAAACTGATTCGGGCATGACCGAAATTCTCCGTGGCGTTGATCTCACCATTAACTCTGGAGAAGTGCACGCAATCATGGGCCCAAATGGCTCTGGCAAATCAACTCTCGCTTACTCAATCGCAGGTCACCCGAAGTACACAATCACCGGCGGCTCAGTCACCCTTGATGGCGTTGATGTTTTAGAAATGAGCGTAGACGAGCGGGCAAAAGCTGGTCTCTTCCTAGCTATGCAATATCCAGTAGAAGTGCCTGGTGTTTCGGTAGCTAACTTCCTCCGTACCGCCGCAACTGCGCTAAGAGGCGAAGCGCCGAAGGTACGTACCTGGGTAGGAGAAGTAAAAGAAGCGATGAGCAAACTTGCTATGGATCCAGCATTCTCAGAGCGCAGCGTTAATGAAGGCTTTTCAGGCGGCGAGAAAAAGCGACACGAGATCTTACAGATGGAGCTCTTGAAGCCAAAGATTGCGATTCTCGATGAGACTGATTCTGGTCTCGATGTAGATGCTTTAAGAATTGTCTCTGAGGGTGTAAACCGAGTAAAACAAGAACAAAATCTCGGAATCATGCTGATTACCCACTACACACGCATTCTTCGTTACATCAAACCTGACTTTGTCCATGTTTTCGCAGGCGGAAAGATCGTTGAAGAGGGTGGACCGGAGTTAGCAGAGCGACTTGAGGAGAAGGGGTATGCGCAATACGTGAAAGCGTAATTGCACATCTCCGTGAGTTCCTTAGA
>JACCEC011782055.1_pt1 | contig 19013 bp, 15 predicted proteins | sample 7450121 | NCBI WGS metagenome assembly JACCEC01 (sample SAMN15323455, study PRJNA562643) | freshwater metagenome | isolation source: river surface water | place: USA:Blue River Watershed | collected 2017-08-18 | reverse complement strand
GCCCTTTCTGTTCCTTTTTCTCTTAAAATTCGATACGCTTCAGGATCTAAAATTTCTCTCCACTCCGACTCTGTTTTTTGATTTTTCATGCATTCATAACGTTACTTTTGGCATTTCGGTTTTACCTTTATTCCACATGAACGAAAAGAATTTCGACGTTTTAAAAAGTCTGCTTTTATCCGAACAAACCATTTGCGATTCGGAGCAATTGGAACGATTGGGATCGGATGAAACCGAGGATTTTTGTTTTCCTCCGTCCATCGCTCTTGCGCCCAAAACCACGGCAGAAGTGGCGAAAATTGCCGCCTATTGCCACCAAGAGGGAATTCCCCTTACCGTTCGCGGTGGCGGCACGGGCTTGTCGGGTGGAGCACTACCCGTTCATCAAGGGGTGGTCGTTCTAACTCATTTGCTCGATTCCATCGAAATCGATACCGATAATTTGCAAGTCACCGTTGGTCCCGGAGTCATTAACCAAAATCTTCGAGATGCCGTTGAAGCCGTTGGCCTTTTTTATCCGCCCGATCCATCTTCCAAAGGCTCGTGCTTTTTGGGCGGCAATTTAGCCGAAAATGCTGGTGGACCTCGAGCGGTAAAATACGGGGTTACCAAGGATTATGTTTTGGGATTGGAAGTGGTCTTGGCCGATGGAAAAATCATCCAAACCGGGGCTCGAACCCTCAAAAATTCAACCGGTTACAACCTCACTCAATTGTTCATTGGTAGTGAAGGCACGCTGGGAATCATCACAAAAATTCACCTGAAACTCATTCCAAAACCGCTTCACGATTTGTTGCTGCTGCTTCCTTTCGAAAACATGGAAGATGCGTGTTCGGCCGTTTCCGACATTTTCAAAGCTGGAATTACGCCATCGGCCTTGGAATTCATGGAGCGAAATGCCATCGAATGGTCGGCCCAATATTTGGGAGAATCGCTCAGCATTCCGACCAACATCCAAGCTCATTTATTGATTGAATTGGATGGCCGCCATTTGGAAGTGCTTTATCAAGATGCGGAAACCATAGCGGCCGTTTGCGAGAAATACCCCACCGGCGAAATTCTCATGGCTGATGCCTCCCATCAAAAAGAACAACTTTGGAAAATTCGCCGAAACGTTGCTCATGCGGTGAAAGCCAACTCCGTTTATAAGGAAGAAGACACCGTAGTCCCTCGATTTCAGATGCCTCTGTTGCTCAAAACCGTTAAAGAAATCGGAAAAAAGTACGGATTTGAATCGGTTTGTTATGGACACGTTGGCGATGGGAATTTGCACGTGAACATCATTCGAGGAAATTTATCGGACGATGCGTGGCAAACCACGGTCATGAAGGGCATTTCAGAATTGTTCCAAGCCGTGAAGGAAATGGGAGGAACCATTTCAGGCGAACACGGCATCGGTTACGTTCAAAAAAACTACCTCCCCATTGTGTTTTCGGAAACGGAATTGAACCTCATGCGTTCCATCAAACAACAGTTCGACCCCAAGGGAATCCTTAATCCCGGTAAAATTTTCCCAGATTCATGAGTGCAGCAAACAGTTTCGGTCAATTTCTCAGCATCACCACCTTTGGTGAATCCCACGGACCGGCCATTGGGGTGGTGATCGATGGATTTCCGTCTCAATTTGAAATCGATTGGGATACGTTTTCCGCTGAAATGAATCGACGAAAGCCTGGACAATCGGCCTTTACCACGGCACGCAATGAAAGCGATGAAGTAGAAGTTCTTTCGGGAATTTTTCAAGGAAAAACCACCGGAGCCCCCATCGCATTGCTCATCCGAAATCGGGATCAGCGGCCGACCGATTACGAAGAAATGGAACGGTCTTTCCGGCCGGGCCACGCAGATTTTACCTACCAAGCGAAATTTGGAATTCGGGATCCGCGCGGTGGAGGACGAAGTTCGGCCCGAGAAACGGTAGCGCGGGTGGCTGCAGGTGCGTTGGCCCAGCAGTTTCTTGCTCAGCAAGGCATCCAAATTTCCAGTTACGTTTCGTCCGTTCATCACCTTTCCGTACCCTTTTCAAACGATTTTTACGACCGAAACACCATCGAAGAAAGTCCTATTCGTTGTCCTCACCCCGAAATCTCAAAAAAAATGGAGGATTTCATTCTTGAAACCAAAAAGAAGGGCGATTCGGTGGGAGGAATCATCACCACGGTGGTTCAGGGTCTTCCTGCTGGGTTAGGGAATCCGGTTTTTCACCGTTTCGAATCCCAGCTAGCCTATGCGATGCTTTCCATCAACGCCACCAAAGGCTTTGAGATGGGCGATGGATTTGCTTCAACCTTACGTTTTGGAAGTGAAAACAACGATGAATTTGTTGGCATGGAGCAAGGGAAGGCGATGACTTCAACCAACCACAGTGGCGGAGTACTTGGAGGAATCACGAATGGCATGCCCGTTTGGTTTCGGGTAGCATTTAAACCTACTTCTACGATTTCCGTGGATCAATCGACCATCAATCTTAAAGGCGAGCCCACAACACTGAAAGCAAAAGGACGGCACGACCCTTGCGTTCTGCCTCGAGCAGTTCCGATTGTGGATGCGATGACGGCCTTAACGGTCCTCGATTTTTGGTTGTGGCAACGCGCCTATCAATCCATCTAATTCTTATTTTTGACGTATGAAACCATCCGAAATCCTTCATCAAAATATCCAAGAAGCCCAACAGGTTTTAAGTCATTTTTTAACTCAAGAAGATCAAGCAAAAAACTTTGATCATGCTGTGGAATTAATGGTGGCATGTTTGAAGATCGGGGGAAAAATTATTTCGTGCGGGAATGGCGGATCGATGTGCGATGCCATGCACTTTGCCGAAGAACTTTCGGGCAGGTTTCGAGAAAATCGCCGGGCATTGGCAGCGGTGAGCATTTCAGATCCATCCCATATTTCTTGCGTAGGAAACGATTACGGTTATAACTTCATTTTTTCCCGTTATTTGGAGGCATTGGGGAAACCCGGCGATGTTTTGTTGGGGATTTCTACCAGCGGAAACTCTGGAAATGTTTTGGAAGCCATCAAAGTAGCCAAAGAAATGGGAATAAAAGTGGTGGGTTTAACCGGAAAAGATGGGGGCAAAATGCGGGGGATTTGCGATGCAGAAATTTGCGCACCCACCACCCCTTTTGCCGACCGAGCTCAGGAATTACACATCAAAATCATCCATTCTTTTATTCAATCCATCGAAGCTCAAATGGGATGAGAATACGTCCGACTCCGCTTGCAGTATTAAAAAAGTATTGGGGTTTCGACGCTTTTCGACCGTTGCAGGAGGAGATCATTCAAGCTGCGATGAAAGGCGATACCTTGGCCCTGCTTCCTACCGGCGGAGGAAAGTCCATTTGTTTTCAGGTTCCCGGAATGGTTTTGGATGGAATCACCATCGTTATTTCTCCACTTGTGGCATTGATGCAGGATCAAGTCGAAAACTTAAAACAGAAAGGAATTCCTGCCTACTATCTTTCTGGCCATCAATCGTTTCACGAACAAGATGTTATCCTGGACAATTGCATTTTTGGAGGAACGAAATTTCTTTACATTTCGCCAGAACGGCTCCAACAACCGTTGTTTCAGGAACGATTAAAACAAATGAACGTGGGGTTGTTGGCCATTGATGAAGCGCATTGCATTTCGCAATGGGGACATCAATTTCGTCCGGAATACCGCCAAATCGCAAAGATCAGGGAATTGATTCCCAACACTCCTTGTTTGGCGGTAACGGCAACGGCCACCGAAAAGGTAGTTGATGACATTTCTATTCAACTGAATCTGCTTCGACCAACCCTTTTCAAACAATCGTTTGTACGAGAAAATTTGAGTTACAATGTGCGCAAAGGGGCCAATAAATTTGCGTTGTTGGTGGAAGTACTTCAACCTTTCAAGACCTTTTCTACCATTGTTTTTGTGAACACCCGAGCCCATGCCGAGGAAGTTGCACGGTTTTTAAATCACAACCATTTTTCTGCAGGATTTTATCACGCTGGTTTGAAGGCCAAGGACCGAGAAAAGATTCAGGAAGATTGGATTCAAAATAACTTTCGAACGATGGTGGCCACCAATGCTTTTGGCATGGGAATCGACAAACCCGATGTTCGATTGGTGGTGCATTACGATTTACCGGCCTCTCCGGAAGCATATTTTCAGGAGGCAGGACGAGCTGGCCGAGACGGCGAACGCGCCTATTCGGTGGTTTTGTTCGACGAATTGGATGAGAAAATTCAAAGTGACAAACTTCAACAAAGCTTTCTTGAACTTGAATCCATTGAGAGCGTTTACAACAAACTTTGCAATCATTTTCAAATCGCCCTTGGCGACCAGCCCGAGCAACATTTTTCGCTTTCTTTGCGAAACTTCTGCCATTCATTTCAACTTCAACCTGTGAAAACGGTGGTTGCGTTGAAGGCCCTGCACCAAATGGGCGTATTGGTTTACGACTCGGAAACCATTCGTCCAGATCGCATCAAAGCCATTGCAGAACCCACCCATTTGTATGCTTTTCAATTGGAAAATTCGCAGTGGGGGTGGTTGGCTCAGGCGTTGGTTCGTATGGATGGAAACTTGTTTCACGGTTATTCTCGCATCGACCTCGACAAAATCAGCAATTTCACCCAGCAGCCGAAAGAAAAAATCCTTCAAGGGCTCCTTACCCTTCATCAACTTCAACTGTTCGATTTCCAAGCGGGAACCGATGAGCCTTGGATTGAGTTTTTAACTCCTCGAAAAACCAAACTGGATGTTCAACCATACCTGGAATTGAAAAAATGGGAAGAAACAATTTGGAGGCAGTGGACCACTTTTTTAGGATTTTGTAAGGAAGAAGACCATTGTAGGACCGCACTTTTGCTGCAATATTTTGGAGAAAATGCACCTGCTTGCGGGCATTGCGATGTTTGCAGAAAAAAGAAACAAACCGAAAGCTTATCTACGGGTGAGTTAAAAGAAGCCATTTGGAAAGATTTTACCAAACAACGCATTTGGGGAAAATCGGAGTTGTTGGAAAAATGGAATTGTAGCAAAAATGTATTGCACGCCATTCTCGAAGAATTGCTGTTGGAAGAATTGATTGTTGAATTGGAAGAAGATGCCTATGAACGTCGATAAAACAGCGTTAATTTTCGTTTCTTCCGACCCCATTTTTGACCAAAGGGCACAAAAAGTAAAGGAATCGCTCTCAAAAATGGGTTATTCGGTACAGATTTGTGGGGTTGAACGCCACGAGAAAGCATTCGAAACGGAAGATTTGAGATGGAAAATACCTATCAAAAGTGGGCCTCTCTTTTATTTGTTCCTTGGTCTAAAAATTCTTCTTCACTTGAGAAAAAATCCGCCCACCTTGGTATGGGCTTGCGATCCCGATTCGTTGTGGGCGGCCGGGCTCATGAAACGTTGGAAATCGTATTTCCTGGTGTACGATAGCCATGAATGGTTTACCGAAGTTCCAGAATTAGAAGGAAAGGGTTTAAAAAAATGGATTTGGAACCAACTAGAAAACCGAGGCGCTCGAAAAAGTAATGTTTGCCTCACGGTTTCCAACCCCATTGCCGAGCAATTATCCAAAAAAACAGGAAGAGAATTTCAGGTGCTGATGAACATGCCCAACTTTACTTCATTCGAGCCACAAAAAGAGAAAGAATTCATCATCATTTATCAAGGTGCCATTAACCAAGGCAGAAGAGTTCGAGAACTCATCGCAGCGATTGAACATGCACCAAAATGGGAAGTTTGGATCGCCGGAAAAGGAGATGAGGAAGAATCGATTAAATCATGGAGCAAAACATTGCACTACCAACATCGAATCAAGTGGCTCGGAATGCTTTCGAAATCAGAATTAGCCAAAGCAACGAAACAAGCCAAAGTTGGATACAACGGCTTGGATTGGCAGCAAAGCAAGAGTTACGAGTTCAGTTTAGCCAATAAGTTTTTTGATTACGTTTCCTTGGGTATTCCGGTGATTACGGCACCTACTCCAACCTATCGAGCCATGATGAAATCCTACAACGTGGGTTGGTTGGAAGATGATTCCATTGTTTCCATTCTAGATCAAATCGAAAAAGAACCTTTGGAGTACAAAAATCGTGTTGATGCCTGTACATTTGTAAGGAATATTTGGACATGGGAAAATCAATGGCAAGAAATTCAACACAGGATCCCATGACGGTAGGATATTTTCTCCCAACGTTCAACAATTTGGAAGAATTGAAGAAAGCCATCAATTCTATTTTGCCGCATTCCGTGCCATTCGTGGTGGGAGTAGATGGATCGACCGATGGCACGGTAGAATGGCTTCAACAAAACCATTATTCATTTCTCCATCATCCCAATTTTGAAAATCGAGGAAGAGCAGCGACAAGAAATCTAGCACTTTCTTTAAACTGGGACTGGATTATTTTTATGGATTCAGATTTGGAATTTACTGGAAAACTCCATACTTTTTTTCAAAATCCATCCCATATCAATATTTACGTTGGTTACGTTACCTATCACAATAAAAAGAATAATCCGTGGTTAGAGTATTGTTCAACGAGAGGAGTTCATAAATCAAACGTTGGTCCCATTTCATTTGAATCTTTTGCAACGGGAATTTGCGCAGTTCCTAAACCACTTTTTCATCATTTGAAGGGATTTGACGAACAATTTACTTCCTATGGAGGTGAAGATTTAGAGTTTGCCATGAGAGCAAAAAACCACCATGCCCCATTTTTCAAATCGGCCGATTTATCCGCAATATCATGGGAAAATAAATCTGTAGAAAACGCATTGGAACAATTGAAAATCTTCGGGGAGACCGGATTGAGAATTATTCAAAAAAAACACCCACTATTCGATCCTTATCGATTAAAAAGTGGTATCCCAATATTTTTTTCTTTCTTGGCTTTAAAAATTTACAACAACATGCCGCCCGGTGGGATTCGAAGAAAACTAATTCACTATTTGGTTTATTGTAGCGTAAAGGAAGGCTTTTACTCAAAAAGAATTTGACCGAGATCAAATAATTGTCCCTCCTCTACTTTAAATAATCGAGCAGGATGTTTTTCAATGATGTAATAGTCATGAGTTGCCAATAAAACGGCAGTACCTTTTGATGCAATATCTTTGAACAATTGAATAATTTCCAAAGAAGTATCGGGATCGAGATTACCAGTAGGCTCATCAGCCAAAATGATTTCGGGATGATTGAGAAGGGCACGAGCGATGGCTAAACGTTGTTGTTCACCTCCTGATAATTGATGCGGATATTTGTCTAAAATGTGAGGCAAATTCACCAATTCCAAAACTTCATTCATTCTTGATTTCATCAGGGTTTGATCATTCCATCCTGTAGCTTCCAATACAAACAATAAATTGGAATACACATTTCGATCAAATAACAATTGAAAATCCTGAAAAACGATTCCCACTTTCCTTCGAAGTTGAGGAATTTCGCGTTGGGGCAAGCCTGGCAAATGAAATCCACAAATTTCAACCGAACCTGAATCAATATCATGATCGGCATAAAAACTTCGCATCATCGTTGATTTTCCACTACCCGTTTTTCCAATCAAATAGGAGAATTCACCCTTATTCAAGGAAAAATTCACCCCATTTAAGATGTTCATTCCGTCGTGAGAAACCGATAAATCCTGTACCTTTAAGATTTCATTCATACTCATCAAAGATACAGCAAAATGAAAGAAATTGAAACTTGGAGATGTCGTGTAGCCTGCGCACCTATCCGAAAGGAACAAAGCGATAAATCAGAAATGGTCAACCAAGCTTTATTTGGCGAGGCCATCGATATTTTAGAAGATTTGGGGAATTGGGTAAGAGTAAAGCTCCAATACGATGGATATGAAGGATTCATGGAAAAAAAATTACTTGTTCAAACCAAGGAGGAGGGAAAATATTTTTACCACATTCTTTCTCATCAAACCGTAGAATTTCGAGAAGGCACTATGACTTTACCATTTGGAGCACAATCAAGTCAAGGAAGTGATGCCATTTTAGGTTTGGATTGGTCCATCAATCAGTTTTTGGGAACACCTTATTTATGGGGAGGTAAATCAACTTTTGGAACTGATTGCAGTGGACTTGTACAAACTGCATTTCGTGTCATGGGGATTCAACTTCCCCGGGATGCGTACCAGCAAGTGGAAATGGGAAAAACGATTCATTTCGTCAACGACGCTATTCCAGGAGATTTAGCGTTCTTTTCCAACAAGGAAGGTAAAATTATTCATGTTGGGATATGTTTAGGTAATCAAGAAATTGTTCATGCCTCCGGCTGGGTAAAAATTGATTTGTTGGACCAACAGGGAATATTCAACCGTGAAATCCAACAATATTCCCACCAACTCGCCACCATAAAACGATTGATGTAAACAAAAAGGGGAGCAATTGCTCCCCTTTTTGTTTACATCAATGTAATACTGATCAATAATCTTTACCAGCATTCATTTTGTTTGGTGCCGAAGGTTTAGCAGAACCAGTTTCACCTGGCTTAGCAATGCGGAACTCAACACGACGATTCAAGTACTGACGGAAATCATACTTGGGTGACCATGAATCTGGTAGTCCTGGCACCATTGGAGCTGATTCACCATCGTATTTAACGATGAAACGATCTGCATTGATTCCATATTTAGAAATGATGTAATCAGTTACTTTGGTAGCACGATTGAAAGATAATTTCTTGTTATACTCAGCATTTTCACGATTATCCGTGTGACCAGTTACTACCAATTTGATGCTTGGACAAGCAATCATCATCATAGCTACTTCGTGCAAAGCTGCGTTGAATTCTGGTTTGATGTAGAAACGATTCAAATCAAAGTGAACCATAGGAAGATTTGTAGGGTTACAAACTGCACCTTTACCAAAACCACCTTTTCCACCTTTTCCAGCACCACCGGCATTATTGTTTCCATCGTTGGTATCGCCACCAGCATTGTCGCCAGCATCACCTTCATCATAGTAATCATCACCGCCGTTACCTGCACCATAATAAATGGATTTAGGATTACGAGGGTCAAGTAAATTATTGGTGTCTACAGGAGCATTTTTATCTACAACCAATTTGTTGATGCTTTCACCTTTTTCGTTTACGTTTTTAGGATCTGGAGAGAATGGTTCTGCATCCAAGTGATTTGGCACACCATCTTTATCAGAGTCCATCGACATCCCTTTGGAATCTACTTGTGCATCAGCAGGAGTATTCGGCTCTTGGTCAACGTAGTTAGGCACACCATCTTTATCGTCGTCAGCGGTAATGTTCTTAATTTTTTCTTTGCTTTCAGCCAACTCTTTGTAAGCAGGCTCCAATGGATTTTCCCACCACAATGATGTTTGAGCCTTACCAAGACGGTATTCAAAAGTTGCATTTACAAATGAATAGTTATCGAAATCTTTGGTATTGGTCAGGGTGTTATCAGGAGCTGAGGTAAAAGCACGTGTATCCAAATAATCATCGGAAGTTCTAGAGAACGAATACTCCAAACCAAGTGCGTAATTTTTACCCATTTTGTATTGAACTCCAGTTCCTACACGGGCAGTCACATTCCATTTGATATCGTTGTAATCTCTTGCGAAACTAGGACCTTCTGATTCAAATGTACCATCAAATACATTTGCCAATTTGGATTTGATTTCTTTTTGAGAAAGCTTATCAAAATCAATGGAAGAAAAATCATAAATGTTACCAGAGGCATCCAATGCGTCAACCGTTGTATTGTACGTCATCGCACCCATACCAGCAAACATGTACAAATCCCACTTACTGTTTTTACGGTAGAAGTTTAGGTTGTTTAATGAAACTACACCCTGCAAAGAGAAATCTTTGATATTGGTTTTATAATTGTAAACAAACAAACGATTGGCCGTAATGTACTTGGTTAACGCTGGGTTTGTTTTGTACAAAGTACGAATTGAACCAGTTGTTCTTAAATCACGTCCTTGAGCGTTACCGAACAAAGCATATCCACGCATTGAAAATGTGTGACCAAACGATTTACGAATATCTAGGCCGTAACCCAATGAAGGATTCTTGGATTTCACATCTCCCGTAATACTTAAATTACCTACGTGAAGGCCAACAGCCCATTGGTCTTTTTTACGATCTGGAAAATTTGCATTTTCAGCTTTATCAGAAGCTGTCTTTTTGTTTAACGCTTGAGAAAAAGCAACTTCTGAAGATAACACTGCAGAAAGAAAACCAAAAGCAATTAAACTTTTGGAAAGTGATTTTTTGAACATAGTTGATGGTTTACAATCAGTCTAACTTCCACAAAGTTACAAACATTTGTCAACACACCAAATTTTTTAAAAATTTTTACATCCTGTGAATCAAAAATTACGAATTTTGAAGCATGGAAAAAAAATCAATTATCATTACCGGAGTAAGCAAAGGTATTGGCTTAGAAACTGCTAAAAAATTTTTATCCCAAAATTGGTGTGTGATTGGTTTAGGCAGGAACAAACCCGAATTGGACCATTCAAATTTTTCGTTTATTCCTTGTGAAATTTCAAACTATTCTTCCGTAAAACAAGCTGTTGATTTAGCCATCATCCAATCTCATGGAAAAATTGATGTCCTTTTAAACAATGCAGGCTTTGGCGTTTTTGGTGGTATCTGTGAACTTCCTATTGAGAAGTGGGAGGAAATGTTCCAAGTGAATGTCCACGGACTCATGTACGTAACGCGAGAGGTGGTTCCATCCATGAAAAAAAATCAAACCGGCCACATCATCAACATTGCTTCCATTGCTGGATTAAACGGCATTGTGAATGGTTCTGGGTATGCTGCCACCAAACATGCCGTAAAAGGAATTTCACATTCCCTTTATGCTGAATTAAGAAACGATGGAATTAAAGTCACTGCCATCTATCCTGGTTCGGTTAAAACCAATTTTTTTGACAAGGTAGATGGAATCACCGCAAACGACAACATGCTCGACCCTCGAGATGTTGCAGATTCTATTTGGTACCTGAGTAATACTTCGCCTAATTTTCTTCCTGTAGATTTTGAAATTCGTCCTCTCAACCCCAACACGAAAAAATGAAAATTCCTTTACTACTAATAACGCTATTTTCGGTTGTACTCTCATCTGCGAAAAATCAACCCTTCGTAAAATCGGTTAATCCGTTCATCGGAACGGGTGGTCATGGACATACTTATCCGGGCGCATCGCTTCCGTTTGGCATGGTGCAGCTTTCGCCCGACACGCGTTTGGACGGTTGGGATGGTTGTTCGGGATACCACTATTCCGACACCATGATTTATGGTTTTAGCCACACCCACCTTTCAGGCACGGGAATAGCAGATTACAACGATTTGTTGATCACTCCATTCATCAAAAACCCCAATGCTTCGAAAACCTACGACCTGGCTTCCACTTTCTCTAAAAAGAATGAAATCGCAGAGCCAGGTTACTATGAAGTAACCTTCAACAACCAAATCAAAACCCAACTCACCACCACCACCCGAACCGGATTCCATTCCTATCAATTTCCACAAAACGAAACCCCTTACCTCAGTTTCGATTTGCAACACCGCGACCAATTGATGGATGTTTCGTACACCTTTATTTCACCAACCAAAATAGTTGGACACCGAGTTTCCAAAGCATGGGCCAATGAACAGCATTTTTATTTCACCATCGAGTTCAATCAACCCTACGAATTGGTGCATGAAGGATCTTCAAAAATCTTCCCTAAAAATCAAAATTCAATCCTAAAAAACACCTCTTTCCGACTCAAGTTCAAGCAACAAGCCGTTTTGGTCAAAGTAGGCGCTTCGTTTACCTCCATCGCTAATTCCCAACTCAATTTGCAACAAGAACTTCCGCATTGGGATTTCAAACTGGCCAGGTTAACCGCTTCTCAAACATGGGAAAAAGAACTCTCCAAAGTCATTATTGAAGAAAAAGACCCGACCAAACGCAGCATTTTCTACACCGCTTTGTACCATTCCTTCCTCAATCCCAATACCTATTCCGATGTGAACGGTGAATACCGAGGAGTTGATGGAAAAATTCATACCACCAAACCGGGTCATACCGAGTATACCGTTTTTTCGTTGTGGGATACCTTCCGAGCTACTCACCCGTTACTCAACCTTCTTCAACCCGAACGCAGCGAAGATTTTATCCAAACCTTTTTGAATCATTACCAACAATCGGGCCGCCTACCGGTTTGGGAATTGGCCGGGAACGAAACCGAATGCATGATCGGTTACCATGCCGCCCCAGTTATTTTGGATGCCCATCGTCAAAAGATTCCCATGGATGTTTCCCTTGCAGCCCAAGCCATGGTCGCCTCTGGAAATGCAGGAGTATTCGGACTTCCCTCCTACCGCAAATACGGTTATGTACGCTCGGAAGATGAGTCGGAAGATGTTTCCCGAACGTTGGAATACGCCTTCGACGATTGGTGTACGGCAAAAATGACTGAAATCGCCGGTGATCGCAAAAATTCTCTATCCTACCATCAGCGCAGCTACAACTGGATGAATGTTTTTGATCCGAAATCTCTTTTCTTCAAAGGGAAATCCAATGCGGATTTCGATCGTCAATTCGATCCTGCCGAAGTCAATTTCCATTACACTGAAGCCAATGCTTGGCAATACTCCATGTTCGTTCCCCATCATTATAAAGAATACGCCCAACTTGCTGGTGGGAACGAAAAAGTTCTTCAACATTTGGATCAGCTGTTTACCACCGATTCAAAAACGAACGGCCGGGAGCAAGCCGACATCACTGGTTTAATTGGCCAATACGCCCACGGAAATGAACCCAGTCACCACATGGCCTATTTTTATCATGTTCTCAACTCGTTTGAAAAAGGATCAAAAATGGTGCACCAAATTTTATCTACCCAATACCAGAACCAACCCGACGGGTTATCAGGCAATGAAGATTGCGGACAAATGAGTTCTTGGTACAATTGGTCGGCCATTGGTTTGTATCCCTTTTGCCCGGGCGACGGAAACTTAGTAACTTCCTTGCCCTATTTCAAAAAGTCAACCGTACAACTTCCAAACGGGAAGAAACTCATCATTAAAAATTCCTTGAAAAGTGGATTTGATGGGCAAGCATATTGGAACGGAAAACCTTTAGAAACTCCATTTCTTTCGCACGACCTCCTTCGGGAAGGAGGCACCTTGGACTACCGTAAAAAGGAAATTACTGGAAAAGCCACAACAAAAATGAAGAACATTGATGTTCCGTATGTGGCCATACCGGTTATTCATTCCCCTTCCATGACTTTTACCGAATCCATCTCCATTCAATTGGAAAGCATTCAAAAATTGCCCATGTTGGTTTCTACCGATGGGAAAAATTGGAAGTCTTCAGAAGGCAACTCCATTGTGTTATATCAACCAAATACGATCTTTGCAAAGGCTTACCGGGTATTGGAAGGAACCGACACCGTTTTTTCTCCCGTTGCGGAAGCACAATTCTTTAAAAGAGATTCCCTGCGCAGCATTCAACTGAATTACGAATACAGCAAAATGTACAACGGAGGCGGAAACGAAGCTTTAATTGATGGAATTCGTGGCGGAAACGCCTTTAATGCCGGCGGTTGGCAAGGTACCCAAACCGATTTGGAGGCGATCGTAAAATTGGGAAAACCAACTTCCATTTCCCAAGTTGGCTTGAGTTGTTTGCAGCACATAGGTGCTTGGATCGTATTACCCAACTCGATTGAAATTTCAACATCTACTGATGGAAAATCTTTTTCGGTTCCACAAACCTTTACTTTTTCCAACGATCTTCGAAATGAAACCAACATGAAACGGGTTTTAGAAGCAAAGGTTGATTTCAAAAGCGTTCAATACGTTAAGTTAAAGGCCAAAAACTACGGGAAATTACCCGATTGGCATTTGGGTGCAGGAGGACAAGCCTGGATTTTCGCCGATGAACTAATTATTCGATGATCCGATGTATCTTTGAAGCTTAGAATGGGATTCGCAAATCCAGCTGCACTTTGGGGATTATTGGCACTTTCGGTACCAATTCTGGTTCACCTTTTCGATTTTCGAAGGTCTATAACGGTATCCTACAGCGATGTTCGTTTACTCAAAAATTTAGTCCAACAACAAAGTTCTACCCGGAATCTTAAACGTTGGCTACTATTATTGACTCGTTGCTTGCTCGTTCTCTTAATTACTCTTGCATTTTCTAAACCTTATTTGGGAGCATCGCCACAATTGGGAAAACGTGAAGCCGTTGGTATTTTCATCGATAATTCCCCTTCCATGAGCGCTGAAGGAAAAGAAGGACCATTGCTTGAAATGGCGAAGGAAGCTGCTCGGGAAGTTATTCGTGGCCGACCCGCCGACACCCGTTACCTATTAACCTGTTTTGGAAATTCAGCTCCAACATTTCGATTGAGATCTAAAGAAGAAGCTTTGGAGGCTATCGACCAAGTGACATATTCTCATGCTTCCAAAACCATTGCCCAAGCCATTCAGAAACTAAAAGATGGTTTAGTAGATGTTCCGGTGAATGGTCGTAAAATATTCATATTTAGCGACTTTCAAAAATCACAATGGGGAACATTTTCCAAGGATTCATCCTATAGAATTTTAGCTGGAGTTCTTCAAGCAGAAGAGCAAAACAATGTGTTTATTGATTCAGCTTGGTTTTCAACCCCTGTTTTGGGAATAAATCGTCCAGTCTCTTTGATTTATCGAATTGTAAACGAAGGGGAAACCGATCAAAAAGAGAAAAATATTCGATTGAAAAGTGGAAATCAACTTTTAGCTTCCGGAAAATTCTCAGTTCAACCAAGGCAAACCACCATCGACACCTTGTCATTTCGCCCTAGCAAGTCCGGCTGGTGCGACTTCACCCTGGAAATCGACGATCAACCGATGGAATTTGATAATCGGTTCTATCTTGCAGCACAGGTAAACCGAAAAGTACCCGTATTAATCATTGCAGAAAACGCCGTCGCTCAAAAGATGCGAATTATCCTTCATGAATCTGACGGATTTAACACCCAAATTGCCTCTCCTGGAAACATCCCCTACGATCGAATCAACAATTTCGATGTCATCATGATTCAGGGAATTTCTGTTTGGAATTTAGGACTTAAAGATGCCTTGCAAAATTTCCTACTTCAGCGAAAATCATTGGTCTATTTCTCTGGAAAAAACACTCAAAATGAAGAAATCTTGTTGCCCTGGGGAATTCAATTAGGAAAAAACCAAGGTGCTACAACCACCGAAAAAGTAGAACTTGAAGACCCTATTTTTCAGGGTGTTTTTTCAAAAATTCCACAAAACACCCGTTGGCCTACCTTGAATTCTTGGAAACCCGTTGGAGGTTCGGGAATACCCATTTTTAAATCGGCAAATGGAGAAGCATGGTTGAGTCGCTTCTCGGTGCAGGGTAGCCAGGTATTTGTTTCAGGAACCGACTTAACCAATGAATCATCGGACTTCACTCAAAATGCCTTATTCGTACCTTTCATTTACCAAACAGCGCTTCTAGGAAATGCGGCATCTCCTCCTTCATTTCGTTTGGGACAGGGATCTAAATTCGTCACTTCCATCCCTTATTCATCCAAAAATCCCCTCGAGCTCACTTCCACCAGAGACACCATCATTCCCAATCAATCTTCCTTCAACGGAAATGCTCAACTGGACTTTTCCCAAGTCCCCAATGAGCCAGGATTTTACCGATATAAACAGGAATTGGGCCTTGCATTTAATGTTCCCACCATGGAATCGCAATTGAGTTTTCCCAACCAAAGTGACATTAACAATTTAAAAAACCAATATCACTTCAACCTATTTGAAATTGTAGAAGCCAAGAAAGGCAGCTTGCTTGGCCACTCACCACCCATCAAATCTACCGCTTCGCGTTGGATGTTGGGTGCTGCGTTTCTCTTATTGGGTTTGGAGTGGTTCCTCGCTCGAAAATGAATACGACCCTTATCCGCTCTGCTTCCATCATCGATCCGAACAGTCAACATCACGGAAGCGTAAAAGATTTGCTCATTCAAGATGGAATCATCGTTAAAATTGGCCAAATTGCTCCGGAAGACCACAATCAGGTGGTTTCTCACCCTGGATTAACGGTATTTCCTGGCTTTATCGACGGACAAGCCTTTTTGGGAGAACCTGGATTCGAGGACGTTGAAACGTTGGAATCGGGGTTGGCAACCGCTGCTCGAGGCGGTTTCACGGGAATTTTTTCCCTACCCAATACCTCCCCCGCCGTACAAGATAAAACAGGAATTGAATACCAAATCAGATCGGCCGCCGGACAGCCTTGTTCCCTGTATCCCTTGGGATTATTGCTGAAGGACAATGGACTTGCGCCCCTTTTAGAAATGGATGAAGCCGGAGCCATCGCTTTTTACAATCCAGAGAAGTCCATTCAAGATGCGAGCTTACTTATTCGCGGATTGGAATATTCCCAACATACGGGAAAACGGATTTTCAGTTTTCCTTTGGATCATTCTGTTTCCCCTTACGGACAAATGCATGAAGGGGTTATGTCGACCCAACTAGGGATGAAAGGTATTCCAAGTTTAGCCGAAACAGTTCAAATTCAACGAGATTTATCCTTGTTATCTTATGCAGGTGGTTCACTGCACATACCGACCATCTCTACCCTAGGTGCGGTTGAGTTGATTCGAACGGCCAAAGAACAAGGGTTAGATGTAACGTGTTCGGTAGATATTCATCATTTAATTTTTTGCGATGAGGATTTATCGGGTTTTGATACGAATTTCAAATTATCGCCACCCCTTCGTGGATTGGAGGATCGCCAAGCTTTAATCAACGGAGTGATTGAAGGAACCATTGACCACATCGTATCCAATCATCAGCCTGTGAATTTTGATCAAAAATATTGTGAATTCGGGCTTGCCCAACCTGGATCTCTAGGATTACAAACAGCGATTTTACTTTCATTGGAGCTGTTTGAAATGAATGTTGTTTGCCGGGCCTGGTCGTCGGGCGTACGCAAAGCTTTCGGATTGCAAATGGCCCAGATTGAGGAGGGCCGTCCTGCCGAATTGAGTTTAATTGCTTTAAATCGCCCATCGGTTTTCAAACATTCCGATCAATTATCCATCAGTTCTAACAGCCCGCTTTTTGACCGTACGTTCCAACACACGGTAGCGGGCATCATCAACAATAACAAATCCATTATTTATGTCTAATAGTCCAATCCCGGCCGCTTTTCAATCGTTTGCTGCCCAAATTCAACTGAATAACGAAGAAATTCAGAGCATTCAACCGGTCTTTTCCATGGAATCTGGGAAAGAGTTGGAGGCCCAAGCCCAATTGCAATCGTGGTTGGTGAATCACCCTCAGTGTTTACCTTACGGTCCTTTTTTGTTCGATTTATTGCTTACCGAGTTTATTTTCAAGGGTTCCTTAATTTCAGAGGAGTTTTTTGAAACCGAGGAATGGGAAGCCATTGAAGATTCGTTTGCAGAGGAAGGAAGTGAGTTATTAAACTTGCTGTTGTATTTGGCAGAAGCCGTAGATACGCAATCTGAAATCTCGTTAGACGATTATTTAGACGACTTTTTATTGGTTGATGAGGATGAGTTTCAGGATGAGCATGAGATTTACCGTGAAGTTATTTTGATGCGAAATCAAATCGATTCTGCTTTTCCGCCCATGATGGAGGTTTTGATGAAGAAAAAAGATGAATCACCCTTGGGATCGATGTTCATTCCGTTATTTGTTCTTTTCTATTACCCTGATGAATTGGAATTTGCAACGGCTCAGTTGGCGAAATATTCCGAAACATTGGAAGAAGAGCAGGCGATTTTCGCCATGATTCGCGGATTTGTTGAAGGATTAAAGTAAGTCAATGATTCGCAAAGTATTTTTTGAAACAGCTTGGTGGACCGGATTATTTTCAGGAGGGATTAGCCTGGCTTTTTTCATCTACGAACAAATGAATGGAATCAATCCATTTCATCCGTTTTACACCTTTTTATCCATTTCAATACCCGTAGTGATGGTTTTATTTTCGATTTCATATCGAAAACAAAAAATCAACGGTGGATTTATTGGTACCGGAGAAGGAGTGGTGACCGGATTATTAACCGCCTTGATTGGAACCAACATCGCTAGCATTATTCTATATTTTTTAATGCAAGCAAGACCTGAAATCGTTCAGGAATACATTACTCAGATGAGTACTGAATTTGCTGCTCAAAAAGCAGGAATTATCAAAAATCATGGAGAAAAAGCCTATTCTGATTTGATTGCTGATCTAGGAAAAACAACCTCAACGAATTTGGTTTTGGATTATTTCATCAAATCATCGGCAATTCAGTTTATATTCGCATTGTTTGCCGCCGCATTCTTTAGAAAAAAAGCATCATGAAAACCGAATACATGAATACCCAAGGACTATTTCAAACCAATTTTGTTCGTTGGGGGGTTATTTTGGGTGGTGTTTCCATTCTTGTAACCATTCTCATCAATACCTTATTAGGTCCTGATTGGCCGGTTAGGCACTTTTTCGTGAGTATGGTTTTAAACCTTGCCTTAATTGTAACCCTCCTAATCCTAGGAATCAACAGTAAAAAAGCGCAACAAGATGGCTTTCTAAGTTATGGTCAGTGTTTCTTGGAAGGAATCATTATTTTTTCGATTGCGAGTTTTCTCACCATTTCCTTTAATGCCTTGTATAATTACGTCATTGCGCCTGAATCCATTGAAATCGTAAAACAAGCGAGCATAGACGTCACCGAAGATTGGATGGAAAAAGCCAATGCATCATCGAAAGATATCAATAAAGCGATTCGACAAATCGAGAGCCAAGATTTTGGTTTCAACATTCTTTCCATTTTGAAGCAATTACTCGGTTCTGTTGTTTTCGGTGCATTCATATGTGCCATCATTTCCATTTTCACACGCAAATCGCGTCCAATGTTCGACGCCTAATTTATTATGGACTTATCCATTGTTATCCCCTTATTTAATGAAGATGAATCCCTTCCCGAATTGATGGAATGGATTGATCGTGTTTGCATGGCAGAATCGATCACGTATGAAG
>JACCEC010186205.1_pt1 | contig 19022 bp, 12 predicted proteins | sample 7450121 | NCBI WGS metagenome assembly JACCEC01 (sample SAMN15323455, study PRJNA562643) | freshwater metagenome | isolation source: river surface water | place: USA:Blue River Watershed | collected 2017-08-18 | reverse complement strand
GGCGGTGGTTTTGTAGGGGTTGTCGTCGTCGATCTCCACGCGGGGGAGCGGGACGTTGTGCAGACGCATGAATTGGCGGAGGAAGCAGTCGTTCATGGGGCCGGGGCGAGCGGAGCGAGCCTTCTTTTAGAACACAACCCACGAAGAAAAAAAAACAAAAATCGTTCGATGCTATATCCTCTCTTTTGATTTCTACACTCTTCCCTCTTCATGTGCAATCTCGTCCTTCGTGCATTCCTCACGGGCAACCGTTGTGGTAAAAATCGATCAGCAACACATGCACATACGTCAACACGGCTTGACCAAAAAGATGTGGCACAAACCTCCATATTTGCGAAGGAGGACGGGAGGAGTCAGTCGTAGTGGAGGGATGTTGGACTTCATGACGGGACCGCTGGCGGTGAGTGATAACTTTTGTCCAAACGTACAGAGCAGTTGCCGTACACAGACCTATCCAGCACACGGTTCGCAGGCTGAGTGCGAAGGCCGAAGTTTCCACATAAGTTTTCGAGAGAGGAATATGCGAAATCAGATAGGCATCCACCCAAAACCCAAGTACCATGGTGAATCGGTCCACGACCTTGGCAACCGAACTGGTGGTGCCGTGATTCCACAAAGACGTTGCCGTACCCAACAGGTAGGTCCATACCAACAGGTGTTGGCCATGGTGCCTTGCTGATGCGGTTTCGCTGTTTGTGTATGAAATATTTTGAGAAAACCCCCTGTCGCCGCCAGCGTCGCAAATGTGGTTGTTTGCAAAAACAGATTCCGGTTGATTTTGCAAACATTAGGAGAGAGGACCAGAAGAGCACCAAAACAAAATAAAGGCATACGATATACTTTATTTTGTATCTGATTCTTCAGTTTTGTGGCATCGCCATCCCACAAATTTTCAATGTCTGGAAAACGTGGACGATATGACAGTGACAGTGAAAGCGATATGACCCTTGCGACTGACAGCGATGATTCTCCTTCGTTGGACCAAGGAAGTTCTCAATCTCCTGCAGCAGCTGCCCCTGCTCCATCAAAAACATTGCGGTCGGAGTACCGACAACAGAGTGACGACCCGTTGGCGTTGAACCCGGAGGTTAGAGAAGCGTCGGAACTTTGGAAACGTCAGGTTTTTGAACAGCCAACCGATTATGCGGGTCGCAACTTGCATTTCTTTGTCAGTAATTTCCGGTCATTTGTGATGGGGTTTGTACGGAATGCGTTAAGAGAAAAGGGTGCACAGAATGTGATGGACTGGCAACTGAACCCCTCTGTTTTTCGGTGGTTAGTTGAAAACGTGGTGAACCCTACCTATGACGAACTAAATTCTTTCCGTTCTTCTGATTTGGCAGCACAAACTGCTTCGATGAACGTTGTGGGTGGTAGGGGTCGCAAGACCCGTAGACGCCACACTCGTAGGCGCGACACTCGTGGGCGTAAAACCCAAAATCGTAAAATCCGAAGGTGCAGAACCATTCGACGAAAATGCGCAAGAAATAGTTACCCCAACTGCGTGATTTTAAAGAAAACGTGTTCATAAGAACCTCTCGGCAGATTCTTTCGATGTGATGTTCTTTGCACGAGATGCTCTGTTTCAATTGGACGCCGACGCGTTGTACCAGGGGCGTCCCAAGTAGCCGGTGTAGTTGGTGGACGAGTTGGCCGCGTTCAAGTTGGGTCCGTAGTAGACCAGGCTGTTCAATTCAAACACGGAGAGGGCGCGGTCGTAGTAGCGCAAATTCGAAATGGCGCCGGGGAAGCCGCCGTTGCCAGCATAGACCACGTTGTCGTAGTTTTGTTTGGGGATGTAATCCCCGAAGGAGACACGCGTGGTGATGACGCCGTTCACGTAGCAATCGAGCACCTTGTTCTGCAGACGGATGGCGACGTGCACCCATTTATTGAGAGGGATGTTGGGGATGTCGGCGTACTGGGTGGACACCTGCGCGTTGTTTACCGGCGAAACGACGTCCATCACGTAATGCAGGGTGCCGTGCAAGGATTCCACGTTGGGGTTCGCCGTCGACCCACGGGATACGGTGTCGGTGCTGGCGGTGAAGTAGAGTCCGGGCCCGTTGTTGACGGTGGCGATGCCGTCGCTGCTGCCGTAGGTGTCGGTGCCTTTGACAAAAATCACTCTGTATTTGTTGTCGCCGACGGGGATGTTATCGAACTTGAGCCACGCGGACCACGTGAACTCGGCGCCCGACGGCTGGTTGTTGGAGCGGTAGGTGATGCCGTTCTTGCTGCCGGGGTCTTGCGTAATCACCGTGTAGTCGGTGCCGGACTTCATGCCCCAGATCAAGTAGGGGCTCTTGCTGGGCCGCGTGAAATACGACACCAAGCTGATGCCTAAATTCAGCAGGAACAAAAACACGATCAAGGCCAGGACAACAAAGGCGAATTTGGCCAAGAGACTGTTGGAATTCAGGAATTCGGAAGCGCTGGCGCCCACGGATTCCGTGGAGGCGAACCCGGAGGTGGCCGACGCCGTCGCGTCCTTGATGGACTCTGCCGCATTGGCGAGACCGGTTCCAATGGAGCTTAAATCGGGAATGAACCCACTTGCTCCGGCTGGACCGGCGGGTGGCGCTCCCGGAGGCGCTCCTGGAGGCGCACCGGACGCACCGCTGGATGAACTTTTTGCACCAAACAAATCCGCCATGAGATGATTCAAGGAAAATACCTTTACTTTTATATGTTACGGTCGTATATTATGCAGTAACATATGAAACACGCTACAGGCCATAGGAAAAGATTTTGTTTTTTTGTGGATGGTGGGTGTGGGGAAGTGGGGAAGGACGACTCCGACTCCTCCATGTTAAAACAATTTGACGACGCGGCTGCCGGTGTCGGCGTCGCTCAACTCGAGGTTCAGGCCGTAGGACGCCCAGGCGAACGAACCGGACACGCCGTTACCTTTCAAGTAATTCGTGTAGACCGTTTGGGCGTCCAACGCGGACGGCAGACGGATCATTTTGGCGATGTAGCTGCCGCTGAAGGCGGCCGACCCCACCGTGAGCGGCGTCTTGGCGTTGGTGGGCACGGGGGTCGTAACGGCGACGGTTTTGACCAATTTGCCGTTGAGGTAGGCCTCGACGGTTTTTCCGTTCAGCACATTGACCACTAAATATGTCCACTTTTGGATGGGGAAACTTTCGGTGATGGTGACGACGGTTTTGTTGCTGCTTTCTACCGTGAGTTTGGTGCCGAACAAGTTGATGGCTAAATCGCTGCCGCGTTGCAGGATGGGAGCTTTGGCACTGGGTGCGGACTGGATGTAGAGCCACGCTTGGTAGCTGTAGGTGGACGACCCCGGGTTGATGAATTTGGTTTCGGGGTTGACGGTGAGAACGTTGTTCAGCTGCTGTTGGCCGGCCGTCAAGGTGTTGTCCGTGACGTAGGTGTACACGTAGTACCCGAGGAAGATAACCACGATCAACAAGGCAATGGCTAAATAGTTCATAGTAAAACGATCAGGTTTCTGCAGTATAACATTACGGAAGACAAAGGCCAGAGGGGGCTGCCACCCTAAGGCGCCAAAGGCCAAGGTGCCCGAAGGGCACCGAGCGGTACATGAAAAGCAGGGGTGTAAGAGGAGGCGGCAGCCCCCTCTGCGGCAGCCCCACTCTAAAAGCAGGGGTGTAAGAGGGGGCAAGGTGCCCCCTCTCTAAAAGACGCGTTGGTTGACTTTGACTTGGTTATTTTTGGTTACTTGAACGTTGACGTGGGTCTGGGGCAGCACGCCGATCGCACTGCCTTCGCCACTGCCCATCATGTAGCTGCTGTAGACGTTCTGGGGGTTGGTGTTGGTGGCGGGACGGCGGAACCGGACGAGGGTGCCCTGGGTGTGTTTGTTGCCGTAGGTGAGGTCGGTCGTATCGGTGGAGAGCACGCTGCTGCTGAACCGGTTGCTTTGCGCGAGTTTGCCGTCGACGTAGGCATCGATTTGGGCGCCGTCGACGTGCACGACGACGTGGGTCCATTTCTGAAAAGGCACATTCGCCAGCGAAATGACTTCGTTGGTGGCGCCACTGACAACGCCGCTGTCGATCGTCGTGGTTTCGGGGCAGTTGACGTAGACCTTGAGGGTGCTGCCCTTCAAGCAACAGAGAAAGTCGCGGCCGCGGTTGAAGAGGACGTTGTCTGTATCCACGGGAACGTTGGCGTCGACGAAGAACCAGCCCTCGTAGTAGTACCGCGGCGAACTGGGGCGATCGAGGTCGGCCGCCTTGATGGTTTTCACGGAATTCAAGGACACTTTGTCGCGAACTAAATATTCGGGGTTCAACAACACGACCAGGTAGTAGCCCACCAGGACGAGGAACACCAACAGCAAAATCCACAAAAAGGGGCTCATCGTCAAGAATCAAGGAGAGGGGTAAGTATTCGGAAACCCAACCAAAAAATGACTATTTTTTATAGAGTACGTGACTATTTTTTGACCACGAGGTTGCGTTACGTTGCGTTACCGGCGGGTATGGGTCGGCGGGTTGCGTTGTTGGTTCCAGTTGTAGTCGGCGGCCACGGCCAACTGCGAGAGGGGCGTTTTGTGGAAGACCACGTTGCAGATCGCTCCGTGCAGTCCGCCTGCCCACACGCTGTTGTCGCCTTCGCCTACGGTGACGACGTCGGTGTTGGCGTACTTGGGCACGTCTGCTAAGGTGACGGTGCGTTCCAGTTGGCCGTTGGCGAACACGTCGACGACGTTGCCCTGGTAGGTGATGACGAGGAAATTCCAGCGCTGGGTGGGGAGCTGGAGTTCGACGTCGGGCGTGCCGTCGCTCTTGGCGCTGGAGAGGTAGAACTTCCAGGCGCCCCTCTGGGAGCCGTCCTGTTGGTAGGCCACGCGCGGGTTGCCGAGGGGGGCGGTGGGGTGGCCGTACTTGAAGATTTCGGTTTCTTTGGCGTAGGCGGCGTGGGCGGCGTCGTGGTCGTTGACGAAGACCCACATGGAAACGCTGTAGTTGGCGTTGAAGACCCCCGGTGTCATCGTGGAAAAGAGTTTGGGTAAATCCTCCTTGGTTAGCAGGGTGGACTTGCTGGATAGGAAGACGGGTTCGTCGAGGAGGACGACAGCGTTGCTGCCGGGACCGGTGGAAGCGCTCATCCATTTCGGCAGTTGCCAATACACAAACACCACAAGGGCTTCCAACAGCAGCAGTACGACCACCATTTTTGGCGCGGATTTGAGGTCGGACCACAGGGTTTCGAGGAGGTCGATGACGAAGCACGGCAACAAGAAGAGGAGACGGGCGAAAAACCCGGTCCATCCCTGCATGTTGACGACGATGCGGTGGAAGAGGCGGTAGACGACGGCCAGACCGACCAGTCCGCCGAGAATCCCGACTAAAAACATCGCAGAGGTTGCGAATTCTACGCGTTTGGGATTGACGACGCGGAAGAAGAAGTAGACGGTGAGCAGAAGGACCATCAGGGCGATGGTATACACCGTTTGGTAACCGGATGCGAAGAGGGCCGAGACGCCCATGCCGTTGGTTGCTGCAGGTGCAGAAGGAACCGCAGACCACGCGACGATGCGGGAAACGAGGAAGAGAGCAACCAGTGCCGGCACTACAGCGAAGACGGTATAGAGGAAAAATTGGTTGGCGACGAGCTTGGGATCGTTGGCGGCGACGAAGATGACGGCGCCGGTCAAGATCAGTCCGACGAACGCCCCCAGGTAGAGAACGGCGTTCTTATCGACATCCTCTGCGTCCCATAGTCCCGAGAGGCTTTCTTGGAGGGCTTTCAACAACGAAGGGTGGGTTTGCATCCGTTCGTTGCAATGCAGTGTTATCAAGAGAGAAAGATATATATAACCCCCTGGAAACAAGGTGGGTGGAGCAACCGGGTTGTAAAAAACTATTCTTTTTTTTTACAAACAAACAATCAACAACGCACACACAAAGTGGTTTACGCGGAGCAAAATTCGCAAATGTCGTGGTCTTCCTCGGGTTCGGTGGTGGTTGCGCGTTTTTCGGGTTCGATGGTGAACTGTTGGGCTTGGTGGCGCGCCCGTCGGCGCAGGTAGTAAATGCCGGTTTTGAGGCCCTTGGACCAGCCGTAGAAATGCATGGACGTCAACGTGCTGTAGTTGGGGTCTTCGAGCCACAGGTTCAAGCTCTGGCTCTGGCAAATGTACGCTCCGCGGTCGGCGGCCATGTCAATCAAGTGGCGCATGGGGATTTCCCACACGGTCTTGTACTTGTCGCGAATGGCTTGCGGAATGAGCTCGATGTGCTGGACGCTGCCGTTGTTGGCGATGATGTTGTTTTTGATTTTCTCGTTCCAGAGACCGAGTTGCAGCAGGTCCTGCATCAAGTACTTGTTGGCCATGATGAATTCGCCGGCCAAGGTGCGTCGGCTGTAGATGTTGCTGGTGATGGGCTCGATGCATTCGTTGAATCCGAGAATCTGCGACGTGGACGCGGTGGGCATGGGGGCCAACAACAGCGAGTTGCGCATGCCGTGTTCGCGGATCCGGGCTTTGAGCGCGTCCCAGTCGTAGCGGCCGGAGGCGGGCACCACGTTCCACATGTCGAACTGCAGGATGTCTTGGGCGGCGGGCGATCCGGCGAAGGACCCGTAGGGTCCGTCCCGCTGCGCCAATTCGACGCTTTGTTCGACGGCGGCGTGGTAGATGGTTTCGAAGATGTCGCGGTTGAGCTGTTTGGCCTCGTCGCTGTAGAAGGGAAACCCCATCTGAATGAAGGTGTCCGCCAGTCCTTGTACGCCGATGCCGATGGGGCGGTGGCGGAGGTTGCTGCGGCGGGTTTTTTCGGTGGGGTAGCAGTTGATGTCGATGACTTTGTTCAAGTTGCGTGTGACCATTTTGGTGATGGCGTGCAGGTGTGCGAAATCGAACCGGTTGGCGGTGGAGGTGACGGTGTCGGAATCCTTGACGAACATTGGAAGGCCGATGGAGGCCAAGTTGCAGACCGCCGTTTCTTCATCCGAAGAAACTTCCATGACTTCCGTGCATTGGCCGGTGAGGAGGCCGTTGAAGACGCCGCGGTGTTGGCGCGGTTCGTTGAAGCAGTAAGTGTCGGCGCGGTCGCCGTAATCGGTGACGGCGTGCACCACGGCCCGGTTGTACTCCAAGGCGTTGGAGCCGACAGGAGTGTGCAACAGGGGCATCAGTTGCATGCCGGGCTGGAGGTCGGCCGCGCGTACTTCGGTGTTGTTTGGCTCCACGTAAAACTTGTGGTAGGGCGTGCACCGTACGCTTTTCCGGCGGGGTTTGTGGTCCACCAAGGAGTACACGTCGACTTCGACAGTCACCAGCGGTTGGTCCGTGCCGGTCTGTTGGACGTCGACTTCGCTCCATTCGCGGCCGTTCCACACGCGAACCGCTTCGCCGACCAACGGGGCGATGGGCAGATTGCCGCGGTCGGTGAGCACGAGGGTTTCCGGGGCAACGCACAAGTTGCTGCTTTTGATGGTGCCGACGTTTTGCTGGTTGGATTTTTTGTTGGCCGCATCTTTGTAGCACAGGTACGGCGTGCCGGTTTCCATTTGCGCGTCAAGCACCTGGAACCAGAGCGCGCGGGCCGAGAGGGTTTTCTTGCCGCGTCCTTCGCGTTCGTAGCGCTCGTACAGTTCGACAAAGGCGTCGCCGTAACAGTCCGCGAGGCCGGGGCACTCGTCCGGACACATGAGTGTCCACGGCTTGTCTTCTTTCACGCGCTGCATGAACAAATCCGGTATCCAGAGGGCGTAAAACAAGTCGCGCGCCTTCAGTTCTTCGTCGCCGTGGTTCTTGCGCATCTGCAGAAACATCTCGACGTCGGCGTGCCAGGGCTCCAAGTAGATGGCGAAGGACCCGTTGCGTTTGCCGCCGCCGTTGTGGAGGAGACCGAGAGGCGTCAAATAATTCGCGTGTCCCTCCACTTCGAGGTCGTAGACGCGGCCGCGGAAGTCCGGGTCGATTTCGATCCGAACCACCTCCCTGTAACTCGTGGGCGACGCGCCGAACAAGAGGTGGTCGCCGGGAGCCAGGTCCTTGGCCGCGATCCACTGGGCACGGGGGGGCAACAAACCGACCTCGTCCTTGCGAATCGCGAAGACCGGGTGTTCGGGCGTGATCTGCAGGGGTTTCATGTAAATGCTGCTGGTAAACACGGAGACCAAGAAGCCTTCGTAGTCGTGGCAGAGGATGCGCTTGATGCGCCCGTTGTTGAGGCTTAAGGCTTGCATGCGCGAGGTGATCGAGTGAACAGCAATGTTGTCGTCAAGGACGGGGGGGCCGTGCGTGTCGTTGGCTTGCAGGAATTCGCTCTGTGCGAAGTCACTTGGTTCGTCGACGAAGCGGTTGGCGACGACGTCTCCTACACGCAATTCCTCGATGGGCACGTAGCCTTCGGTCGTCAAAATCAAGGTGCTGCCGACGACGCACTGGTCGACGTATTTAGCAGTGTTGTTGAAGACGCGCAACATGGGCACGATGCCGTTGCTGGAGCCGTTGGTGCCGCGGATGTGGCTGCCCTGTGCGCGGATGTTGTGTATGTGCAGGCCGATACCGCCGGCCCACTTGCTGATGAGCGCGCAATCCTTGAGGGTGTTGTAGATGCCCTCGATGCTGTCGTCTTCCATGGAGAGGAGAAAACACGACGAGAGTTGGGGGCGGGGGGTGCCGGAGTTGAAGAGTGTGGGCGTGGCGTGGGTAAAATACTTCTGCGACATGGCGTGGTAGGTTTCGATGGCGGCGTCGACGTCCGTTCCGTGGATGCCCAGGGCGACGCGGAGCCACATGTGCTGGGGCCGTTCGACCGTTTCCGTGACACCGTTGGGTTTCCGCACTTTCATGAGGTAGGCCCGCTCCAGGGTTTTGAACCCGAAGTAGTCGATCAAGTAGTCGCGGCCGTAGTCGCAAACGTCGTTTAGCCGGTCGGCGTGGGCCACAACGGTGCGGTAGAGGTCGTCAGATACCATGGGGCAGGGGCGGTTGGCGTGGTCCCGTTGCAAGTACAGTCGCTCCACCACACCGGAAAAACACGGGCTGGTGTTGCGGTGGTGGTTGGACACGACGATGCGTCCGGCGAGCGTGTTGTAGTCGGGGTGGGTGGACGCCAGCGAGGCGCATTGTTCGGCCGAGAGTTCGTCGATTTTGGTGGTGGGGATGTGGTCGTAGAGTTGGTCGATGACTTTCATGGCCAGCGTGGTGTAGTTGATTTTCAAGTTGGCCTCGTTGCCGAGCACGCGGAGCCGACGCAGGATTTTGTCGAACGCCACGACCTCGACGACGCCGTCCCGTTTGACCACGTGCATTTCGTCGAATGCAGCGGCAGCGGCGGGGGCGGCGGGGGGGACGGAGTTGTTGTTGTTGGTCCAAATCGACATGGTTGTGGTGGTCTGGATCTCTATTTGGAGCAATGTTTGCACATGAATTTGATATGTTTTCACAGGGAACGTTTAAATCGTTGTAATAAATATTATAGAGGGGGCGGAGCCCCCTCTTGCACCCCCCTTTCTGGTTTGTGCTTTGTATTTATAAGTTTGCGGAGGTATAGTATAACTTGCTGCACAGACCAAACAGAGCACGTAAGTCGCCATGAGTATTTCCAAAATAACCTCGGTGGGCACAGGCGGAACCATCAGTACCTACGGCTACACGTCTAAAATCATCGAGGATTCACCATTCATCGGCAGTTCGACCTATGCGGTAAGTGTGAACGGGTACGGCATTGCTGCTACGAATGCCACCGTCAGCACCTCAGGGATCTACACCTTGTACAGTTTTCTGTCGAGTGGCTCTTTCACGGTGTCGGTTCCGACGTTGGCCGAAGTGCTGTTGGTGGGCGGCGGCGGGGGCGGCGGGTTCAGCGTGGGAGCGGAAGGAGCGGGCGGCGGCGGCGGCGGCGGGGTGGGCGTCGGTAAATTGTTGTTTCTTCCCGGAGTGACATACGAAGTGACCGTCGGCGCGGGCGGAACCGGTGGATGGGTAGCCAGTTCTTCCAGTGCTGGATACGCTATGAAAGGCGGCAATACTTCGGTGATCGGCGGATCCATCAAAGAGGTGGCCATCGGGGGCGGACAGGGAGGATCCATGTGGTATACGGCAGCGGTAGAAGGAAACCCGGCCAACGGAGGTTCCGGTGGTGGCGCGCGCACAACCTACGGTTACCAGAGTGTCTATGGAAACGCGCTGAAGGGATCGGGGACGTTGACCTATTACGGCAACCGTGGCGGAGCGTCCTACGACAACACGGGGGTCGGAACCGCGGGGTGTGGAGGGGGCGGCGCTGGCAGCCCGGGAACCGACCTCGATCCGGACCCGAACAACCCCCTCCGAGCGAATGGAACGAATGGCGGCAACGGGTACACGTGGCCAATCAACAACGTCACCTACGGTGGTGGCGGCGGCGGTTCCATGAATGTGCAGTGGGTGTGGTCATATCACGGCGTTGGTGGAAGCAACCTCACATGGCCGGCAGGCACGTCGTCGGGCACCGGAGGTTCCGGTGGAGGCGGAAACGGAGGCATCGATCCCAACAACACGGTGGGTACGCCGAATACCGGCGGTGGCGGTGGCGCTGGAAATACCAAAGGCGGCGCCACTGGCAACGGACGCAACGGCGGCTCCGGCATCGTCATCATTGCCGTCGTTCCCGCGTTTATCTTGTCGAAATTTTCGTATGCTGGGGCGTTGGACACGACCTTCAACACCGTTGGGTTCGTTGTGTTGCCGTGCACACTCGGTACCAACACCAACATCTTGGCCCACACCGAAAGCAACTGCGACCTCGTTGCCTACTCGAACGGCAAGCTGGCGGTCGGTTACTGCACGAGCAACAGCACCCTGGTTAGTCGGGTGAGCACGTCCGGCACCGTCGAATCCACGTTTACGATCAACACCGGCACCGCCTACACCAATATGTGCATGTCGTTGTCACCCACTAACGGAAACGTCTACATACTGCAGTCGGCGGGCAGCACCTCCACGATCTTGAGCCAAATGAACTATGCCGGTGGATCCAGCGCAGTCACGTTGACAAATTACAAACCCTTGGCGTCGGCGTTTGATTTGGGGGGCAACCTCTTCGTCGTCGGCGATTCCAACACAGTCTACTGCTACAAACCCAACGGTGCCCTGAACTCGGGCGCAGACGGCTTCAACAACAACGGCTACTTGACGTCCATTTACGGCGGCTCGCGCTTGTCGTCGATATTGGTTCAGCCCGACGGCAACTTGGTCGTATCGGGTTCCTACGTTAACGCCAACAACGCACGCTCGTTCCTCATGCGGTTTACCCCCCGCGGGTTCCTGGACACACAGTTCGGTTCCAGCAGTGGGTACACGACCGATTTCAACGTTGGAGGGAGTGGAAACACCTACATTTATAGCACCGTGTACTCGACAACTACCAACAAAATATTGGTGGTTGGCGGCAACGGCGTGTCGTCGTCCGGAACGGGCGGCACGTTGGTTATTGGGCGATACAATTTCAATGGCACGTTCGACACCGGATTCAACGGCGGTTCCATATACATGGATCCCAGCACCAATGTGGGCGGCAGTTCGCTGCTCTCCAGTACGGGCGGTAGATTGACTACAGTGAACGGCGGGGTATCCATCACAAAATACTCCATCAGTGACATTGTTGGACAATATGTCGTGAATAAAAACACCAACAATTACCAGATCTCGCACCCACCTGCCGTCGCTAATATCCAGACATCCCTTTCTTCCAACGTCCTCACGGTGACCATAACACCGCCAACCTACACCGGTGGAATTCCGATTCGATTTTACGATTGCGTCACCAATGGGGTACGCCGAACCCTATCTGATAACACCTTGTCCTACACCGTGGGCAACGTCTCCTCCGCGTATGTGTCGGTGACTGCTCAAAATTCCTACGGCACGTCGCCTGCTGCCTTCGGAGGGACTGCGCCCAGTGTGGGACCCACGATTACCAGTGTGGGGCGGGACCCGGTCAACGGCAACTTGGTGGTGACGTACACCAAACCGTCGGGGTACTACTACCCGGCGACCCCCACGAACTTCTACTACCAGCTGGACACCTCGGCGCCGAACCTGTTCACGGACATCGGCAACACGGGCTCGTTTTCGGTGACCGCATCGGCTGGAAAACACGATGTCTACATGATTTGCACCTACACTTCCAACAACACCGCGGTGTGGACGTCGCCCGCTTCGAAGTCCATGGAAGCACAATACGTCACGCCCCCTTCGACGAACCTTGCGTACGTCAGTGCCAACGGAGCCACCATCACGCAGTCGGCGCAGTACACGTTGTATGAGTTCAGCAGCAACGGCAACATCACCTTCCCCAACGACACCATCGCCCCCTTGTTGGTCGTCGGCGGTGGCGGAGGCGGGTCCGCCGTCACGTATGTACCGGGGACGTCGACGCCCTTTGCGGATGTCGGGGGCGGAGGCGGGGCGGCGGGCCAAATGATCTTCGGGAATGTCGGATTCCGGGCAGGCACCTACACTGTCGTCGTGGGATCGGGCGGCAGTCCGAATAACAACGGCACGTTCAGCTGCATTTACGGCACCGGCGTCAACGTCGTGGCCAACGGAGGAAACGCCGGCGGCTCCGAGGGCGCGTTGACCGCAACGCAAAGTTTAGGCGCTGCGGGAGGGAACACGCCATCCGCGGTGGTGGCCGCGACGGGACTGCTGGATTACGTGGCGTTGGCCAACAATGGAAACGCGGGATCCTTGGTCACCACCGGTACTGCAGGCGGATGTGGCGGCGGCGGCGGCGGAGCAGGGTCCACGGGCGGGGCAGCCAGCGGCAGTGTACGGGGAGGAACCGCCGCGTCTGGATACACGTGGCCGGTGAACAACGTGACCTATGCCTATGGCGGCGCCGGAGGTGGCGGAGACGGCGGGTTGGGAACCAACGGAGGAGGCAACGCGGCGGGAAACAGAACATTTGTCGGCGGAACAGCCACATTGGCCGGGTCGGGGGGCGGCGGCGGAAAAACGATTGTTCCCACCAACGTGATTATCGGGGGCAGCGGCAGCGGCGGCAGCGGCGCCAACGGCGTGGTCATCGTCGCGATCCCGAAAAACGTCTACAATTTCAACGGACTCAACCTGACGCAGTCGTCGGGCACCGTCATGGGCTATTTAGGGACGTCGGATCCGCCGGGTTGGGTCATCTGCGACGGATCGCCACGCACCGCCACCGATGGGCGGTACAACATGTTGTTGGCAATGGGCATCGGCAGCGGAACGCCCAACAGCTACACGCCGCCCGACTACCGTGGGGCGTTCTTGCGTGGCACCGGCACGAGTCCAGTCAATGCGAGCTATGTGGGGCCGGCCCTGAACGCGAGCCAACTGGATTCCATGGATTCCCATACGCATGTGCTCACCGATCCGGGACACACGCACGTGTTGGACATACGAACGGCCGGCGGCCAACAAACACAATCTAAACTGGTGGGCTACTCGTGGGACAACCTTAATACTACCTTTATGGTAGGTCCGGGAACGTATTACGGCTCCTCCATCATGACGGAAGTAAACCGCACATCGGTGCGCGGTGCCACCACCGGCATCACGTTGGGAAGTACGGGTGGAACCGAAACGCGCCCCTTCAACTACGGGGTCAATTGGATCTTGAAAATATAGCGACATATATCAAAAAAAAATATAAATTGTGTTTGGTCTGACGCAAAAATCATAGATACGTTGTTATGTCATCCGCGTTTCCGCAATCGACAGGCGCTACGGTGACCTCGAACGGTGCGTATTTGTATTATCAATTTACTGTTAACGGAACCATCACGATACCGTACGACGTTGTGTGCCCCGTGCTTCTGGTGGGCGGCGGAGGGGGCGGAGGGAGTGGCGTCGGTACATTAGCGGGTAACATTTATACGGGGGGCGGTGGCGGAAGTGCGGGAGAAATGGTGTATGGCAACGTAGGATTTCAACGGAATACGGTGTACAATATAGGCGTTGGCAGCGGAGGCAGCGGGGCTACCATAAACAAAGTTACAATATCTAATTTTTTGTACAAAAACACGACCTCTCCCACCAATGGAACAAACAGCTCTATCTTTGGTGGCAGCGTCAACATCGTGGCGAATGGCGGACGCGCCGGCGGAAACGCTGCCGTCGACGGTACTAAATACGTCGGCGGGTTTGGAGGAAACACCGTTGCTTCATCCATATACAGTGGGTTTGTGGATTCCGTTTCGTCATTTGCGAATACAGGAAGTGCGCCCGGAATATTGAGAATTCCCGGATATTACAATGGATACAACGGTCGAATAGTATACATGGGAGGCGCTGGTGGATCGTCGAACAGATATTGGATAATTAACGGAACGTCCTATGCAGTGGGGGGTATGGCAGGGACGAATACAAATCCAGTGAACCACACTCCGAGTGGATCCGGCGGCAGTGCAGGATATGTGTTATTCGGTACTAACAACAATCCTGGTACTTTTGTAAATGGATTGAATGGAAACAACGGTATTGTAATCATTGCCTTTCCTTCTCTGTCATTGGTCACCAGAGCGACCTTCAATTCCTTGCCCACGTTCACTCCTGCCGGTTCCATCGCGTCCTATTTGGGAACGACGGACCCCGATGGTTGGGTCATTTGCGACGGCGTAGCGCGCACCGTGACAGACGCCCGATACACCTACGTGCTTGCCATGGGCATCGGGTCTGGCACCGCCAACAATTACACGCCACCCGATTACCGCGGCGCATTTTTGAGAGGGAGTGGAACCAATGGCACCAACAGTACCTATGTGGGCCCAACCAACGGAACCCGTCAAACCGACGACATCACGTCCCACACTCATACCCTCACGGACCCCGGGCATACCCATGTCTTGGACGTACGTACTTCTGGTGGTCAACAAACATCCTTTAAGACATTGGGGTTCTCCTGGAATAGCGTCAACAATTTGTATCAAACCAAAACATCATTATATTACAGCAGTTCCGTTATGTGCGAACTTGGTCAAAATTCGATTTTGTCCAGTTCCTCCTCTCTCTCCATCGCCAATTATGGCGACACCGAAACGCGACCTGTCAACTTCGGCGTCAACTGGATTTTGAAATTGTAATCGGCTCACAAAACGAACAAAAAAACGATATGTAGTTATGAATTTACATATCGTTTACAGTATTTTGCAAACATTCATTCTGCAAGCAAACAAACAAACAAACCGCGCACCAACATGGACTCCGAGTTTTCTGCGAGCGCCTCCGATGCTCTTTCTCCGCCGGTATGCGATGTCCTTGCCTATCCGGATGGCATCTACCAGTACATTTATCACGTCGCGCTGGTGCTTCATCCCACCCATATTTTTGCGGCGTTTCACTACGGTAAACCCGAATGCGGTGTGATGAATCTGGTGCTCTATGGCGCGTCCCTCAACTATTGGCGTCTTCCTCTCATGGACTCCTGGCGCCGATTGTTTGACCGTATCGTCGCCAAAATCGTCATCGGGTATACCTTGTATCTTTCCCTCTCCACGTCGAATTGGTGGGTCACTGCATTTCCCATTGTAGTGGGGAGTTCTTGCTACTTCGTGAGCATCCTGCTGGACCGCCGCGGATACACGAAAATCGCTGCGTTCTTGCACTGCATGATCCATGTGCTCGTCAGTTTGGGCGCGACGATGACCTATCGCGACCTTTCCTTGCATCCATCTGTTTGTCCATTGGATTTGCAATAAATTGTACAATATAAATACACAAATATTATGGAGTTTTACAAAACAATTTTCTGCAGGAACACCCCCCTATGGAAAATATTTCCCCCCCTCCTCCTCTTTCGTCCTCTCCAGAAGGAGAAGAAAAGGCTCCTGCGCAACTGGGATATCCCCATGGAATCTACCAGTACATCTATAACCTGGCGCTTGTGCTTCACCCCAGCCACATCTATTCCGCATTTCACTACGGTCGACCCGAATGTGGTTTGATGGGACTTGCCCTGTATGCGACTTCGTTGAACTACTGGCGCTATCCCCGCATTGGGTCGTGGCGCCGTGTTGTCGACATGGCAGTGGCAAAATCCACCATTGCCTATCACTTGTATCTTTCCCTCTCTACTTCGAACCGCTGGCTGACGACAATGCCGATTTCGCTTGGCAGCAGTCTTTATTTTGTGAGTCTGTTTTTGCACGGTCGCGGACACAACGAACTCGCCGCTGGATGCCACTGCCTCTTGCATTTGTTGGTAAGTTTCGGCGCAACCATGACCTACCGCGACCTCTCTTTGAATCCGATGTGTTTGGTGCAAGACTCCCCTCCTTTGCCGCAGCAGCAGCAGCCGCAAATCAATCCATAAATCAGTCGAGTTTGTTCACATCCACCAGGAGTTTGCCTCGGCTGGCAGAGGCCCGTTCGCCGCCGCCGCCGCCGCCGCGCCGTTTGGGTCGACGGTGGTCACACCCCGTGGCCCGTTCCGCTTGCACAATCGACCACATCTCCTCCAGCTCGTGGACCACCGCGTCGAACCACTCCTGGTTCCGTTTCACCAGCACGCACGAATACTGATCCAAGTACCAGTAGGCCGTGTCCGACAAGACAAACCCCTCGGCCCCATATCGGTCTTTTTGTTCCTGCATCCACCGGTCGGTGGAGGTCTGGATGTCGGTCTCCTCTCCTTGATCGCAAATAAAATGTACATAAAACGCTTTTTTGTCCTTGCAAACATCCACGGGGTTGGTTAACGCGGGAGGAGTAAACAACAACACGACTCCTTTCCACTCGTGGGTCGAGAGGAGGTACTCTCGTTTGCCCCCAGCGAATTCCTTGAACCGCGTTTCCACGAAGTCGCATTCGTCCAAATCGCACACTTCCATCTGGATTTGCATTTGGATCCAATAATGCTCGAGAGGAATGCCCGTGATGTCGCGATTGACGATGTTTTTGATTTCTACCATGCGGCCGTACTTTTCGGAGGCTGGCTCGACGTTGATGCCGTCGGGACTCGCGCCCAGGAAGGGCCAGTCGGGATGCACCATGCAGCCGTATTCGCCCAGGGTGGTGCCGGGGTTCATCCTCTCATACAACATGGCCGTCAAAGGTTCGTACTTGATGCCCCAGCCCATTGCCGTCCCGTGGCCGAGCCCGCCGCGTTTGGCCGATTCCGCAACGAATTCGTCGTAACTCTGGCACTTTTCCACAATCAGGCTGTTTTTCTGGGCCTCCGACCCGAAGGCCTTGTAGGCATTGGACGCCGTCAACAGGTTGTAGCGCTGCAGGAACCATTCGGGCGACCGCTGGGCGGGCGCGGCGCGCTGGGCGGCGTCCAGCTGGCGGAGTTTGTTGTGCAGCTTGGCGCGGCGGAGTGCGGTGAGAGGTTCGGGTCGGCCGCCTTGGCGAGGCGGTACTTCGACATGGTAACTGAGGTGTTCGTGGACCACGGCCTGGACCCAGTCGGCGACGTCTGGACGGTCGCTCTCCAGGCAGATGCGGCGGTCGACCCACTCGTCCATCAAAACGGCGACGACCTCCGCCGCCAGAATGGATTCGATGTTGGCGGCAGAAAATCGCATTAAGTTGGACGGAAAAGACAGCCAGGCGTGAATCTCTTTGTGGATGTATTCTTCGACGTCTTCGGGATCTTCGTCAAAGAGAGGGACATGCGAATGTTCTGAGGCGGTGTCTTCTTCGGGGTCCTCGTCGTCCCCGTGGTCGGGGTCTTCCTCGTCGCTGCTTTCGAGCAGCGCATGGTCCGACGTTTCGCTGCAGGACACCCAAACGTGGCCGCATTGGCTGCACACGCAAGGTTTCTCAGAAAGCATCGCTCCAAAATCGGTTTCGGTTTGGGTTTCGACAGAAGGCATGATCGAGAGGAGGAACAGTCGTAATGGTAAGGGCTATTGTTATTGGTGTGGGCAAAACAAAAATAAATATTGATTTGAACAGGGAAGCGCACGCACAAAACAATGCGAACAGGCAATTCAATATTTATAATATAAGCAAGCAACGTTTATGTGTGTTGTTGGTGGGGAGTGTTTGGGTCAAACGAGGCTTGACTGTTGCATCAAAAGCAGCCCCTGCCTGATGGCGCGAAGGGAGTGTTCGTGGCCGCCGTCGAAGGCCACCAGTTCAGTTTCCCGGGACAGGGGACACTGCTGCTGCCAGTCGATGAAGTAGGGGTCCAAGCTGTCGTCGTACCAACCGCGGAACGTGTGGAGTTCCACGGCGAAGTCGGCGTCGGAGGCAACCGTGAAGTCGATGAAATCGACCACGGCGTTAACGGACGCAAACTCCATGCGGTAGGGCGTGCTTGCGGGTCGGTTGCGGCGGCTGTCCCGTTGGCCGTACACCACGAAGGTGCCTTCTGCCGAATCCTTGGTGGCCGTTTCGGCGTCGTCGGATGGCCAAAAGACGATGCGGAATCGGTTGTCGACCTTGCCGGTGCCGTTGTCCTTTTCAACCACATACAGATACAGAAATTCGTTGTAGTTGGCGGAGGAGGGCGGAGGGAGAGGTCGCGCGCCGCGGGCTGTTCTGGTCGAAGACGATGGCATGGAGAATGAATAACAGATAGGAAACCGAAACAGTGAGTCCTTCTTGTGGTGGTTGGGGTTTCTTCACGGGATTTTCTTTATGCTCTTTCACCCGTGGGTTTTTGTTTTGCGGGGTAAAACAACGTCCCTTAAACAAATTCTTCTGTAACCATATACTGCATAACGGCTCTTGCATTCCGTTATGAAATACCACCGCTTTAGCATACGCCGCCGCCGGTCAAGAACCCGTCGCCGCAACAACCGAAACACTGGTCGTCGGAACCATGTCACCACGCGTCGGACGAAACGCAACATCTCTCTGTTGTTGCCACAGAACGGAGGAAGCGACTGGGATGGTACCGGTGCCCCGCCAAGAAACACTCCGTGGCTAATCCTGGATAAAAACTACCCTGCCGACGCCAAAAAAGAGGAGGCCGTGGAGTACATTGTCCAAGCGCGCAGAGAAGGCAACAAAATCATGCTGATCGTGGGCGCGGTGCCACACCAAAGTTCAAAATTCCGCATACCGGATGGATATGTGCCGCTGTATTGCCAGGAATCTT
>JACCEC010759832.1_pt1 | contig 19028 bp, 16 predicted proteins | sample 7450121 | NCBI WGS metagenome assembly JACCEC01 (sample SAMN15323455, study PRJNA562643) | freshwater metagenome | isolation source: river surface water | place: USA:Blue River Watershed | collected 2017-08-18 | reverse complement strand
TAATCCTTGACAACAATGATCTTGAACGTGAGCGCGGGATCACCATCCTTTCCAAGAACGTATCGGTTCGTTACAAGGACCATAAAATTAATATCATTGACACCCCAGGTCACGCCGACTTTGGAGGTGAAGTAGAACGTGTGCTGAAAATGGCAGACGGCGTGATTCTCCTAGTGGATGCTTTTGAAGGCCCAATGCCTCAAACTCGCTTCGTACTAGGCAAAGCCTTGGCCCTAGGCCTTACTCCTATTGTGGTAGTCAACAAGGTGGACAAAGAAAACTGTAGACCTGATGAGGTATATGAATCGGTGTTTGAACTGATGTTCAACCTCGATGCGACTGAAGAGCAACTTGACTTCCAGACGCTATACGGTTCTGCCAAGCAAAACTGGATGGGCCCAGATTGGAAAAACCCAACCGATTCCATCCTTCCTTTGTTGGACGCAATAATCGACCACATTCCTGCTCCAAAAATTGAAGAAGGAACCTTGCAAATGCAAATCACATCGCTGGACTACTCCAACTTTGTAGGCCGTATTGCTATTGGACGTATCGCACGCGGAAGCATTTCTGAAAACCAGCAAATTGCGCTTTGCAAGGCGGATGGTTCCATCAAAAAAATGCGCGTAAAGGAACTTCATACCTTCGAAGGGCTTGGGAGAAATAAAGTTCAGACGGTAACAGCAGGTGATATTTGCGCCGTAACCGGTATCGAAGATTTTGAAATTGGAGACACCATTGCAGATGTAGACAATCCAGAGCCGCTTAAGCGCATCTCCATTGACGAGCCTACGATGAACATGCTCTTCACCATCAACAACTCTCCATTTTTTGGCAAGGAAGGTAAATTTGTAACCTCTCGCCACTTGAGAGATCGTTTGATGAAGGAAACTGAAAAGAACTTGGCCCTTCGTGTAGAATCTACGGATTCAGAAGATCGATTCTTGGTGTATGGTCGAGGCATTCTTCACTTGTCTGTATTGATAGAGACCATGCGAAGAGAGGGCTACGAACTTCAAGTAGGTCAGCCTCAGGTAATCTTCAAGGACATCGACGGCATGAAATGCGAGCCTATCGAAACCCTTGTGGTAGATGTGCCTCAGGAAACAGCCGGTAAGGTGATTGAATTGGCTACCCAACGAAAAGGAGAATTGCTGATCATGGAACCGAAAGGCGACTTGCAGCACTTGGAATTTAAAATCCCTTCAAGAGGTTTGATCGGTTTGCGAAACAACGTGCTTACTGCAACCCAAGGAGAAGCGATCATGAACCACCGTTTCGAGGCCTACGAACCCTTTAAAGGATCTATTCCAGGTAGAATCAACGGTTCTTTGATTTCCATGGAAGGTGGTCAGTGTACTGCTTATGCTATTGATAAATTGCAGGATCGTGGTGTTTTCTTTATCGAACCAGGCGACGAACTGTATACTGGACAGGTAATCGGCGAACATTCACGTGACAATGACATCGTGGTGAACGTGCAGAAGGGCAAGAAATTGACCAACATGCGTGCCTCTGGTTCGGATGATAACGTACGAATTGCTCCTCCAAAGCGTTTTTCTTTGGAAGAATCCATGGAATACATCCAGAAAGATGAGTACTTGGAAATTACGCCTAAGTCCATCCGTATGCGAAAAATCTACTTGGACGAAAACGAGCGGACGCGCATGGCGAAAAAGGAGGATTAATCCTTCTGTCCTAACATTTAAAAATGTCCCCATGAATTTTTGGGGACATTTTTTTTGTGCTTACCACTGCGGGTGTACTTGTGCTTTGATGTATTGATCATAAATGCGAGCAGCCTCCTGCATCTGATTGGGACTCAAGGGAGGCAATTGACCCGAACGGATATTCTGGTCTACCTGAGCCAAAGAAGAGGCGCCAGGGATCACCGTGCTCACTTGCCGGTGCATCAATACCCAACGAAGTGCTTGGGCACCCAGGTCATGTCCTTCTGAAAAATGAGTTTTCAGTTCTTCCACTGCTGCAAAACCCAAGTCCAAAGGCACTCCAGAGAAGGTTTCCCCTTTATCGAAAGCCTTTCCCTCACGATTGAAAAGCCGGTGATCATCGGCAGCAAAAGTAGTTTCCGCATTGATTTTTCCCGTAAGCAATCCACTGGCCAAGGGAACACGCACGATTAATCCCACATTTTTCTCCTCAGCTAGTTCAAAAAGTTCCTCCACCGGCTTTTGCCGAAATAAATTGACAATTACTTGAATGGAAGATACTACCGAGTAATTCATTGCGCGAATTCCTTCATCTACCTTTTCAATACTCACTCCAAGCGCGGCCACTTTTCCTTGCTGAATCAAGTCCTCAAACAGCCCAAAGACCTCATCTCGGTCATACACGGGACTGGGAGGACAGTGCAACTGAATCAAATCAAGCCGCTCCAATCCGGTATTGAGAAGGCTATCTTCCACAAATTTTTGCAAGTTCTTTGGCGTATAGCCAGCGGCATCATGTGGTTGCAATCGTCGACCACACTTGGTAGCAACGTAGATTGTTTCACTACGCTCCCGGACTGCTTTCCCTACAGCCGCTTCACTCAATCCTCCATCGTACACATCGGCAGTATCGACAAAATTTACTCCCTGATCAAAGGCAGCATTCAACAGTTGAGATGCTATTTTGTGATCAAAAGGCTTTCCCCATCCTCCACCTACTTGCCAGGTACCTAGTCCAATTTCAGAAATGGACCAGCCAGTTTTTCCAAGTATACGGTAATTCATAGTTTCAATAGTTTTAGTAGGTTCAAACAAGCACATATCCATTGGCACTGTTCGAGAAAGCAAGATAAATTTTTATATTTATCCCGCCTCAGGAAAACTCAAGTGGATCACATTTGAGTGCCTGAAGTTAAAAGAAACATGAAATCTCGACGGAAATTTATTCAGACCCTCACCCTTGCAAGCGCTGCAAGTTTAGTTCCTATACACTTGACACATTCCACTCCTATGGCAACTCAAAAAATCATTCACCAAGTTTACTTCTGGCTACATAAAGAATCGGATGTTGCCGAATTTCTTCGAGATGCTGTTCCCATGTTGGGACGATGCAAGGATGTAACTCAGTTTTACCAGGGTGTCCCTGCTCCTACCGAAAAAAGAGAGGTGGTAGACCACAGTTTTCACGTGTCTTGCAGTCTCTTTTTTGACTCCTTGGAAGGGCAAGCTGCTTACCAGAAGGATCCACTTCACTTGGAGTTTATCGCCAAATATTCTTCCTTCTGGAAAACTGTGAAAGTTTATGACATTATGCTTTAAAACAAGAAACCCAATTTTACGTTAGAATTAAAAATTTGAATACTCCTATGAAAAGATTGATTTGGTTAAGTGCTTGGTTGTGGATCGGCTTGTGGTCTTGTACACCTGCAGAAGACCCAACACCTGTAAACCCTACCCCAGATAAACCGGTGGTAGTGGTAGATGAAGTGAAAAAAGCCATTGTGGATGTGATGCGGGAATGGTATTTCTGGAATGGACTGATTCCTGCGACCGTTGATTTAACCAAGTATGCTTCCAATGAAGCCTTGCTAGACGGCATCATCAACAAGCCCATTGATCGATTTTCCTATTTGACCACCCAAGAGGCGTTTAACAATGCATTTGTAGGCAAAAATGCAGGCCATGGATTTGGGTTTGCCTTTACGGCAGATGAAAAACTATATGTATCCTTTGTATTTGCCGAATCGCCTGCTGGAAAAGATGGTTGGAAGAGAGGCTGGGAAATCACACAAATCAATGACAAGCCTATAGCTGACTACAAAGTAACTGGGGGTTATGACTTTAAACTAGGAGGACCGGACCCTGGGATTATCAATACCTTTACCTTCAAACTTCCAGATGGAACCACCACTAGACGAATCAATACCAAAGCAGAATACCAGTCCAACTCAGTTTTGGATCAACGTGTGATTCAAGTAGATGCCAAAAAAGTAGGGTACTGGGCTTACCAAAGTTTCAAAGCTACCGCAGGTCTTAGTCCCACGAGCAGTGCAGAAGTAAAGACAAGTATGGAGTTTTTCCAAAATCAAGGTGTACAAGAATTGATTATAGACCTTCGTTACAATGGTGGGGGTTCAGTAGCGGTAGCCGAACAGATTTGTAATTACATCATCCAGTCCTCAAACAATGGCAAATTAATGTACACCAATAAGTTGAATGCGATGAAAACTGCACAAAATACCTCTCGCAATTTTGCCAAAATTGGAAGTATCAACTTGACTCGTGTTATTTTCTTGACCTCACGAAGCTCAGCCTCAGCGTCTGAATTAATCATCAATGCCCTAGATCCTTACATGCAAGTAGTCCTTATCGGTGACAATACCTTTGGCAAGCCGGTAGGTTCCTTCCCACTTTCTAGCTACAACCGTACCCTCCAAACCAATAATGTAGAAGTGGTGCCGATTACCTTTGCGATTGCCAATTCAGCAGGTAAAGCAGAGTATTTCGATGGATTTCCTGCCAATTTCACTGTAGGCGATAGCCCACAGTTTGCTTGGGGAGATGTGAAAGACCTTCGTTTAGCTGCTGCTATTCAGTATATCCGTACAGGAACTGTTAGCAACCGAATGAAGGATTCCTACTTCAAACCAAGTTGGGAAATCATCGATGCCTTCAAAGGCTTGCAGCAAGAATTTCCTGTTTTCTAAAACGGAATAGCTACTTCAAAAAAAGAGCTCGAATATCTTCGAGCTCTTTTTTTATCTCTACCAAATAATAAATTATTTTGTATGCCGCTGCTTAAGTACCTCTACTACCTCATCCAATTCATAGCCTTTTGCCTCCAAGAGCACCAAGTAGTGGAATAGGAGATCTGCCGCCTCTCCTAAAAAAAGTTCCTTGTTGTCATCCTTGGCTTCAATCACCAATTCCACTGCCTCTTCCCCTACTTTCTGCGCTAGCTTATTGATTCCTTTTGCAAACAGACTGGCGGTGTAGGAGCCTTCTGTAGGATTTGTTTTCCGCTCTTTAATGATGGACCGAAGCTGATCGATAAATCCCGTTTGCGAAGTGTTTGCTTCGGCAAAACAAGTAGCTGCTCCTGTATGGCACACTGGTCCGAGCGGCTTGGCTTTGATTAGAATCGCATCACCATCACAGTCCTCCTGCATGCTGATGACTTCTAGAAAATTACCCGAGGTTTCTCCTTTGGTCCATAATCTATTTTTGCTGCGCGAGAAAAAGGTAACCCTACCCGATTTCTGGGTTTGAGCAAGTGCCTCATCATTCATGTATCCTAACATCAATACCTTTCCGCTCAGTTCATCCTGGACCACTACGGGAATGAGGCCATCCATCTTTTTGAAATCTATATACATCATTTCTACTTTATTTTATTTCCGTACTACTACTCCTTCTTTCTCCAAATAGGATTTCAATTCAGAAATACCGATTTCCTTGAAGTGAAAAATACTTGCGGCCAAGGCTGCATCTGCTTTTCCAATAGTAAACACGTCCTTGAAATGTAGCATGCTGCCCGCACCCCCAGATGCAATTACTGGGATAGGCAAAGCACTTGATATCGCCGCAGTCAATTCCAGTGCAAACCCCGACTTGGTTCCGTCATGATCCATGGAAGTGAGGAGAATCTCTCCCGCCCCCCGATCTGCTAGTTCCTTCGCCCAAGCCCTAGTCTGCAAAGCAGTCAATTTTCTACCTCCATGCGTATGCACCCAATCTACTCCATCCATTTGTCTGGAGTCGATGGCTACCACCACACACTGAGAACCAAACTCCCGTGCCAAAGCATCCACGAGTTCCGGCCGAGACACTGCCGCAGAGTTGATGGAGATCTTATCTGCACCGGCAGCCAACAGGGCATACACGTCTTCAATAGATCCAATGCCTCCACCTACGGTAAAGGGAATTCGAACCTCCTTGGCTACCTGAGTGACTAGATCCACAAGGGTTTTTCGCTTGTCCAACGTAGCGGTAATGTCCAAAAATACGAGTTCATCCGCTCCCTGCTCGGAATAAAGTTTGGCCAAAGCCACTGGGTCTCCCGCATCTCGAAGTTCCACAAAATTGACCCCTTTGACCGTGCGGCCATCCTTAATGTCGAGGCAAGGGATAATTCGTTTGGTTAACATGGGTGCGTTAGAAATTGGTAGGTTAAGTAGTGGTGCCGTGGATTGAGGTAGGGTTGAGATTAAAGTACATGGAATTGAGCTAGTTCTTCCAAACTCACCTTCCCTTCGTAGTAAGCCTTCCCTACAATCGTACCATAAACTCCGATTTTTTGCAATTCCTCTAAGTCCTTCAAGCATGAAACTCCCCCACTGGCTATAAGTTTTAGTTCTGGTAACTCCTGCAGGATTTCTTCATACAAACCAAATGAAGGACCTTGAAGCAATCCATCTTTTGCTACATCGGTACAGATCACTTCACGAATACCCTTTTGGTAATACCCTTGAATGAAGGGAATCAATTCCAATGCAGTGGTCTCTTCCCAGCCTCCAACTGCAATTTTTTTGTCCTTGGCATCGGCACCCAAAATAATTCGATCTGCACCAAAGGCTTCAAGCCAAGCCTCAAATAATCTCGGATTCCGTACCGCAATACTACCTCCAGTCACTTGGCGGGCACCTAAGGCAAAAGCCTTTTCGAGTTCCTCTTGTGCTTGAATGCCTCCACCAAAATCCACTGCCAAAAGAGTTTCTGAACAAATGCGATGCAACACCTGTCCATTCACGATTTTCTTGGCTTTGGCTCCATCCAAATCCACCAAATGTAGTCGCGTCAGCCCTGCTCCTTCAAAGCGCTTGGCCATCTCCAGGGGATCTTCGTGGTAATCGGTTTTCCGACTGTAGTCCCCTTGGCTGAGGCGAACGCATTTACCTCCAATCAAATCTATAGCTGGGATTACATGCATGGTTTTAGTGCTTGGAGTCGGTAGAATGAACCACCTTAATTTTCTTGTTTAATTGGATTTAGTGAGAAGTCACGGCTAGAAAATTTTCTAACAACTTTTCCCCCAGTGTACTACTTTTTTCGGGATGGGCTTGAATTGCCCAGTAATTGTCCCGATGCAAAATGGCTGTATAGTCATGAATGTAAGAAGTGGTCGCAAGGGTATGTTCGCCCAATTCGGCATAGTAGCTATGTACATAGTACATAAACTTGGACTCAGGCAAGTCTTTAAACAAGGGATTATCGACTAGATTTTCAAGGGAATTCCAACCTACATGTGGAACCTTTTCCTGTCCACTTCCACTTGGGATAAACCGCTTGACCTTAATCGGAAAAATCCCCAAACAGTCTGTATCATTCTCCTCAGAGTGGGTACAGAGTAGTTGCAACCCCAAACAAACCCCTAAAAAAGGTTGCTTGATGTTCCGAATCACCTGGTCCAAATTTCGTTCCTTCAAGTAGGCCATTGCTGAACTCGCCTCTCCCTGACCAGGGAAAATCACCCGATCTGCAGCACTGATTTTTTCTAGATCATCCGTGAGTTCGGCCTCCACCCCTAGGCGCTCTAAGGCATAAAGGACAGATTGCACATTACCGGCATTGTACTTGATTAAAACTACTTTCATGGACTTATTTAAGGAAGAACCCATCTCTTGCAAGATGGGCTCCTCTCAATTCAATTAATTCTTATTTTCTGTAAGCATCAGTTCCTCTAGAACGACTTCTATTTCAGGAAGAGAGGCAAACAACTGCTCGAAACTTTCAATGACCCAATACTTGTCTTGAAAGTGGTCTTTCCAATACGCGGTCATCATAATTTGACGCACATCGTAGGGAAAGTGACTCGGCTCAGAAGATAGTGCATAGCTGGTCTCTCCTGCCGAACTCAAAATACCAGCTCCATACACACGGAGCTCGCCATCTTCTCGGATCAATCCAAATTCGATGGTAAACCAGTAAATACGGCTGAGCAATTGGATCGCCCAGGGATTTTGGATATGCTTCAATGCCAGCGTACTTAACTTCTCCAAAAAGTCCACATAGGGCTGATTGATCAGTAAAGGAAGGTGGGCAAAAGCATCGTGAAACATGTCCGGCTCCTCCAAATATTCCAGTTGTTCCATTTTCCGAAGCCAGGTAGAGGAAGGAAAACGCTTGTTGCTTAGCAAGCCAAAAAACAAGTCATCGTCAATCAATCCCGGCACTACCTGAACTTGCCATCCTGTAGTCTGGCGGAGGATCTCGTTTAGTTCCTCAAAATTTGCAATGCGATCAGCGGTAAAGTTTACCAGTTTCATCCCTTCCAAATAGGCCTTGGAAGCCGCTTTGGGGAGCTGAAGGATTTGCCGCTCAAACAAGATTTTCCAAACTTGGAAATCCTCTTCGGTGTAGGCAGCATAGTCCTGACGCATATCTTTTAATCTCGGGTCCGAAAAGACCCATGCTTTGGGTTTTTCAATCATTTTATTTGGGTTTAATTCTTTGGGTAATCTAGGTACGCTACGCTAATCTAGAGTTGGTGCTACTTAGTTAAAGTGTATCTCGATCCATTGGTTTCAACTCAGAAAACCACCTGTCTGTTGCACAAACTCAAACTTATTTTTCTCCTACATTAACTTGTTCTCTTTATTAAAAAAGAAAGGAGCCAGGAGAACTTCTAGGTATTTTCAACTCATGAAATCTAAGTTAGGCATGAAAATTAGGAGCTGCAACTTTCAATTTTGTAGCTTCCTTCCCTTGCCTATTTCTTGGCTAATACTCCCTGGATAAAATTTTGGATATCCTGCTTTAAATCGGTCGAGTTGGCAATATGCTTGATAAAAGCCGAACCAATAATCGCTCCTTGACTGTATTGCGAGGCGAGTTGGAAGGTAGCCGCATCCGAAATTCCGAATCCTATCAACCGAGGATGAGTAAGATTCATCTTCGCCACACGCTCAAAGTACTCCTCCTGCTCCTTAGAAATCGCTGTCTTGGCCCCTGTAATCGCATGGGAGGATACCATATAGATAAAACCATTGGAGTTTTCATCCACCTCTCGAATTCGCTTCTCGGAGGTTTGAGGGGAAATCAAGAAACTGATAAATAAACCATATTCTTCAAAAAGCGCCTTGTACTCCTCCAAGTACTGACTCATGGGTAGGTCTGGAAGTATCAACCCATCAATCCCCACCTCCTTGCACTTTTTGCAAAACTCCTCTACCCCAAACTGGATGATTGGATTGAGGTAGCCCATGAGGATTACAGGAACATGGATTTTGGAACGAAAGCCCAGCAGCTGGCTGAAAAGGATTTTGATGCTCATTCCATTTTCCAAGGCTCTGGTATTGCTTTCTTGAATAGTCGGCCCGTCGGCAATCGGATCAGAATAGGGAATTCCTAGTTCAATGATGTCCGCGCCAGCTGCCTGAATGGCTTCCATCACGGGTAGCGTATTCTCCAAGTTTGGAAAGCCTGCCGTCACATAGATAGAGAGCACGCGCTCTTTTTTGGTTTGAAATAAATAGTCTATTCGGTTCATAAGATCAATGCGTCTGTGAAAAGGGATGGGTATCGATTCTTCCGAGCACTAGCCCTCAATAATTTCCCCATTGGATGTAAGTTTCCAAATCCTTATCTCCCCTTCCGGAAAGGTTGATGACGATGAGGTCGTTTGGATTAAATGAGATTTGGTTTAGCGCATGGATTGCGTGGGCCGTTTCGATGGCAGGAATGATTCCTTCAGTACGGCTCAGCAGAATACCTGCCTTCATCGCATCCTCATCTTCTACACCTACAAACTCTGCCCGACCAACTGCATGCAGGTGCGCGTGAACCGGCCCAATTCCTGGGTAATCCAAGCCCGCAGAGATGGAGTGTGGCTCAATCACCTGTCCATCCTCAGTTTGCATGACCAAGGTCTTGGAACCATGCAAAATCCCTGGGGTACCCAATACTGAGGTAGCGGCAGACTTTCCAGAATGAATTCCCAAGCCTGCAGCCTCTGCTGCAATCAGCCTTACAGTAGGCTCGTTGTAGTAATGGTAAAATGCTCCCGCAGCATTGGATCCTCCACCGACACAAGCAATTACCAAATCTGGATTTTCCCTACCCTCCTTGGCGAGCAACTGCCATTTGATCTCTTCAGAGATGACCGATTGAAAACGAGCAACCATCTCAGGATAGGGATGCGGACCCACCACCGAACCGATGATGTAATGTGTGCCCACTGGATCCGCGATCCAGGCACGCATGGCCTCGTTGGTGGCATCTTTTAGGGTCTTCGAGCCCGATACAGCGGGAACCACCTTAGCTCCAAGGATACGCATGCGCTCCACATTGGGACGCTGCCGCTTGATGTCCAGTTCGCCCATGTAAATGGTGCAATCCATTCCCATCAACGCACACACAGTGGCAGTAGCCACTCCATGTTGCCCTGCACCGGTCTCGGCAATGATGCGCTTTTTACCCAGCTTCTTCGCTAGGATAATCTGCCCCACGGTATTGTTGACCTTATGTGCTCCTGTATGGCAGAGATCTTCGCGCTTGAGGTAAATCTTGGCACCAAAAGTTTCGGAAAGCCTACCTGCAAAATACAGGGGCGTGGGACGACCCACGAAATCCCTGAGCAGCTGTTGAAATTCTTCCTGGTAACTTGCACTGGCTACAATGGCCTCCCAGTTTTCCCGAAGCTCCTCCACATTTGGGTACAACATTTCGGGGATGTAAGCTCCCCCAAATTTTCCATAAAAGCCTTTTTCGTCAACTTGTATCATCTTCTTGCTAGTTTACGCACTGATTCACTTCAATAATTCTTGCTTAAATGCCTGCAATGCAGTCAAATCTTTTAGCCCGGGAGCAAGTTCAAAGCCCGAGTTGAGATCCACTCCCAGCAACTGGGGGATGCGGTCTGACAGATCTCGGATTGCTTCCACATGGTCAGCAGTCAAACCACCACTAAGCATAAATCCCTTTTCAAAAGGATAGTCCTTCAGGAGCCCCCAATCGAATTGCTTTCCTGATCCACCCTTGCTCGCCGAAGCGGTATCAAATAGGAAGCGGTCCACATGGGGGAGAAAGGCTTCCATGGTTTTCCAATCTATGCTCTCCCCTACAGAAATCACTTTCCAAATCTCCACCGCTGTGGTTGCTTTGAGTTCTTGGACCAGATCTAAGGACTCTCCTCCATGCAACTGCAAAGCAGAAAGACCAAATCTAGAGATGTTTTCACGCATTACTGATGGCTGCTCTCCCACTACTACCCCCACTTTCTTTAGAGGCAGGGAGCTGATCCAATCGGATTCTTTTTCCTCAACAAAACGTGGCGACTTGGGATAGAAAATCAATCCCATCCAGTCTGGAACTAGTGCTGTGGCCAATTGTTGGCAATTGACCCGCTCCCGCATGCCGCAAACTTTAATTTCCATATGCTGCTTAGCCAATGCTTTGCTCCCCCATTAAGCGTCTAAACTCCAGGATAAAGTCCATTGCTGCCTGTTCTGGACTGGAGGTTTTCATAAAGTTTTCCCCAATCAAGAAGCCATCGAAGCCTGCCTTTCGGAAGGCCACTAAAGTAGCTGGTTCCGAAATCCCACTTTCTGAAATTTTGACAACCTCGTTTGGAATGCGATCCACCAATTCTAAAGAAGTATCCAAAGAGACCTCGAAAGTTTTTAGGTTTCGGTTGTTTACACCGATTACGTCAAGAAAGTCACAAAACGACTCCTCCAACTCCTCCAAACTATGTACTTCCATGAGCACTTCAAGTCCCAGACTCTGGGCAAAGCAGGCCAAGGAATTGACTTTTACTGGGGACAAGGCAGCGGCAATAAGTAAAATACAATCGGCCCCCATGGCTTTGGCTTCCAAGATCTGATACTCATCCACCACAAAGTCTTTTCTCAAAATCGGGATAGCCACCTGCTTTCTTGCCATCTCCAGATCTGCCGTAGCTCCTCCAAAGTAGTCCTGGTCTGTCAGCACAGATAGTGCAGAGGCACCTGCCAGCTCGTAACCCTTGCACACTACCTCCACCGAAGAGGTACCATTGATCAGACCTTTGGAAGGGGACTTTCTTTTGAATTCGGTGATGATACCAGACTTGGTAGGATCTAGGAGAAATGACTTTAAGGAAAGGGGCGTTCTGGAAAATGCACTACTTTTTTCCAAGACAGCTGCAGGACGCTGTTGCTTGCGGATTTCCACTTCCAAGTACTTATCAGCAATGATTTTTTCTAAGGTATTCATCAGGTGTAGCTTAAATGAATGATACGGAGGTTTGGGGTTGAATCAATCCAGTAAATACACGGAGGGCTTTGCCACTCATCAGGGTTTCTTTGGCTAAGTCAATCGCTTCTTCAAAGCCAAAGCCTTCACGAGCAGTCACCAATGCAGCAGCGGCGTTGGCGATTACGACCTGATTTTGCGCAGCGCTACCCGCTCCCCGAAGCACTTGTTCAAAGATGCGGGCTGATTCATCAATTGTAGCCCCTCCTAGGATACTCTCTGGAGAAAGCTGCTCCAAGCCCAATGCTTGAGGATGGTAGAGCCTTTCACCTCCATTGGTAATCATTTTGAAAGGTCCCGTCAGGGAGATTTCATCGTAGCCATCTAGGGCATGTAAGATCGCAAATCGACCCTCAGTCTCTTGGTAGAGGTAGCCATAAAGTCGAGCGAGTTCCAAACTAAACACCCCTACCAATTGCTTGCGGGGGAAACTAGGGTTGACCATGGGTCCGAGCATATTGAAAAAGGTCTTCACCCCAAGTTCCTTTCGTATAGGAGCCACACTTTTCATGGCAGGGTGAAAAAGTGGGGCATGCAAGAAGCAGAGACCCACTTGATCCAAGCTGCGTCGCAGCTGGTCTGGATCCGCACTAAACTCGTACCCAAAATGGGCAAGCAAGTTGGAGGAACCACAAATGGAGGACACGCCGGTATTGCCATGCTTGGCCACAGCTTGCCCGGCACCGGCTACGATAAAGGATGAAAGCGTAGAGATATTGAAGGTGTCTTTGCCATCTCCACCTGTGCCACAGAGATCCATGGCATCGTATTCCGAAAGGTCGATGGGCACGCAGAGTTCGAGCATGGCTTCCCGAAAACCACGAAGTTCCTCCACCGTTATGCTGCGCATCAGGAATACAGTCATAAAGGCGGCGACTTGGCTGCTGGGATAAGATCCTGTAGCTAGGTTTTTCAAGACCTCTTTCGCCTGCTGCTGGGAGAGCGTCTTATGTGCAATGAGGTGATTTAATATATCTTTCATCGGTTGATTGAGATCAGTTAGGATTGAAGCCAATTTTGGATCAACTGGGATCCGTATTCGGTGAGGATACTTTCTGGGTGAAATTGCAGTCCACGGAGGTCATATTCCCTATGGCGAATTGCCATAATTTGTTGGTCAGGGGTACGGCCGATCACCTCTAAGTCCGCGGGCAAATGTGCTTCATCCACCACCCAAGAATGGTACCGGCCTACAGCAAACTGGCTAGGTAGTCCAGCAAATAATCGATCGGGAACTACCGTTAGGGTAGCTGCTACTCCATGCTGCACTTCCGATAGGTTGTGTAGCTTTCCACCGAAAGCCTCTGCGATGGCCTGATGACCCAAGCAAATTCCAAGGATGGATTTGGTCGTCCCAAAGCGCTGCAAAAGAGCCGGCATCAGCCCTGCTTCCTCCGGAATACCAGGTCCTGGGGAAAGGAGAATTTTAGCAAACTCCTCCACTTCATCTAGGTCAAATGTATCGTTCCGGCGAACCTCCAATTGCTGTCCATAACCCAGTTGACGGATCAGGTACACCAGGTTGTAGGTGAAGGAATCGTAATTATCTAGGACCAAAATTTTCATTGACGCATCGCTTAAATCTGTTCGGCAGTTTTCAAGGCCACCCGCAAGGCTTCCAATTTATTGGCCACCTCCTGCAATTCGGAGTGGATGTCACTCTTAGCAACTACGCCGGCACCGGCCTGGAAGCGCAGCTGATTATTTTCCGATACAAAAGAGCGGATGACAATGGCATGGTTGAAGTCCCCATTGAATCCGAGGTAGCCGATCGCCCCTCCATAGAATTGCCGGCTCACTGTTTCCAGTTCATCAATCAATTCCATGGCTCGGTATTTCGGTGCGCCCGAAAGTGTTCCTGCTGGAAAGGTGTCCGCCACCAATTGCAGGGGATTGGTTCCTTCGGGCAGCTGACCTGTAACTTTGGACACCAAATGGATCACATGGGAGTAGTACTGCACTTCCTTGAAAACCTCCACTTCTACCCGATCGGAAGAGCGTGATAGATCATTTCTTGCCAAATCCACGAGCATCACGTGCTCCGCATTTTCCTTGGGATCGTCGTAGAGCTTGCGTGCAAGGGCTGCATCCTCCACATCGTTGCCCGTACGGCGGAAGGTCCCTGCAATAGGAAATAGGGTTGCTTTTCGGTTTTTAACTACAATTTGTGCTTCTGGAGAGCTCCCAAAAACTTTGAAGGATCCGTAATCAAAATAGAAGAGGTACGGAGAGGGATTGACCGAGCGAAGGGCGCGATAGACGTTAAACTCATCCCCTTTGAAGGCAGTGGTAAATCTTCTAGAAAGCACCAGCTGGAATACGTCGCCACGCTGGCAATGCTTTTGAGCCTTCCCCAATAGTTCCAAAAACTCCGCATCACTGTAGTTGGAAAACTCTTCCCCTACCTTTTTGAACGAGTAGGAAGGAATGTTCTTGTTGTTGAGTAAGGTCTCGATTTCATCCAGGTAGGAGGCTCGCTCAACCCCATCTGGCAGGTGTTCGAAGAGGTGCAGCTCGTTTTTGTAATGATCCACCACGATGATGTTTTGGTACATCGCATAGTGCATCATGGGCACCTCTTGTGAAGGAGTACCTTGGAGTTGGATATCCTCAAACCAGCCTACCGTATCGTATTGGGTGTAGCCAAAGAGTCCATTTGTGCTGAATTTGAAGGAGTCTGGGCTCGATTGAAATGCATTTCCAAAGTGCCGCAAGCAATCCATCAGCGGCTGATCTGGGCTCAGGGCATAGGAATTTTCCTTTCCATCAGGCATTTTTTCAAATACCTTCCCTGCCGTGAAGGAAAATGAAGCGAGTGGATTGAAGCAGATGTAAGAGTAGCTGTTGTCCTGTCCTCGGTAATCGGAGGACTCCAGCAAGATGGGATTGGCGAAGCGATCACGAATCTGCAAGTAAATGCTGACTGGCGTAATGGTATCGGCCAATCGCTTGCGGTACTGCGTATGTAGGGAATAGGTTTGGGACATTTTTGGTTCGGAAAAAGGCACAAAAAAAGGCTTACCGGGAAATCCAGTAAGCCTTTTGAGGTATGTATTGCGCAAAGTTTAGGCAACGGCTTTCTGAGCTTTCCCAAGGAAAGTTATGGAATGCCACCACCAGTAGTTGTTTGCGATTGTTTTCATTAGCTTGCCACAAATTTAGAAATGCTTTGGAATAAGCAATGCTTTATACCTGTTTTTTTGAATTATTTTTAACCAAACCCTGAATTCACCGTGGCAAAAGGAATTTCACAGTACTTCAAACGAATTTTTGACGACTACCAAGTTTTGGTTTGCATCCATCCCGATGACTATACTGGAATTGAACTTATCCTGCATCCTGATGGGAGGATTGAGAAAACGGACATTGTCGCCGATGAAGAAATTTTTGATGACCTGGAAGCCGATGAGTTCAAACCCTGCAGTGCCTTGGAGTTTCAGCTTTTGCTGGCCAAAGCCTAATCCGGCAGGAAAATTTTTTCATACTCCGCCGCGGCGGATAGATAGAAAAATACGCTGATTTAATTCATTCGATCCGCGGGAAACGAATAGAAAATTTTCTTCATTTTCTGGAGTTCGGCTTTTTTTATTGTTCTTTTTGTTTACATTATAAACATTAAAATGTTAATTATATTAACATTTTAATTCCCTAACCCCTACCTGCTCTTCAGGAAAGGGCTATCTCCTTTAATTCCGTTTTACTTATTCTACTTCATCCCGAGCACAGTCTTCGGGAAAGCATCTCGCCGACTCCATGTTTCTCAATTGCCATAGCCACTTCAGTTTCAAATACGGCACCCTGTCGGTGGATATGCTCGTATCTGAAGCAAAAAAACGGAAGGTAGATGCCCTGGCACTCACTGACATCAACAGCAGTGCAGCGGTATTTCCCTTTATCCGAGCGGCACAAAAAGCAGGCATCCATCCGGTGATTGGGATAGATTTCAGAAACGGCATTGCGCAGCAGTACATCGGGCTCGCACGAAATCAGGAGGGCCTGTACGAACTCAATAAGCACCTCTCGGAGCACCTACTTCAGCAGCGTCCCTTTGCTGATAAGGCACCTTCCTTTGCAAACAGTTTTGTAGTCTATCCTTTTCCGAAGGAGTACTTCCCCTTGGCCGAGCATGAGTATATCGGCATTCATCCCAGCCAACTCAACAAGCTGCATTCCTCCCCCTGGTATCGGAGACGAGAAAAATTGGTACTCCTACAGCCGGTTAGCTTTTCCTCCAAATTGGAGTTTAACGCGCATCGGCTCCTGCGAAGCATGGATCTGAATACGCTACTCAGCAAGCTTCCTGTGCAGGAACAGGCGGATCCCTCAGACCAACTTTACGACTATGCGGAGCTAATCGCTCGCTGTGAAAACCACAGCTACCTACTCCTCAATGCCCAAAAACTCCTGGAGCAGTGCCAGTTTTCATTCTACTTTCAAGCGGTCAAAAATAAGTGCGACCTGCTCGGTACCGGAGGGGAAGATTTGGACTACCTCAGGCAGGAAACCTTCCGAGGAGCGCAGCAGCGCTACCCACAGCTCCCCCCAGCGGTCCAACAGCGTATTGAAAAGGAGTTGGAACTCATCCAACAAAAGGGCTTTGTGTCCTACTTCCTGATCAATTACGACATTATCCGCTTCGCCCATCAGCGCAATTTCTACCACGTGGGTCGAGGTTCCGGGGCCAACTCCGTGGTGGCCTACTGCTTGGGGATCACCGATGTGGACCCCATGGAACTGGATCTCTACTTTGAGCGCTTCATCAACCTTTACCGAGAAAACCCTCCCGACTTTGACATTGATTTCAGCTGGACCGATCGAGACGAGGTGTTTGATTACCTCTTTAAAAAATACAATGTAGGTCAAGAGGCCTATGTAGCGTTACTCGGATCGTACAGCACCTTCCAATACAACTCCGTGATTCGGGAACTGGGAAAGGTCTTTGGCCTACCCAAGGCAGAGATTGAATCCCTGCTGCAGCAGGCCGACAAAGCAGGCTATAGCCCCGATGGCTTGGGTAAGCTGATCCTTCGCTATGCGCAGGTACTGCACGACATGCCGTCTCACTTGACCATTCATGCCTGTGGACTCCTACTGTCGCACAAGTCTATGCATTACTACACTGCTACGAGTTTGCCTCCAAAGGGCTTTCCGGTGGCTCATATCGACATGCACGTGGCCGAAGACATCGGCTTACACAAGTTTGACCTACTGAGCCAGCGGGGGCTAGGACACATCAAGTCCAGTTTGGAGCTGATCCAGCGCAATCAGGGAATTGAAGTGGATATACGCGCAGTGGCCCAGTTTAAGCAAGACCCCAAGATCAAGGAGCTCCTTCGCAGCGGGCATACGATTGGTGCCTTTTACGTAGAGTCTCCTGCCATGCGCATGCTGCTGGCCAAGCTACAGGCAGACACCTACTTGGAGCTCGTGGCTGCCAGTTCCATCATCCGGCCTGGGGTAGCTCGATCGGGCATGATGCGGGAGTACATCTTGCGGCATCGGGACCCGGAGCGCAGGAAGCAGGCCCATCCCGTGCTCGCGGAGATCATGCCCGAAACCTACGGCATCATGGTGTACCAGGAGGATGTGATCAAGGTGGCACACCATTTTGCAGGGCTGAGCCTGGCCGAGGCGGATGTGCTGCGCAGGGGCATGAGTGGCAAATCCCGCTCCAAGGACGAGTTTGAGCGGGTAAAGACCGCCTACTTTGACAACTGCAAGCGGCTGGGGAGGCAGGATGCCGAGGCGGCTGCGGTATGGATGCAGATTGAGAGTTTTGCAGGCTATTCCTTTGCCAAGGGGCACTCCGCTTCCTTTGCGGTGGAGAGCTACCAGAGTCTGTTCTTGAAGGCCTACTTTCCCTTGGAGTTTATGGTGGGGGTAATCAACAATTTTGGGGGGTTTTACTCCACCGAGTTTTACGTACACGAGTTGCGCATGCAGGGGGCGAGGATAGAGGCCCCCCACCTCAACGAGAGCGAGTACCTGACTCGAATCAGCGGCACGACTGTTTACTTGGGATGGATCCACCTGAAGCACCTTGAAAAGCGAACTGTAGAAAAGCTCTTGCAGGAGCGGCATGCTCAGGGTCCTTTTTTGGGGCTGGAGGATTTTGTGAGGCGGGTCTCCTGTGGACTGGAGCAGTTGCTGATTTTGATTCGAATCCAAGCATTCCGGTTTACGGGCAAACCCAAGCAGCAGCTCCTCTGGGAGGCCCACTTTCTCCATCACAAGCAGGTGGGGGCTATACCTACGCAGGAACTGTTTGTGCATTCGGCAGGTGGCAATTCTTGGGAGCGTTTGCCTCCTCAGGTGCCGGTATTGGAGGAGTTGGATGTACGGCAGGACATCTTGGATCAAATCGATATTTTGGAATTTCCATTGGAATCCCCCTTCCACTTGCTCCAGGATCCAGGTATCCAAGGGGTGAAGGCGACGGAGTTGCCGCAGCAATTAGGGAAAATCGTACAGGTAATTGGCTACTTGGTCACCGTCAAGTACACCCGGACAATCAAGGGGGAGGTGATGAATTTTGGGACCTTTATCGATTCGGAGGGGCATTGGATCGACACGGTTCACTTCCCTCCTACGGTCAAAAGGTATCCCTTCAAAGGCAGAGCGATCTACTGCATCGAGGGGAAGGTAGTGGAAGAGTTTGGCTTCTACTCTCTCGAGGTGCAGCGCATGGAACGGATGGCCTATTGGAATGCAGAGGGGTAGGGAGATGGGGTTAGAGTTTTTAGTCAAGTATCTAGGAAGAAACCAAGAAACACTACCTCTTCACCAATTAAGTTATTCCTTCAATTTGTACACCACAGAATATTTTACACCAGCAGAATGCTTACC
>JACCEC011432050.1_pt1 | contig 19030 bp, 16 predicted proteins | sample 7450121 | NCBI WGS metagenome assembly JACCEC01 (sample SAMN15323455, study PRJNA562643) | freshwater metagenome | isolation source: river surface water | place: USA:Blue River Watershed | collected 2017-08-18 | reverse complement strand
GGCGAGGGCAGCCCAGACGCCGCCGGCTCCGTCGCCGTCGGACCTGGAGGCCCTGCTGAACGAGGGGCAGCGTTGGTGGGAGCAGCACATCGACGAGGAGGCGCTGCCACCGCTGCCGGAGCTCGATCTCCAGCAGGTCGAGCCGCTGCTCCGTCGGGTCCAAGATCGCCTCCAGGCCGAGAACCTCCTCGATCTGGCCGAACTGCGCGTCGTCGCCGAAGCCCTCCTGCCGTGGTTGGAGCGGGAGACGGCGTTGCAGCCGTACGTGCCCTGGCTGCGAGCCCGGTTGGATTACTTCCAGGCGGCCGAAACCTTCGTCCGGGAATCGCCCCCGCCATCGGGAGTTCCGACGTCCGTGGTGCCCCGATCTCCTCTGCGGCCCCGACTACCCGTGCAACCCCCGGCGGCTCCTCCGCCGGTTCCACCCCTGCAGCCTAAATCTTCGATGGGGCCGTTGCTTCCGGCGACCCGGCCGGCTTGGGTTCCCTCCGCAGCCCAGCAGCGGAAGGTCTGGTCCGACATCACGATCGTCGAGCCCTGGCCCGATCAGGCCCGGCGTCGGGTGCCACAGCTCAAGCCGATCTTCCGCGAAGAGGGCGTGCCCGAGGAGTTGGTCTGGGTGGCGGAGGTGGAGTCGTCGTTCGATCCGCGGGCTCGAAGCCCGGCCGGTGCGGCGGGCCTCTATCAATTGATGCCCGAGACCGCCCGGGCTCAGGGCCTTTCGACCTTCCCCTTCGACCAGCGGTACCGTCCGGAGAAGAACGCCCGCGCCTCGGCCCGGTATCTCCGGGCGCTCCATCGCCGCTTCAAGGACTGGCCCCTGGCCTTGGCCGCCTACAATGCCGGCGAGACCCGCGTGGCGAATCTCCTGAGCCGCCACCGCGCCCGGACGTTCCACGACATCGCCCGGCACCTGCCGGCCGAGACCCAGATGTATGTGCCGCGGATCGACGCCCTCCTCCAGCGGCGCGAAGGTCGGTCGCTGGCGCGGTTGCCGGGCCCCACCCGGTGAGGCTTGATTTCCCCAGCCGCTGGCCTCGCCCTTCGCCCGCCTACAGCAGGAGTCGCAGGGCCGCCACCCAGGCGAAGAGGAGGATGAAGGTGTCGAAGGTGCGCTGCGGCAGGCGGGCCACCACGGCCCGTCCCAGGAAGAGCCCGGCCACCACCAACGGGAGCAACCGCACGTTGAAGGCCAGCGAGTCGAGATGGATCAGTCCCAGTTGGAGGCTGAAGGGGATCTTGAAGAGGTTGATGAGCAGGAAGAACCAGGCACTGGTGCCTACGAACACATTCTTGGGCAGCGACACGGCCACCAGGTACAGGGCCATGACGGGCCCCGCGGCATTGGCCACCATGGTCACGCCGCCGGCCAGGAGCCCGATGGTCCAGGCGAAGGACCGCGTGTGGGGCAGGTCGGCGAGCGTCTCGGGCCGCCAGTGGCGGATGAGTTGGATCACCGCCAGCGCCAGCACGATGGCCCCGATCACCGGCCGGAAGTCGGCCTGTCCCCAGAAGCGCATCACCGACCAACCGGCGACGACTCCGATGGCCGCCGGGGGCAGTGTCCGCCGGATGTGGTGTCCGTCGGCGTGGCGTCGGAAGAGCAGCACCGCACCGATGTCGCCTACCACGAGCATCGGCAGCACCACCCCGGTCGATTGAAGGCCCGGGAACAGTTGGGCGAAGATCACCACGTGCAGCAGGCTCACCCCGGGTAGGCCGCTCTTGGAGACCCCGATGCCCACGGCGGCGAGGCAGGCCAGGGCCCATTGTTGGAGGGTGAGGTCCTGGGACATCCGTGCGGAGAAGGGGGGCTGCGACGAGAGCGGGAACTCAACGGCTGTGGCGCAATCGGTCGAGGGTCTTCAGCACCCGTCCGTCGTGCAGGAGCTTCTCCGCCAGGTCCCAACCCTCGCCCATGCTGCGCACCCGGGCTCCGACAAACAGGGCCGCCGCCGCATTGAGCAGCACCGCATCGCGTCGCGGCCCGCGGTCGGAGCCCTCCAGCAGGCGCACGAGGATCGCGGCGTTGTCGACCGCACTGCCGCCCTCCAAATCGGCCAGCGTGGCCGGAATCAGCGGGAAGTCCGACGCGGACCCGGAAGAGGTGCTGAACCCGCGGTCCTGATAGAACTCGGCCACATGGTTGGTCCCGAGCGTGGACAGCTCGTCGAGGGTTCCGTGGCAGGGGACTTCACCGGAGACCACCATGGCCCGCCGAAGCCCGAGGGCTTGCAAGGTCTTGGCCATGGGTTCGACCCATTCCGTCCGTGAAACCCCCAGCAACTGGGCCGTGGGTCGGGCCGGGTTGAGCAGCGGGCCGAGGCGATTGAACACCGTGCGCTGGCCCCGCTCGGCGCAGAGGGCCCGCACCGGGGCGATGCCTTTGAAAGCCGGATGGAATCGCGGGGCGAACAGGAACGCGAACTGGGCCTCTTCGATGGCCCGGGCCGCGGCTTCAGGCGACAGGTCCACCGGGATGCCCAGTGCCTCGAGCACGTCGGCGCTGCCCGACTTGGAGGTGATGGCGCGGTTGCCGTGTTTGGCCACAGGCACCCCGGCCGCCGCGCACACCAGCGCCACCGTTGTCGAGATGTTGAAGGTGTTGAGCCGGTCGCCGCCCGTGCCGCAGACATCGAGGATCTCCCGCGACTGACGGAACGATTCGGACAGTGGCACCGCCACCGAGCGATTGCGCAGCTCGGCCGCCAGAGCGGCCACCTCGGCCGGGGTCTCGCCGCGGATGGCCCACGCGATCAGGAAATCGGCCCGCTCGCCCAACGGATGCGCGGCGTCTCCCAGGGCGTCGACGAGTCCGGGCATCCCCTCCGGGCCCAGTTCCTGGCCGGCGGCCACCGTGCGGGCAAGTTCGCTGAACATGGGGACAGGCTAATCGGCCCGCCTCCGCCCGGCCAGCCTTCAGCCGGGGAAGGTTCCAAGGTGGGCGACAGAGGATGATCCGACCGGGTGGCCCTCCAGCCGGTAGCTTCGATGATGAGACGGATGGCCTCTCCCAACGTGTCTCCCGAGGGAGGTGGTGAGGGATTTCAGAACCTTCCGGTCGGCCTCCATCGGCCAAGCGGTCAAAAAAGCCCGTTGACCGTGGGCGAAACTCACGCATCATCAAATCCTGATTCGTTAATACGTTCAATTCCGACAGCAACCCATCGTCTTCAACGTTCATGAGCAACCGCTTCATCTTCTCGTCCGAGTCCGTCGGCGAGGGCCATCCCGACAAGGTCGCCGACACGATCTCCGACGCCGTCCTGGACGCCTGCCTCGCGCAGGACAAGTTCAGCCGCGTCGCCTGCGAGACCTACGTGAAGTCCAACATCGCCGTGGTCGGCGGTGAGATCACCACCAAGGCCAAGCTCGACTTCGTGAAGCTCGCCCGCGAGGCCATCCGCGAGATCGGCTACGTGAACGACGACGATGTGTTCCACGCCGACAAGGTGATGGTGAACGTGTACGTGACCCAGCAGTCGCCCGACATTGCCCAGGGCGTCGACGCCAAGGCCGCCAAGGGCAAGAAGAAGGCCGAGCAGGGTGCCGGCGACCAGGGCCTGATGTTCGGCTACGCGAGCAACGAGACGCCCGAGCTCATGCCCGCGCCGATCATGTTCGCCCACCGCCTGGGCCGGAAGCTGACCCAGATCCGCAAGGCCGGTAAGGCCGCCCCGTGGCTGCGCCCCGACGCGAAGTCGCAGGTCTCGGTGGTGTATGAGAACAACCGCCCGGTGGCCATCTCCAACGTCGTGATCTCCACCCAGCACGCCGCCGATGTGGATCACGCCACCATCGAGGAGTTCTGCATCGAAGAGGTCGTCAAGAAGGTCCTGCCCAAGAACCTGCTGACCAAGGACACGCTGTTCCTCATCAATCCCACCGGCCGCTTCGTGGTGGGCGGGCCCCAGGGCGACACCGGTCTGACCGGCCGCAAGATCATCGTCGACAGTTACGGTGGGTTCGGCCGCCATGGCGGCGGTGCCTTCTCGGGCAAGGATCCCTCCAAGGTCGACCGCTCGGCCGCCTACATGGGCCGCTACGTCGCCAAGAACATCGTCGCGGCCGGCCTGGCCGATCGCGCCGAGATCCAGTTCGCCTACGCCATCGGCTATCCCGACCCCGTCAGCGTGTACGTCAACACCTTCGGCACCGCCAAGGAAGGCCTCACGGACGGAGCCATCACGGCCGCGGTCGAGGAGGTGTTCAGCTTCAAGCCGGCCGACATCGTCAGCCAGCTCAAGCTGCTGCGCCCGATCTACTCCAAGACCACCAACTACGGTCACTTCGGCAAGGACGACAAGGACCTCACCTGGGAGGCCGTCGACAAGGTCAAGGCGCTGCAGAAGGCCGTGAAGTAATCCCCCCTCCGTCCCAGACATCCCTCCAAGAATCCATTCCATGGCCAAAGCCAAGAAATCCGCCGCCGCCACCGCCCTCGCCGACGTGGCCGCCGCGCTGCCCAACCTCGGCGCCTTCGCCGCGAACACCCCGTCCGGCAAGGACTACATCGTCCGCGACATCGCCCTGGCCGACTGGGGTCGCAAGGAGATCGCCGTCGCCGAGCACGAGATGCCCGGTCTGATGTCCGTCCGGAAGAAGTACGCCAAGCAGAAGCCCCTGAAGGGGGTGCGCATCACCGGATCGCTGCACATGACCATCCAGACGGCCGTGCTCATCGAGACGCTCGTCGACCTCGGCGCCAAGGTGCGCTGGGCCTCGTGCAACATCTTCTCGACCCAGGACCACGCCGCCGCGGCCATCGCTGCGACCGGCACCCCGGTGTTCGCCTGGAAGGGCGAGACGCTCGAGGAGTACTGGGAGCTGACCCTCAAGGCCGTGCTGCACCCCGGCGATCAGGGCCCCGAGCTGGTCGTCGACGACGGCGGCGACGTGACCCTGCTCATCCACAAGGGCTATGAGCTCGAGCAGGGCGACAAGTGGGTCCACAGCAAGAGCGGCTCGCACGAGGAGCAGGTCATCAAGGACCTCCTCAAGCGCGTGGCCCAGGAGAAGCCCGGCATCTGGACCAAGATCGTCCAGGCCTGGCGCGGCGTCTCCGAGGAGACCACCACCGGCGTGCACCGCCTCTACAAGTTCGCCGAGCAGGGCAAGCTGCTGGTCCCGGCGATCAACGTGAACGACTCGGTCACCAAGTCGAAGTTCGACAACCTGTACGGCTGCCGCGAGTCGCTGGCCGACGGTCTCAAGCGCGCCACCGACGTCATGATCGCCGGCAAGGTCGCCGTGGTCTGCGGCTACGGCGACGTGGGCAAGGGCTCGGCCCACAGCCTGCGCGCCTACGGCGCCCGCGTCGTGGTCACCGAGATCGACCCCATCAACGCCCTGCAGGCCGCGATGGAGGGCTTCGAGGTGAACACCATCGAGAGCACGCTGGGCGTGGGTGACATCTACGTCACCACCACCGGCAACTGCGACATCATCACCGTGGACCACGTCCTCAAGATGAAGGACCAGGCGATCGTCTGTAACATCGGCCACTTCGACAACGAGATCCAGGTCGACAAGCTCAAGGCGGCCAAGGGTGTTCGCATCGAGAACATCAAGCCCCAGTACGACCGCTACCACCTGCCCGGAAACAAGAGCATCTACCTCTTGGCCGAAGGCCGCCTGGTGAACCTCGGATGCGCCACCGGCCACCCGTCGTTCGTCATGTCCAACTCGTTCACCAACCAGACGCTCGCGCAAATCGACCTCTGGCAGAACAAGGACAAGTACGAGAAGACGGTCTATCGCCTGCCCAAGAAGCTCGACGAAGAGGTGGCTCGCCTGCACCTCGAGAAGATCGGCGTGAAGCTCACCAAGCTCACCAAGGCCCAGGCCGACTACCTCGGCGTGGCCACGGAAGGCCCCTACAAGCCCGAGCACTACCGGTACTGATCCGGTCCGATCGCCCCCGCGACGGGGGCATCGGATATGATTCGAACGGCGGCAGGACCCGAGTCCTGCCGCCGTTGTCATTCAAGGAATGGCCGATCAGTCCTCGCCCTGGGCCTTGGTGAACCCGGGTCGATCCTCGAAGGCCTGGAGCTTCTCGAGGTGCATCCAGCGGAGCCCCTGGCGTTCGATGCCGGCCAGCAGCGCACCGACCGCCGCGTTGCCGACGTCGAGGGCCGGGTTCTGGAAGACGAAGCGGCATCGGTGCTGGTCCACCACGTCGGTCTTCGCCCCCGTGAGAGGGAAGACCACCGTGCCCCGGTTGGAGATCATCTTCAGGCGGAAGGCCGTGCCTTCGGCCGCCGCCTGGACCTTCGGTCCGAGCGCCTCGGGCTGCAGCGGCGACTCGACGAACACATCGATGCCGACCACCTCGCGTTTGGCGGGGCGAACGAGGTCCACCGCGGTCGAGGTGACCGGAAGGACCAGCTTGGATCGGGTCCTCGCCGGGGTGTTCTGGGGTATCTTGCCGAGATTGCCCAGGATGGCGTCGGTGAAGGCCCGCGTGCCGCACGATCCGGCATCGCCGGCGAAGTCCCGCGTCCGGTGCCTGCCCTCTTCGAAGGTGAACAGCACGGCGTTCTCCAGCCGGTCGGCCTCGGCGTGGGCGCCGATGTGCCGCAGCATGAGCACGCCAGAGAGGATCATCGCCGTGGGGTTGATGACGTCCTTGCCCGCGTACTTCGGTGCCGAACCGTGGACGGCCTCGAAGATGGCCACCTCGGAGCCGATGTTGGCCGAGGGGGCGAACCCGAGCCCGCCGACCAGCGCCGAGGTGAGGTCCGAGAGGATGTCCCCGTTCATGTTGGTGGTCACGATCACCGAGAACTGTTCCGGCCGACGCACGAGCTGGTGGGCGCAGTTGTCCACGATGATGTGCTGGGCGGTGATGTCCGGATACTCCTGGGCGATCTCCTCAAAGGTCCGCTTCAGCAGGCCTTCGGTCATCTTCATGATGTTGGCCTTGGTGGCGCAGTGGACCGTCTTGCGGCCCTCGGACCGGGCGACCTCGAAGGCCAGGCGCACGATCTTCTCGCAGCCCTTGCGCGAGATGAGCTTGAGGCACTGGGCCACGCCGGGGGTCTGCATGTGCTCGATGCCGGCGTAAAGGTCTTCGACATTCTCGCGGACGACGACCAGATCGATGCCCCGGCCGGCGTAGGGCGTGGGCACCCCGGGCAGTTCCCGGACTGGCCGGATGTTCCCGTAGGTCTCGAAGAGTTTGCGCAGCGTGACGTTCGCGCTTTTCTCGCCGAAGCCCACGGGCGTCTCGAGCGGGCCCTTGAGAACGAGCCGGGTTCGGCCGATCGAGTCGAGGGTGGCCTGGGGCACACCCGAGGCGATGCCCTTGCGGAAGACCGAGGCGCCGGCCTCGGCCTCCTCCCAGGCGATGGGCACTCCGGTGGCGTCGACGAGTCGGCGTGCGGCGTCGACGACCTCGGGACCGATGCCGTCGCCGGGGATCAGGGTCACGGGGATTGGGGTGGCGTTCTTGAGATGAGTGGAATGGGTCATGGGGAAGTGGTTGGGGAGGGGTCTCGGTTTGAGATGTGTCTGTGAGGATTTGGAATCGGGATCCTCACGCGGCGAGGTTCTCAGGGGCCGTGCCGGGGCAGCCCGGATCGGCAGCGCTCTTCAAGAGCTCCGATGTCAGCCACGTGCGTGCGGCCTCCGGGGAGTGGAACAGCGGGGTCGGTATCCCGCGTTCGGGCTGTCCCCACAGGCGGATCCGGGCCTGTCCGTTCCTCTCGAGCCATGCCCCTTCGAACGATCGCTCGTCGAAGAGCCAGCCCAGCAGCGACCGCGGAGGTCTGAGACTCACCCAAAGGATCCTGTCCCCCGGGTTGGGTTCACTCTGGGGGGCGGGATCCGTGCGATCGAGGTGCCCGATCCGGATCCCTCGGGGTTCCCCGGATCCGTCGGGCCTTGGCGTCGTCGTGTCAGCGTCGAGATTCATGACGTCGGGATCCTATCGCGGAAACGAGATTCAAAAATATCGAAAGTCAGAACGAATCATGCGGTAATTCCGAAATGACCAACAGGGCTCAGATGGCCTCCGAGGCGGCCGAGTGGCTCAACTACCATCACCTGCTGCGATTCAGGGCGATCGCCCGGGAGGGAGGCGTGACGCGCGCCTCGCGCCTGCTGAGGGTCTCGGCCTCCACCCTGAGCGAGCAGTTGGCCGAGCTGGAGGCGTGGCTGGGCGAACCCCTCTTCGACCGGCAGGGCCGTGCGCTGGTGTTGACCGATGCGGGGCGTGCAGTCCTGGACCATGCCGATGCCATCCATGAATCGGGTGCCGAGCTGTTGGATCTCTTCCGCAGGCCGGGGGCCCAGAAGAAGCGCCGCGCCCTGCGGATCGGGGCCGTGGCGCCGCTGTCCAAGAACCTGCAGTTCGACTTCATCGAACCCCTGCTGACACGGCCCGACGCGGCGATCTCAGTCTCGGCCGGTGCCTTCGAGGATCTGCTGGTCCGCCTGCGGTGCCACGAGGTGGACGTGGTGCTGTCGGACGCACCGGCTCCCCCGGGTGGATCACCGGAGGTGTTCAACCAGGTCCTGGGCGAGGTGCCCGCCTATCTGGTCGGCCGGATGAAGCATCTGGACGAGTCGGCCGGATTCCCCGCCTGCCTGAAGGGGGTGCCGCTCTTCCTCCCGGCCCGAAATGCGCCCTTGCGCGAGCAGTTCGAATTGCTCCTGGCCCGGGCCGGTGTCCAGCCCGAGGTCCGGGGCGAGGTCGATGACATGGCCCTGCTGCGCCTCCTGGCCCTGTCCGGCAAGGGGCTCGCGTTGACCTCGGCGATCGTCGTGGAGCGCGAGTTGGACTCCGATCGGTTGCGGCAGGTGATCCCGCTTCCGGGCCTGTCGGTCCGCTTCCACGCGGTGACCGTGCGCCGGCGGTTGGCCAACCCGTGGATCGAAGAAATCGTCTCAGGGATCCAGGAACGCATCCGGAGGTTCATCCAAACGGTGGAGGAATCCCAGCCTCGGCGGCCGTCGCCTCGCACCGTATCCGCCCCGAGATCGGCCAAAGCCAGCCAGGTGCGGTCCAAGAACCGACGGAAATCCCGACGTCCCGGACGATCACCCCGTCCCTGAGCGGTCGGCGATCGAACGACGCACCGATCCGAGTCGTGCACCCGAGCGGTCAGGCGTTGCCTTCGGGGGGCAAGGTTCCCGGCAATTCGATCTCGGGCGGGGTCAGACCAGTGCGCGTGTAGAAGCGGGGGGTGTTCTTGTCGCGTTTCAGGCTGACCTCGAACTTGAGGGCCGCCTTGCGCGAGAGCTTGTCGTGCCGCCACACGACGGGCCAGGGCCCCGGTTGGCCGGTCCACTTGGCCACCTCGGTGTCGGCCGTGAGCGCGAACTGATCGAGGTGCTCGGTGTGACCCACGAAGCAGCGTCCGGCCGGATTGCGCAGAACGAAGACGGACCAGATTTCGGACGGGTCGGACGGAGCCGGAGCAGAAGATTCCACGCCGCGAGCATGAGGTCTGAGCCTCCGCAGGGGGAGCAGATTCGTGGGTCACCGGATTCCGCGGGTGCGCTGCGGCGGCCCGGGTCTCCGGGCGTTGGTATCACCGCCTCATCGAGGCCGAGGCGCCCTCGGCGAGGGCCTGGATCTCCGCGGCGCGGAACTGCGAAGTGTCGCCCCGGGTGGTGTGCACCAGCGCGGCGTAAGCCAAGGCGAAGTCGAGGGTCCGGCCCAGCGGCAGATCCGACAGTAGCCCGTGCAGGATGCCGGCCGAAAACACGTCGCCCGTGCCGACCCGGTCCACGATCTCCAGGTCGCGGTAGTCGCGGCCTTGCCCAAAGCGGGGGCCCACGCCCACGAACCCGCCCAGGTCGTGCCGGTGTCCCTGATGGACGGTGCGCTCGGTGCCGGCGATGAGTTTCAGATTCGGGAAAGCCCGGCTCACGGCGGCCACCAGTTCGGCCGTGCCCGATCGCGGATCCGGCGCGGCCGAGTGCAACAAGGCCCGGAACCCGTCGGGACTGCCGATGAGCACATCGCATTGCGCCACGAACTCGCGGTTGATCTCCGCCGCGCGCTCCGGCGTGGCGAGTGAGGCCCGGAAATTGAGGTCGTAGCTCACCAGCGTTCCGGCCGCTCGGGCCGCGGTGACGGCGGCCTGCAACGTGGCGCGCGTGGACTCGGAAAGGACGGCGAAGATGCCACCGCTGTGCAGCAGCCGCACCCCTTCGTGTTGGAAGACCTTCGTCCAGTCCACGTCGGTCGGGGTCATTTGACTGGCGCTGGAATGGCCCCGGTCGAAGAGCGCCATGCCGCCACGCACGCCCACGCCGATCTCGGCGAAATACAGGCCCACGCGATTGGTCCGGCCGAGTCCGTCGTGGGGCTCCAATGCGACATGATCGACACTCATGCCCACGGCCCGGGCGTGGTTCAGGACAATGTCGGCCAGCGGATTCTCGGGCAATTTGCTGGCGAACGCCGTCCGCCAGCCGAGTCGGCCCGCCGCATAGGCCGCGTTGTATTCGCCACCACCGACATCGACCTCGAGAGAGCGGGCGAATTCCACACGGCCGTGGCCCGGGGGCGACAAGCGGATCATGCACTCGCCCAGCGCCATCACGTCGTGACGGGTGTCGGCCGCCGGACGCAGGGGCAGCGACAGCGGGTGTTCGAGGAACTGGGGATCGGGGTTCATGCCGGGGCGTTCGTGCCTTCAGGTTCGTGGGGTGGAGGGTGGCCGACTGTGCTGACCGAAGGCGACCTCGTTGCCGCTCAGAGTCTGGCGGCCCAGTGGAAGGCGACCAGCGAGAAGAGCATGCCCGCGATGCCCACGATCGTCTCGCAGACGGTCCAGGTCTTGAGGGTTTGTCCGACGCTCAGACCGAGGCTGTCTTTGACGATCCAGAATCCGGCGTCGTTGAGGTGGCTCAGGAAGAGCGATCCACAGCCCACGGCGCAGATGATGAGCGCGATCTGGTGCGGATTCATCTCGGGATGGGCCGCCAACACAGGCACCAGCAAGCCCGAGGCGGTGGTGATGGCCACGGTGGCCGAGCCGGTGGCCACGCGGATGAACGCCGACACCAGCCAGCCATAGAGCAGCGGGCTCAAATGCGCCGCATCGCCAGCCCGGCCGATGGCCTCGGCCACCCCGGAATCGCGCAGCACCCGCGCGAACCCACCGCCGCCGCCGATCACCAGAATGGTCAGACCCACCGCACCGATGCACTGCTCGGTGAACTTCAACACTTCGGCCCGGGTGTAGCCGCAACGGGTGCCGAGCGTCACCGAAGCCAGCAGCACGGCCAGGAGCAGGGCCAGCGTGGGGTGTCCGATGAACTGGGCGGCTTCACGAACGGGGTGTCCCTTGGGCAGGAGCAATTCGGCCACGGTGGCCAAGAGCATCAGCAGCACCGGACTGAGGATGCTGAACAAGGTCAGGCCAAAGCCGGGTAATCGGAACCGCGGGTCGGTGGACGTGGCCTTTTTTGTTATGGGCGGCGGATTGGCTTGGACGCGGCCCACCACGAATTTCGCGTAAATCGGTCCGGCCACCGCGGCGGTCGGAATCCCGATCACAAAGCCCCAGAAGAGCACCAGACCCATGTTGGCCTTGAGGGCTTCGACGGCCACCACGGGCCCGGGATGGGGTGGCATGACGCCGTGCATGACCGACAAGCACGAGAGCAGCGGCAGCGTCAGGCGCAGGAAGGGTTGACGGGTCTCGTGGGTCAGGGTGAGCAGGATGGGCAGCAGCAACACCAGTCCCACCGCGAACCAGGTGGTCAGGCCGACCGCCAGGGCCAGAGCCATGATGCACCACTGGATGCGATTGGGACCGAAGATCCGCGCCAACCGGGACGCCAGCACTTCCGCGCCCCCGGATTCGGCCAGGAGCTTGCCCAGCATGGTTCCGAGGGCGATGACTCCGGCCGTGCCGGCCAGGGTGGCTCCTAGCCCGTCACTGAAGGACTTCATGACACCCAAAACGGTGTAGGCGGCCGTCTTGCCGTCGATCGCTGCGAGCACCTTGCCGGTGGCGTCGCGTGCGGGCACGTCGAGCAGCAGCACGGCCCCGAGTCCCACGACCAGCGAGGCCATCAGCAACGAGATGAAGGCGTTCACCTTGGCCCGGGTAATGAGCACGATCAGGGAGGTGATCGCGATCAACGCGAGGACGATCAGTTTCCAGTCCTGAGGATTCATGGGCTTGGAGGCCGAGGCTGTCAGGGAATGGGGACCGCGGGCAAGGGGGCGATGGGGGATTGTCGGTCGGCCGCCCGCTCGCCCGCTCGCCCTACCCCCGGCTTCGGTGACCAGAGGGGGCGGCCCGCCGATCGGGTCCCCGGTGCGTTCGGAATGGGGTCTTGGTCCGGGTCTTGGTTCTGCCCCTTGTCATCGCCCGGTCTGCCGGTAGTCTGTCGCCCGACGTGCCGGACCGATTCCAACAACTCTACCCGTGGTTTTTCGCCCTCGTGGTGGCGCTGAGCCGTTGGCCGGGTCTGTTCCCGCCCAACTTCAGCGTCGTCTACTCCCTGTGCCTGTGCAGCGGGTTGTTCTTCCCCGGGCGTCTGGCCGTCGTGCTGCCGCTGGGGACGCTGGTGGTGAGCGATGTCGCCCTCAACCTCTGGTACCAGTTCGGCAAGGGCTACGACGTGTGGGACCCGGCCTCGCTGCTCTACATGGCGGGCAATTACTCCGGGTATGTGGCGCTGTGGATTCTGGGGCGGGGTCTCAAGCCTCTGGCCGGCGGCACGCGCTGGTTCCGATTGCCTCCGGCGATCCTGGGCAGCCTGCTGGGGGTGCTGCTCTTCTATGGAGTCACCAACACGCTTTCGTGGCTGAGGGATCCGGCCTACGCCAAGACCCTCGCCGGTTGGTGGACCGCGTTGACCACCGGTTCGGCCGGTTGGCCCGAGACCTGGAAATTCCTGCGCAACAGCCTGTTGAGCAGCGCCCTGTTCAGCGCGTTGTTCGCGGTGACGTGGCAGCACGCCCCGTCGGAGTCGCCGTTGGAGAAGGGTGAATGCAACCCGCCGGCCGAGGCGGAGGGCGAGGCCGAAGAGCAGGCGGCTTGATGGGCCAGGCCATGATCGTGGGCCTCATCTCCGATACCCATGGATTCTGGGACGACCGGATTCCCGAGCTGTTCTCCGGGGTCGAGCACATCGTGCATGCCGGCGACATCGGTGCGACCTCGATCTTGGTCGGACTCGAACGCATCGCTCCCGTCACGGCTGTGATGGGCAATTGTGACGGGCCGCCCCTCGACGCCCGTGAGACCGAGGTGGTGGTGGTGTCGGGGCACCGATTCCTCGTGCACCACATCGTGGATCCGCGCGAACCGCATGAGCGCCTGGCCCGCAGCATCGCCCATCACCGCCCGTCCTTCGTGGTGTTCGGTCACACCCATCGCCCCCACGACTCGACGGTGGGGGGCGTCCGCTACCTCAATCCGGGCTACGCGGGGCGGGTCCGCTTCCGTCAGCCCCGCAGCCTGGCGATCCTCGATCTGGCCGATCCGGCCTGCCCGATGCGGCTCATCGATCTGGGAACGGATCGAAGTCCGGAGGGGCTCCCGGATCCGGCGTGAGTGAATCGCTTTGACGACCCCGGCGTCCGCTTGCACGTTGAAGGCAGTTCAACTCTCCGATCTATGAGCCTGAAAATCGCTTCCGCCGTGTGTCTGTCCGCCGTCCTGGGTGTTTCGGCCGCCGACTTCGACGCCGGCAAATTGCCCCCGGTTGCCGCCAAGCAAGGCGTGACCTACGAGAAGGACATCAAGCCGCTCTTCGAGCGTTCGTGCTTCAAGTGCCATGGCGCCGAGAAGCAGAAGGGCAAGCTGCGCCTCGATTCGCTGGAGGCGACCCTCAAGGGGGGCTCCAACGGCGCGGGTTTCGAGAAGGGGGCCAGCGCCAAGAGCACCTTCGTGGCGAGCGTCGCCCGCCTCCTGGCCGACGACGAGAACATGCCGCCGGAAGGCAAGGGCAAGCCCTTCACCGCCGAAGAGGTCGGATTGCTCCGCGCCTGGATCGATCAGGGCACGAAGTGAGTCGATCGCCGATCGGGCTTCGGGTCGCCGGTGGCCGGGTTCAACCCCGGACACCGGTGCTTCGGGGCAGTGTCGGCACCGCCTGAATCCGTCCTGAAATCCCGTCTCCGCTGTTCCGTCGCCAGACCGCCCCGGTTGTCCATCCTCGACTCAGTACCCCATGCTTGCCCTCCGGGAATTCCACGCACAACAGGGAGCCGTCTTCACCGAGCTCGATTCGATGGAAGCGGTGGCCGGCTATGGCGATGGTGTCGCCGAATATGCGGCCTTGCAGGGCTCGGCCGGGTTGATCGATCTCAGTTTCCGGGGTCGGTTGTGCCTGCTGGGGGCCGACCGCGTGCGACTCCTGCACGGACAGGTCACCAATGACATCCAGGCCCTCAAGACGGGGCAGGGGTGTTACGCGGCTTTCACCTCTCCCAAGGGGCGGATGCAGGCCGATGTCCACGTGTACGCTCTGGCGGACGAGCTGCTCCTCGATGTCGAACCGGGACTGACTCCGTCGCTCATCCAGCGCCTCGATCACTACATCGTCGCCGATGATGTGCAGGCCGTGGATGTCGCGGAGCACTACGGGTTGTTCTCCCTCCAGGGGCCCCGGGCCCTGGAGGTTCCGGGTTTGTTGGATCCCGGCCTGACTCTGCCGTCTCAGAGTCACGGGCTCGTCCACCGTCCGGATCCGGCTCTGGGCGATCTCTACTGGGTCAATCACGCCCGCACGGGCAGTCAGGGCGTGGATGTGTTCGTTCCGGTCGCCGCCATGGCCATGGTCTGGGACAAGCTTTGTCAGGCGGTGCGATCGGTGGAGGGCAGGCCTGTGGGGTGGTCGGCGTTCGACCTGTCGCGCATCGAGGCGGGGATTCCGCGCTTCGGCGTCGACATCGATGAAAGCCACCTGCCGCCCGAGGCCGGACTCGACCGCAACGGCATCAGCTACACCAAGGGGTGCTACATCGGTCAGGAAACCATCGCCCGAATCCGCACCTATGGTCAGGTGACCAAGGCCTTGCGGGGGCTGCGCTTCGAGCCCGATGCCCCGATGCCCGCCCGAGGCGACAAGATCCTCCACAATGGTCGTGAGGTGGGTTCCCTCACCAGTGTGATCCGCTCTCCGCGGCTCGGATGCCCGGTCGCCCTGGGCTATGTCCGCAAGGAGTGCAATGCCCCGGGCACGGCCCTGCAGGTGCGCTCGGCCTCCGGTGCCGAGACTCCCGCGGTGATTGTGCCCTTGCCGTTCTCGGCCTGAGTCGCCGATGGGGCTCTGCTCCTTGGGCTTTGGGCTTTGGGGAAAAACTTGGAGCCTTGCTTGCCGCTTCGCTTGACCGGGCGGCTGGTTCTGGCGGAAATCTTGCCCGATGCCTACTCGTTCCCTCCTCCGTGCCGGTGCTGTCGCCCTCGCGGTCGCCTCTCTGGCTTTCACCGGCTGCAAGGCCACGATCAAAGACCCGAAGACCGAAGGCTATGTGCCGATCTTCGACGGCAAGACCTTGGCCGGTTGGTCCGGACGTTCGGATCTGTGGACCGTCCAGGAGGGGACCATCACCGGCACCACCCATCGCGATCATCCGATCGCCGGGAACACCTTCCTCGTCTGGACCAATGGCACGGTGGCCAATTTCGAACTGCGCCTCCAATACCGTATCTTCAACGGCAACTCCGGCATCCAGTACCGCAGCAAGCTCGTCGACGCCGACAAGTTCGTGGTGGGTGGCTATCAGGCCGATTTCGAGGCCGGCAAGACCTACAGCGGCATCCTCTATGAAGAGCGCGGCCGTGGCATCCTGGCCGAGCGCGGTCAGCGCACCGTCATCACCGACGAGGGTGGCAAGACCAAGGTCTCCGTGGTGGGCAAGTTGGCCGATTCCAAAGACCTGCAGGCCAGCATCCGCGACGAGCAGTGGAACGACTACCTCATCGTCGCCGACGGCAATCATCTCATGCACTTCATCAATGGCCGCATGACCGTGGATGTGGTCGATCAGCAGGCCGCCAAGGCCGCCAAGGAGGGCATCCTGGCCCTGCAGATCCACGCCGGCCCGCCGATGGTGGTGCAGTTCCGGGATGTGAAGATCAAGAAGCTGCCGTAAGACAGGCATCGACACGGGAACTCTCCGTGCCATCTGGATTTCAGTCATCGGGGCGAGGGAAACCTCGCTCCGATTTTTTTGGCCGCGGGTTGTTGAAGAAGGAAGCGTGGTGGGCCCAACAGGATTTGAACCTGTAACCAAGGGATTATGAGTCCCCTGCTCTAACCGTTGAGCTATGGGCCCGACCGTGAAGCGTCCCGTCCGGGTGGCGCGGGGTGTGCCACTCTGGACCGTTCTGCGATCGGCATAAGTAGCCCGATCTCCAGCGCCCCCGCAAGCATCCCGTCTGATCGGATCGCCTGATGGGGAATGGTTTATGGATTCGTGGAGGGCTGGTTCGACCGAGTGTCGGGGCTGCCGGTCTGGAGCAGGCGATTCAGCAGGGCTCCGGCGCCCAGGGTGCCCAGGGCGGCCAGCAACACGGCCGGCCGTTGGACGATGACGAAGACGATCATCCAGCAACTCAAGGCCGCGAAGAGCAGCGGGGTGGCCGGGTAGAAGGGAACCCGGAACGGTCGGTGCAGCTCCGGAGCGATCTTCCTCAGACGCATCACGCCGAGGATGGCCAGGAGGTTCATCAGGTTCAGGACCACTCCGGCGTAGGCGAGGACCTGCTCGAAGGTCGAGGTGGCGATGAGCAGGCCGATCAGAGCGATCTGGAAGACCAGGGCCGGTCGCGGGACCCCGTCGGCCGAACGATGCGCCAGCCAGGACAACCGAGGCTTGTCGGCGGCGACGGCCTGCGTGACCCGGGAGCCGGCCAGCAGGAAGCCCGAGACGGTGGCGACCAGCACGGCCGCGATCATCGCACTCATGATCCGTCCGCCGACCGGTCCGAGGATCCGCGACGCCGACAGCGAGGCGACCTCGACGGTTCCCGACAGGGCTTCGAGGGGCGTGGTGCGCAGGAAGACCCAGTGCAGGAGCAGGTAGAGCAATCCCACGAGCAGCACGGCGCCGATGACGGCCCGCGGGATCACCCGTTGGGGATTCCGGATATCGCCGGCGACATAGCCCACGGCATTCCAGCCGTGATAGGCGTAGATCACGTAGATGAGCGAGATGGCGAAGGGAGCGGTGATGATCTCGCGCCAGGCGGCGGCCGACGGGGCGAAGGAAATGGGTTCGACCGGGCCGATGGCCAGACCGGTGCCGACGAAGGCCACAATCACGGCCAGCGTGATGGAAGACGTGGCCAATTGAAACAGGGCCGCGCCGCGGGCATGCAGGAATTGCACGCTTCCCACCAGCACGAGCACTCCCACGGTGGCCGCCAGCGGGGGGATCGGGACGACCTGCGCCGCGTAGCGTCCGAAAGCGATGGCGGCCAAGGCCACCGGGCCGGCAAAGCCCGCGGTGATGGACACGAACCCGCCGACAAAACCCAGGGTGGGGGACCAGGCCCGGGAGAGGTACACGTACTCCCCGCCGGAACGGGGCAGCATCGCTCCGAGTTCGGCATAGCACAGGGCTCCGGCCAGCGAGAGCAGGCCTCCGACAGCCCACAGCGCCAGCAGGGCGAAGCCGCTCTTCGTGCCCGCCACCTGGAACCCGAGGCTGGTGAACACGCCGGTGCCGATCATGTTGGCGACGATCAGCGCCGTGGCACTGGCGAGACCGAAGGGGGCGGGGGCCTTGGAGGACATGCTGGGCCTCACCTTGCCGTGGAGGGGCTCCCGCGCAAGGAGATGGGTTCAGAGCCTGGCCACCAGGGCGGGTCTTCAGAAGACCGGGCCCAAGGGCCAGGGCGCGAACTCCTCGTCGCCGATGCCCGCCACTTCGCTCTTGGTCCGCTCGCCGCTGGCGGTGGCGAGGATGGCCTCGAAGATCCGTTCACCCACCTGGGCGATGCTCTCCTCGCCATCCAAGATCGTGCCGGCGTTGAGGTCCATGTCGCCCTCCATCCAGCGGTAGAGCGGGGTGTGCGTCGAGACCTTCAGGCAGGGAGCGGGCTTGCAGCCGTACACGCTGCCGCGACCCGTGGTGAACACCCCGACGTTGCAGCCGCCGGCGACCAGGCCGGTCATGCTCACCGGGTCGTAGCCGGGGGTGTCCATGAAGCACAGTCCGGGCCCCGCGACCGTCTGCGCGTAGTGCAGCACCGACATGAGCGGGGCTTGTCCGCCTTTGGCCACGGCGCCGAGGCTCTTCTCGAAGATGGTGGTCAGGCCGCCCTCCTTGTTGCCGGCCGAGGGATTGTTGCTGATGGAGGCTCCGTGTTTGCGGGCGTGGTCTTCCCACCAGCGGATCCGTTCGAGCAGCGCTTCGGAGACTTCGTGGCTGATGGCGCGTCGCGTGAGCAGGTGTTCGGCTCCGTAGATCTCGGGCGTCTCGGCCAGGACCGTCGTGCCGCCGTGGCGGATGATCAGGTCCGAGGCCCATCCCAGGGCCGGGTTGGCGGTGATGCCGCTGTGGCCATCGGAGCCGCCGCAATTCAGCGCCACGATCAACCGACTCAGGGGCTGGGTCGATCGGCGCTGAGCGTTGACGGCCGGAAGCAATCCGCTCACGGCCTTCACGGCGTCCTCCACCGTCCGGCTGATGCCCCCTTGCTGCTGGATGTTGAGCACCAGCGGGGGGACGCCGCCGCCCTCGGGTTGGTCGAGGCCATGACGACGCACCATCGCAACCGCCTGGTTGGTCTCGCATCCGAGGCCGATCACCACGTAGGCACCGATGTTGGGATGCCGCGCGATACCGGCCAGCACGCGCTGGAGGATCTCGGTGCCTTCATCGGCCGTGGCGCAGCCGGCCTTGTGGGTGAAGGCCACCACGCCGTCGACGCCGGGGAAGTCGCGTCGCAGGGCCTCGGGCGTGAAGCGACGCGCCACGAACTGCGACACGCTGGCCGAGCAGTTCACCGACGAGATCACCGCCACGTAGTTCCGTGTGCCGGCCCGACCGCCGGGTCGTGTGAAGCCCTGGAAGGTGCGGCGCTCGGATTCGGGCAGG
>JACCEC011357689.1_pt1 | contig 19036 bp, 11 predicted proteins | sample 7450121 | NCBI WGS metagenome assembly JACCEC01 (sample SAMN15323455, study PRJNA562643) | freshwater metagenome | isolation source: river surface water | place: USA:Blue River Watershed | collected 2017-08-18 | reverse complement strand
AGCTTCAGGTCCTTGCACCGCAAACAAACAATAAGAATCAGATAGATTTATTAATTCTACTCCGAAGGTATTTTGTTCACTAATCCATTTCCAATCTTTTTCGATATTTGAGGCATTTACCACCAGAAAATACTCGTTTTGGTTAATTCTATAAACCAATAAATCATCTACAGCTCCTCCAAGATTATTCGGGAAATAGGCATACTGAATTTTTCCATCAAATAAAGCTGAAACATCATTTGAAATTATATTTTGTAGAAAATCTGTCGCTTTTTCGCCTTTAACCAAAAATTCACCCATGTGCGAAACGTCGAAAACGCCCACTTTTTCTCTTACACAATGGTGTTCTTCTAAATCCGATGAATATCTTACTGGCATCAAGAATCCTCCAAAAGGAACCATTTTAGCTCCTAATTTTTCATGCAAATTATTCAAATAAATTTTCTTAGTGTTCTCTTCCATTTTTATGTAGGTTTTGTAATCACTTGAGTATCAAACATTCAAAAATTATGTTTGTATGAAATGTTCAAGTTTTGTTGATAAAATTTAATATTATTCAAAAAAAATCTCAAAGTACTACGTTTTAAACTTCAGGATAAATTTCGCCTTTTTTATTTAATGAAACTTTTTTTTATCACTGAATTAGGTGATTTCGTTTAAGCTTGATAAAAAAATCCGCCAATCATTGTTTGATTTTTTTTTGTATTGCAAATTTTTCAAAATGATTAAATATTGCATCATCAAAAAAAGCCAGAACTATGATACTATTAACAATTTCAGCACTTGCCATTGGTGGTTTATTAATGAACCGAATGAACGACAGTAAAGATTTGTATGCTCCTAAGGGCTACATGATGAGTCTTCAACACCGTCCAAGAAAAGCCTATGCAAGATAATTTTACTATGTAAATGTTTTTGTAAAAAAACATAGATTTTTATTACGAGATTATCAATGCTGGTCGAAAGCCAATTGAACCTCTTCTTTGTCATCAAAGTGATATTTGATTCCTTTGATTTCTTGGTAGGTTTCATGTCCTTTCCCTGCTATTAAGATAATGTCATTGGGGTTTGCCATAGAAACTGCCATTTGAATAGCTTGTTTTCTATCTTCAATGGTTTGTGTTTTTTTGGTATGTGTTATACTTACACCTTTTTGCATTTGAAGCAATATTTCTTTTGGGTCTTCATTTCTTGGATTATCAGAAGTTAATATTACTTTATCACTGTATTTGCAAGCAATTTCTGCCATAATAGGGCGTTTAAACGGGTCTCTGTTTCCTCCGCATCCTACTAAGGTTATTATCTGTTGATTTTCCTTTCGTAAATCGACAATTGTTTCTAATACATTTTCGAGTGCATCTGGCGTGTGGGCGTAATCTACTATTGCTACTATATTATTTGTGGAGGTAATTTGTTCAAATCTACCCGATGGTGGTTTTATATTTGACAATTGCATTAAAACTTCGTTTTTATCTTCTCCTAACAAACAAGCAGTAGCATAAACAGCTAATAAATTATAGGCATTAAATGAGCCTATTAATTTAAACCATACCTCCTGGTTGTCTATTTCCATGTGCAATCCATTGAGGTTACATTCTAATACTTTGCCTTTAAAATCTGCTATGTTTACCAAAGCATAGGTATATTTATTTGCTTTAGTATTTTGAAGCATTACTTTGCCTGTTCTATCGTCATCATTGACAATAGCGAATGTTCCTTTGGGTAATTGATCAAAAAAACCTTTCTTGGCAGCTATGTAGTTATCGACTGTTCCATGAAAGTCCAAATGATCGTGTGTTAAATTGGTAAAAATCCCACCTTTAAAACTTAATCCTGCTATTCTTTCTTGAACCACCGAGTGAGAACTAACTTCCATAAAGCAATATTGAACCCCTTTAGATACCATTTCAGATAATAGTTCATTTATTTTTATCGAATCTGGCGTTGTGTGAGTTGAAGGGATAATTTCATCATCTATTTGGTTTTGAACTGTAGATAATAATCCACATTTATAACCTAAACTCCTGAATAATCTAAATAATATTGTTGCTATTGATGTTTTTCCGTTCGTTCCTGTCACTCCAACTAAGTTTAATTGAGCTGATGGACAAGCATAATAGTTCGATGCCATGAAGCCCATTATTCGAGCGGCATTATCTACCTGAATATATGTTACTTTCGGTTCTAATTCTTCTGGAATTTTTTCACATACTATCACGGTTGCACCTAATTCTATTGCTTTCGGTATAAAAGAATGTCCATCTACTTGAGTTCCTCCAATTGCAACAAACAAACTATCTGGAATAACTTGCCTTGAATCAAAGGTTATTTTACTAATTGACTTTTCTATTTGTCCATGAACAGACAAAGTTGGTATTTTGTGTAATACTTCTGCTAATTTCATAATATATTATTTTTTTAATTAATCCATTTGAAAATCATATTTACCACTTCCAAGTTCAACTTGTAGTGTTTTTTTGTCCATTTTGATGGATTTAATGCCATCTATTTTCATTGGTTTATTCTTTTGAACCAAGGGTTTCCCGCTTTCTAATATATTTCTAAAAACTTTAGTGCCATCCTCCAAAGGAAGTGTCAAAATTACTTCTTCATTGGCAGGAATATTGATATAATAATGTCTTTTATTATTAATTTTTTGCCATTCTGACTCTATCAACTCTCCATTATGCACATAACTATTATTTCCTTGCTCCATTGGTTTCAATTCTGTGATTGATATTTTATCATTTTTGTATGGACTATTTTCTTTTGAATGTGAAGCAAATAAATCTATCAACTGATTTTCTGTCAATTTCCCAATAGAAATATCTTTCAATCCAGCAATAACTTTTACTTTTAGTGTATTTTCGTCAGGTTTTTTCGGAAACCCTTCAAGTTCAATGTATCTAAATTTTTTAAATGAAAACTTCGGCTCCCATTGTTCTATTCCGTACCCTTTTAATATGTAACTATCCCGAACAATATCATTTTTATTTTTAGGGCTATCTATTAATCCTTTTTCGTTTAAAGTTTCAGCATATCTTATTTCTATCTCCTTCCCTACTTTTCCTTCTACTTGTAAATGTACAAATCCATTTAAAATTTCTCCGAAATCATAAATATATTTTCCTTTTTTGGATTCATTTATACTAATTGCTTTTATTTCATTTCCAATCTCCAATCCTGCATCTATTTTTGGAAATAAGCCAATATTTGAGCTTATTTCATCTAATATACTAGCATTTATCCAGTCTTTACCATATTCGAGTCTTGCATCATAGCTTTCTCCATTCATTAAAGAGTTTGATAAAATTGGAGAGTTTCTCACTTTCCAGCTATTATCTGAAGAAATTATTTGCTTACTTCCATCATAAAAATCTAATTCCATTTGAAACAATAATCGGCAAGGTTCTTTGAAATCCTTTCCCCTACTCCATGGCATTTCTGGACTCCACCATGAATTTCCTAATGTAGTCGTAATAAAATTTATACCTATACTCAAATCTTCATTCGATAATTCATAAATTTGATAATTCAATTGTTTAGAAAAATCAGTAAAATCAGGCGTTAAATATCTGTTTCCTATTTTTTTTCCGTTGATAATTAAATGATACGCACCCAAAGCCGTCACATAAACTCTTGCTCTTACAGCTCTTTTGTTTAAATTAAACTCCTTCTGAATTTCAATAGATTTATTATAATTTTCAGGCTTATTTTCTAAACCTATCCAATGGGCAATCCAGTCTGATTTTTCAAACATTGCTGTTTCAAACCAAGCTGATTCACTGAATGGGCTTGGTTTATTTTTTTCATTCCATATTTTAACTTTCCAAAAATATCTTTTGTTAGGTTCTATTGATTTACCAGAATATTTAATCATGTACGATTGATTTGACTTAATTATTCCAGAATTCCATAAATTACCTATATCTTTTTTAAGATTATTTTCCGAATCAGCCACTAATATCTGATAAGCTGTTTGCTTTGTACCTCTCACGAGTGATTTAATTTTCCAAGATAAACTCGGAATTTTATTTGTAATCCCCATCGGATTAACCATTTGTTCGCAAGTAAGATTATCAATAGTTTGTGCATTGCTTTTGGCAATAATTAGTAAAAAGAGGACTAAAAAGTATTTTTTCATTGAGCGATTGTATTTGATTAATTTTATATAAAGATAGTTTCGGTGAAATATTGCTTCTATTTTAAACTTTAGTCTGTATTTTCTCGTTTTTAGTTGATTAAGTGTATCTCAAAAAATCTTAAGATTTACAATCTATTATTATTTCACAAAAATCATTTTATGAAAAAAATCGGTATTTTTATTTTATTGTTATTCAATTTTCATTGTCTATCGGCACAAAATTCCTACACTTTAAGTGGCTATGTTAAAGACTCAAAAAATGGAGAGGGATTGATAGGTGCATCTGTCTATGTTCAAGAAATCAAAACCGGTGTTCAAACCAATGATTATGGTTTTTATTCAATTACACTACCTAAAGGCGATTATTCTTTAATCATCAGCTATATTGGTTATCAAAAAATTCAGAAAAATATTGTACTTAATACAAACAAAAACCTCAACTTAGAACTAAACGATGACACAAAAGTACTTGAAGAAATTACAATTTCCTCAAAAAAAGCTGATGAAAATGTAAAAAACATCGAAATGTCAGTAAATAAAATTGATATCAAGACTATTCAGAAAATGCCTGCTTTACTAGGCGAAGTGGATATAATTAAAAGTATTCAGTTATTGCCCGGAGTTACTTCGGTTGGAGAAGGATCTTCTGGATTTAATGTTCGAGGTGGAACAATTGATCAAAACTTGATTTTATTAGATGAAGCTCCTGTTTATAATTCATCACATTTATTCGGTTTTTTCTCAGTTTTTAATCCGGATGCAGTCAAAGATGTAAAATTACTAAAAGGAGGTATCCCATCTGTTTATGGTGGCAGAGTTTCTTCTATTCTTGATGTACGAATGAAAGAGGGAAACACAAAAAAAACACAGTTTTCGGGCGGAATAGGTACTATTTTCACAAGATTAACTCTTGAATCTCCTATTGTAAAAGATAAGGGTTCATTTATTGTTGCTTTAAGACGTTCCTACATCGATATTCTTGCAAAACCATTTTTGAATAAGGATTTACGTAGTTCTAAATTTTATTTTTATGATTTTACAGCAAAAGCTAATTACAAACTGAATGACAAGAATACCATTTTTTTGTCAGGCTACTTTGGTCGAGATACTTTTGGTGCTGATTTTGGTTTTGACTGGGGTAATTCAACGGCAAGTTTACGCTGGAATCATATCTTCAACAATAAATTATTTTTGAATAATACCATATTTTATAGTAACTATGATTATTCTTTACAGTCAGACTTAAAGCAAAAGAATACCCAAGATGCGTTCAGATGGAAATCTAATATTGTAAATTACAGTATCAAGCCAGATTTTACATATTATCCTAATACCCGTCATACTATTTCATTCGGAGGACAATCTACCTATTATACTTTTAATCCAGGTCAGGCTGAGGCAATTTCGGGAGGTATAAGTAGAAGCATAGGATTACCAGATAAATTTGCACTCGAAAATAGTTTATATGTATCAGATGAATATAAAGTAAATGATGCTCTATCTCTTCAGTATGGATTAAGATATTCAAATTACAGCTATCTAGGTCCTGTAAACAAACTGACTTTAACAAATACCAACAATTTAGGCGAGCGAAAAGATGTCAATCAGGTAATTTCTTACTCAAAAGGGAAATCTATCCAAAATTATAACAATTTAGAACCAAGATTTGCAGCAAATTTTAGCATTACGGATAAAAGTTCGGTGAAATTAAGCTATAATAGGCTTGCACAATATTTACATCTTTTATCAAACACAACAGCTTCTTCTCCTTTAGATGTTTGGACACCAAGTACAAATAACATTAAACCACAAATTGCCGATCAAGTTGCAATTGGTTATTTCAATAATATTTCAGATAATCTTCTTGAAACATCCGTCGAATTGTATTATAAAGCTCTTAAAAATCAAATAGACTATGTGAGAAATGCAGATTTATTATTAAATCCTACATTTGAAGCAGATTTGTTATTTGGCAAAGGAAGAGCGTACGGTGCTGAGTTCTTTATAAAAAAACCGAAAGGAGCTTTCAATGGCTGGATTAGCTATACATTAGCACGCTCAGAACGATTGATTGAAGGTATTAATGGGAATCAGTGGTTTCCAAGTAAAATCGATAAAACTCACAATCTTACATTAGTAGGTATTTATGATTTGAATAAAAAATGGAGTTTTTCCACAAATTTTATACTCAGCTCCGGAACTCCAGCTAGTTTTCCTACCAATAAATACAATTGGCAGGGTTTTGTCATTCCTCATGATGTTCTCGATAGCAGGAATACTTATAGAATTCCTGCTTACCATAGATTGGATATTGCAGCAACTAAGAAAACCCAACATGCTTTTTTCAAAAAAGGGGAAGGTGAAATTGTATTTTCTATCTATAATCTTTATAATAGACGTAATCCTTTTTCTGTTTATGTTCGCCAAAATGAGAAAAATTACTTACAAACGGAAGCTGTTCAATATGCAGTTTTTGGATCAATAATTCCCGCAGTAACCTATAATTTTAAATTCTAAACAGCTATTTATATGAAAAATATATTTAATTTTTTTATAATACTTACATTATTTATCACAATTTTCGCATGTGAGGATGTTGTTCAATTAAAAGTAAAAGAAGGCATCAATCAATTGTCTGTTGATGCGATGATTGATAATTCAAATCAAGTACAAAAAGTAAAACTTAGTATTTCTCAAGGTTATTTTGATAATACAGACTTTAAACCCGCTTTAGGGGCAATTGTAAAAATTTTCAATGAAGATAGTGTATCTTTTGAATTCAAAGATTCTGATAACAGTGGAGTTTATACTTTTTCTCCTAAAAATAATGAATTTAACAAAATCGGTTCGAGATATGCCTTGTATGTTAAATATAAAGATGAAGAATATTATTCAATAGCTAAACTCAATCGAGTACCTAAAATAGATTCCATCACCTATGAAGTAGAATCTCTACCATTTGCTCCTCAAAATGGTCCTAAAGAAGGTTTTGCACCACAATTTTATGCCAAAGATTTTGAAGGAGAAGGAGATTGCTATTGGATAAAATCAGCCATAAACAATAAATATACTCAAAATGCCCAACAATTAAATCTTGCTTATGATGCAGGTTTTTCTCCTGGCTCAAAAACTGATGGTCTTATGTTTATTTTGCCCATTCGGACTGGCATATCTAATCAACTTATAGCAGATAAAGATACTTTAAAGGTAGATATTTATTCAATTGGTGTCGAGCAGTTTTATTATTTGCAAGGAATACAGCAAATTAGCCGAAATGGCGGGCTTTTCGCCACTCCTTTAAGTAATTTACCATCTAATATTATAAATATGAATCAGAAGTCTGAAAAAAAGGCTCTAGGCTTCTTTGGATTATCTGCAGTGAGTTCAGCTCAAACAATCATCGATAAAAATAAAGCTAAGCCCAAAAAATAAACTAAAACAAATGCTTCCAAGTACCTTTAATGAAATTGTATTTCATAGTACTTGGAAGTGCTTTCCAAAAATATTTATTCAGTTCTACTGCAAATGATGGTTGCATATAACAATTTATCACACATCCTTCACAAGCCTCATATTTACCTTCTTGTTTTATAATTGTCTGAATATTTTTGGATTTATAGAGTTCATATAAATTACCTGAAATTTTAAATTTTTCAATTCCTAAGTGGTAACAAGGTAGTATCAATTCATTTTCAGGTGATATCACTATTGTACTTGAAGCTGCTTTACAAACAGGTTTATCCACATTATTTCCCCCATCTTTTCTTAAAGCTATAAAGGCTTCATTTAAGTAAACATACTGTTGTTTTCCCCACCAAAGTAGTTTTTGATAGGATTTTTCAGTAAAATTATCAGCCATAACTAAGTTATTGTATTCAAATACTGGATTTAAAATCAATACTAAATTATTAGGCTTCGTAATGTTTTTCCACACTTCCTCAATTTTATCCACATTGTTTTCAAATACAGTAAACAGTATATCTGGCTTCTCTCCTAATCTTTTAGCTATTTCAATTGATTCCATTACTTTATCGAAACATTTAACCTTTCTGGATTCATTGTGTTCTTGTTCATCAGGAGAATCCAATGAAAAATGTAACATATCAATTAAGCCTTTTAAAGATGGGGCTACTTTAGGATAGAGTAAGCAGTTTGTGGTAACGGTAGTAATAAAACCCATTTTTTTGGATTCTTCCAAAAATAAAGGTAATTGCCGGTGTAATAAAGGTTCTCCCCCCGTAAAGTCAATTACCTTAACACCTAATTTCTTTAAATCATGCAAATTATCTCTCAAATCTTCTAATCTTATGTATGAAGATGGCTTTTGCCAAATATCACAAAAACTACAAGCGGCATTGCAGCGGTAAGTCAGGTAATAATTACAAAGTACAGGATTATTAATTAATCTCATTTTTATAAAAAAAGGTTTTACTTTGAAGTAAAACCTTATATTTTTTATTGTTGAAGCATTCTTAGTAAACTTGCCAATTTATCTTTCAAATCCTTTCTATCGACTATAAAATCTAGAAATCCATGTTCTAGTACAAATTCGGCTGTTTGGAATCCTTTGGGTAGCTCTTTTCCGATTGTTTCTTTAATAACTCTCGGTCCAGCAAATCCGATTAAAGCACCCGGCTCAGATATATTAAAATCACCTAACATAGCATAAGAAGCAGTTACTCCACCAGTTGTAGGATCTGTAAGCAATGAAATATAGGGTAACTTAGCTTCTGATAATTGAGCTAACCTTGCCGACGTTTTTGCCATTTGCATCAATGAAAAACCAGCTTCCATCATTCTTGCTCCACCTGATTTTGAAATCATCAAGAATGGCATCTTATTTTCGATGGCAAAAGAAATACCTCTAGCTATTTTTTCTCCCACAACAGATCCCATAGAGCCACCTATAAAGCCAAAATCCATACAAGTAATTACTAAATCTAAATCATCTATTTTACCGTATGCTGTTCGAGCTGCATCTTTCAGACCCGATTTTTTTTCGGTAGATTTAACTCTGTCTTTATATGATTTTGTATCCGTAAATTTCAAAGGATCTCCTGACCTTAAATTTTCGTCTAATTCTGTATAATGCCCATCATCAAACAATAATTGAAAATAGGCTTCTGAACCAATTTTTTCATGGTAATTACAACTTATACAAGTAAAAGAGTTTATTTTATGCTCTCTTGTATGCATTGCTTTTTTACAATTTGGACACTGATACCAAAGCCCATCTGGGGCTTCACGTTTCATTTCCGTAGGAGTTTGTATCCCCTTATCTGTTCTTTTAAACCAAGACATAATATAGGTATTGTATATTTGAGGTGCAAAGATATATATTTTTGTATTCAAATTTACAAATCTGCTTAATTTTGGAAGGATAGACTCTTATTTTAATTTCAAATTAAAAATTTATTTAACTTCTACATTATCAACAAAATGAACCTCTTCTCTCCTACCGTCTGGATAAATTCTCATCCCTTTACCGTTTTTTATACCATTTTGAATGTTGATAACTAACCTAGTATTGTTATTAAATATAAAATACCCTTTGGTATCATTCATTAATCCATTTTTAAATTTTCCCACATATTTATCTCCATTTTCATAGTAATACGTTCCATTTCCATCATATTTACTATTTTTGAATGAACCTAAATATTTTTTATCTCCATTTTTATAGTATTCTACACCTCTTCCTTCACGCTTACCGTTTTTCCACTCACCTTCATATTTTTCTTCCGTCTTTACATTTATCATTTTGCCATACCCATTTTGACAATCTCCTTCAAAACATGGATTTTTTTTATTGATATTATCAGAATTAGACTTCGCATCGGGCGTAGTTACAACATTTTTCTCTGTCGGTTTTTCCTCTATTTTTATAACTCTAGTATCTGTTTCAGCTACTTTATTATCATTTGATTTAACGATACTACCATCATTTTTCTTAATTGTTGGGTATAATTCTTGGGCATTATCATAGCCTTTTTTAATTGCCGCTAGCCTTTTTGTTCTGGGCGGATGAGTTCCTCCATCGTAATCGGTGGTAAGTTTATATATTGCGGCTTGGGCATCTTTCAACGAAGCACCCATTTGATACATCACAAATCCGGAAAATTCATCAGCTTCTAGTTCTTTTACTGGATCACTCCCTCCTTCTATAATTGTGTGTCCTTGCAAATGATGCCCAATTTCGTGTGCCAATATACTCAAAGCTCCCCAATCTGACTTTGATAAATCATTGGCTTTTTTCATAAAAGCACCATCGTAAACAATAATTCTTGTCTGTCCTTGTACTGCCGCAAAACAATTATCAGTGTTCGGGCATTCCATCACATAAAAGTTACGCTTCAAGCCACTTCTACGAACAATTTCATCGACTGCCTTTTCAGCAACTTCCTTAGAACGGAAACTAAATTGGCTACAAAATGCTTTCTCATTGATTTTTTTTCCGTAGTAATTTAGACCTAATGTTTGTATTTTTTCTTGGGCAAAAAGAGTATATCCTCCCAAAATAAAGAATATCAATGCAATAATGTTAGATTTCATAGTCTTTTGATTTATTTCAATTTTAAACGTTTTTTTCAAATTAAAATTATTGCATTAACATATCATTAATAAACTATATCCCCTCGCAATTGTCTGAATTTCTTTCGTGCTTCTGCTCCATAGATACTACCAGGGAAGTTTTTTAGGATTTCTTTATACAATTCCATGGCTTTATTTTTATCATTCAATTTTTGTTCATATAGTTCCGCTTCCAAATAGGTAGCATCATCTGCCAAAATATCTGTTGAAAAATTCTTTCTAATTGTTTCTAATGCTAGCAAAACTTCATCTGTTTTATTCAGCTTCAATAAGGCATTGGCTTTTAACCATAGCATTTCGTCTGCCAATGAATGAAACTTATTTGCTTGGTATAATTTTTCTAATTTTTCTAAAGCTTGGTTGTATTCATTCTGAAAAAATAGTAGTTCAATGGCTGCATATTCCTTCATTACAGTCTCTGTACTATCTAAACCTGTATTATCCTGAATCAATAAACCTAATTGTAGAGCATCATTGGCAATTTCTCGGGTAGTTGCTTTCTTAAGAATATCTAATATTTCTTTGGCTAATTCAAAGTTACCTTGAAAATACTGGAGTTTGGCATTTTTCAGTTTAGCTTCCTGCCCTAATTGTTCTTCTTTTTGTGATTTTTCAACTTGTGAATAAAGTAAAGTGGATTCCCAAGGCTCATTTTTTAGAAGATAAATATCCCCTAAATCTAATTTACAATTATCTCGAAAATAATTGTCTGCTCCTGCAATCATAATGGCTGTTTCGAGAATTGTAATTGCTGTATCTTTTTCATTGAGATAAAAAGCATATAAATGGGCTGTGTTTCTCAATGCTTCCATTGTTTTAGGGTTTTTTCCTAATTCTAAAAATAAATTTTGATAATCATTTATTAACCCTACAATATCAGTTTTATTAATCGGAAACGTATTTTTAACAAGCTCTTCACGACAATAAATACTTAACCTTCTCACAGTGCTATAATATTGTCCATGTGGATATTCTTTTAAAATATACTCAAACATTGACACAGCATTTTTATAATCTTTATTACTTAATGCCGTTTGGGCAAGGTCAAAAACTTTCGAACCTTCCAATTTTAATCTTCTGTCTAATGCTCGTGCTTGAACGAATGCCTTGTAAAAGTCTTTCTGCTGTACTAAATACCAAACTAACAAGTCAATATAGTAGGCATCGCCAGGAAATCGCTGTACGGCAGTATATAAGCCCTTTTCGAGTATCTTCAATTCATCATCACTCTTGAAATTATCTTGAATGGTTGCTTTTACATATTCTATATTCCCCTCTGTCATTCCGTATTTCAACAATTCCTCCAACATTTTATCTTTTTGACCATTCATCAAAAACGCTCTTGCCAATAAAATTGCAAATTTATTTTCATCTTTTACGTAGATTCTTGCTTTTTGAAGTAAATCGACTGTTTGTTCATACTTTGATTTTTTTATAAATAAATCTTGTAGCTCATAAGCCATATTTTCTTGCTTAGCTGCTATTTCGATTAATTCTCTCATTTCAGCATCGGAATCTTTGTTATTATTGGTCATTTCTAGCAAAAACACATATTCTGCACGAAACTTGATTGCTTCGGGTTCGGCTTTAATTTGTTTTTTTAAATATTTATTTGCTTCCTCATAATTTTTTAATTTTAGAAGACACTCCATATAATTTTCATGCACAAATCTTGCACCAGATTTATCTTTTATAATTTTTTGATAAATCAATTTTGCTTTTTCATATTCCCCTTGTTTAAGATACTGATTCGCAATATCAATATCTTGGGCAAACCCTGAAAACCCAAGCAACAACAAATAACATACAATCAAAATCCGATTCATAAAAAAAAGAAAAATATATTTTAATTTTTATTGTTTTAACTTACTATCCCTGTGGATATGTGTATAAGTATTTCGTGTGGATATTATTTATTTTTTATCACTACGTTATCAAAATATTATCAACATATTTATTTATTTATTCCACATCTAAAATATTGATAATAAATAGAATATTAGTTATTCACATTTATTTTTTAAATATTGGTGTTGATTGTTTTTTCTTTATCCACAATACTTTTCCACGTTGATTCACATGATGTGGATTGAGGAAAACTCTATACTTTCAGGCTTTTTCAACATATCAACAGGTTTATCCACGTATTCAAAAATTTAATCATCATTCTTTCAACGTATTTATGCACCTAATTCATATTCAATCCACATAAATATCCACAAAATTTATTGCACATTTTGCATTTTGAATTGACCTTTATTGATAATTGTTATTTTATCCACAAATTTCGTATTTCAAAGTTGCTTTTGACTTTAATTGGTTCATTAAAAAATGTAATTTTTTCTGCTTCTATGTCTTTTTCCACATTACCATAATCCCAAAAACCATTTTCATTTTTATCATCGATGATTCTAATTAAGTAAATACCGGGTTTTACGTTTTTAAATGTGAATTTTCCCCTACTTATTTGCTCGCTTGTCACTTCATATTTTTCATTGATAAGCTGAATTATCTTATTATTTTTAGCTTTCTCAATATTACCTTCTATAAATCCATAATTTTCTGGTTTCAATATTGGGTTTCGTTGTGTATATGTTTTACTAGAATCTCCTTTAATATTTATAAAAGCCCCTGTTAAAAATTTTATACTTAGTTCTTTTTTAGCATTTATGCTTTTTTGTAGTGTGAGTTTGGTTTTTGAATTACTCCATACAAACTCTTTGTCATTCATTTCAATTTGTCTGATTGTATCTTCTTTTATGATTATTTTATCAATATTTGTTTGAATAATGGGCGATTTAAAATCAATCTCTAAATGAATATCTTTTTCTGTTTCTTGTCCGTTTTTAAGGGATAATTCAAAATCAAATTTTTCTAGCTTTGTTTTTCTTTTAGAATCATTTTCTCTGAACTTTATTTTTTGACTAAAATTTAATTGATTCCCATTAGAATCAGCAACCATTACTTTGACAGGAATTGTATCATTTGTTCGTAAAGAATTGAAAAACTTCAATTCTTTTTTTCCAAGCAAATAAGGAATACTATCTTTCTTGTTATCAAAATCTATACGATAATCTTTGATATTTTTATCGAATAATATACTGAAATCATCTATTCTTTGAATGGTTTTTATGTTTTTTGGTTTTTCATTATTAGCTTCATAAATCTGAAGACGGATATTCTCTACATTTTTATTGAGCTGTATTGTATCTTTCATAAAGCCAATAGGCTCATTTTTGGAATCAAATCTCAAATTGTTATTTTTATCCAAAAAAGAATAGATTCTATAAGTCCCAGATTTGATATTCTCGAAAATAAAGTTTCCACTTGAATCTGTTTTGATGAAGTAATCAGGTTTGTTTTTCTTGATATTGATGGTATCTTTTATTGAATAAATTCCAACCAAAGCATCTAACACTGGTAAATTACTCTTTAAACTTTTTACATTACCACTTATTTTGAGCGAGTCTATGGTATTTCCGGTACTAAATACTAGCATCAAATTTTTGGTTTCATTTCTTTCATTCAAATCCTTAATACCCTTTCGGAAATTAATTGTATAAGTGGTGCTATCTTTGAAATTATTCGAAAACTTTATTTGTACTTTATTCGATTTTGTTTTTATATCAATCCCTCCTTCTATTTCTGGTGTAATAAGTAGCTCTTGTCGCAAACTTGTGGCATCAATAAGTTCGTCAAATTCTAAAGTTATATTTTTTTCTTTAAATTCTTTTTGACCATTTTTAGGGAATGAATTGATTAATATTGGAGGTTTTTCATCTTTTTTCCCTCCAGTAGGTGCTACAAACTGTGCACACCCAGAAAGAATTACTATTAAATAAATAAAGTGTAAATTGAGATTTTTCATAATTTTTAAAAAATAAAACCCTCAATATTTCGAGGGTTGTTTGATGATTAATTATCTTCCCAAATGAATCATGATAACTGATATATCTGAAGGCGAAACACCACTAATCCTCGATGCCTGACCAAGCGTTTGAGGTTTAATTTTTTTGAGTTTTTGCCGAGCTTCAATAGAAATAGACGTTAATTTTTCATAATCAAAATTTGGATTGATATGTAAATCTTCTAATCTTGACATTTTTTCAGCCATTAACAACTCTTTTTCTATATAGCTTTCATATTTTATTTGAATCACTGCTTGCTCGATTATCTCCTCATCAAATGTAGATAAGTAATTTTTTATTTTTTCATCTAATTCTTTGATATTTTTAATATCGATTTCGGGTCGTTTTAGAATATTATAAAATGAAGCTTTTTCTCTCAGGAGTGAAGATTGAATACTCTCAAGATAAGGATTTGCTTCATCTGGAGTGATTTTATTATTTTTAATTTCATTTACTATTTGTTCTGCTTGGTTTTTTTTCTGAATCATTCGCTCCATTCTCGATTCTTTTGCTAATCCGAGTTTATATCCTTTTTCTGTTAATCTAATATCGGCATTATCTTGTCTCAATAAAGTTCTAAATTCAGCACGGGAGGTAAACATTCTATAAGGCTCATCTGTTCCTTTGTTCACTAAGTCATCTATTAGTACGCCGATATAGGCTTCGTTTCTTTTTAGTATAAACTCTTCTTTTTCATGCACTTTATTGTGTGCATTTATCCCAGCAACAAGTCCTTGAGAGGCAGCCTCCTCATACCCTGTAGTGCCATTAATCTGGCCAGCGAAAAATAAATTATCAATTAAATGTGTCTCTAATGTAAGTTTTAATTGAGTTGGTGGGAAAAAGTCATATTCGATGGCATATCCCGGTCTAAACATTCGTACATTCTCAAATCCTCTTATTTTAGTGAGAGCTTCGTATTGTATTTCTTCTGGAAGTGAGGTGGAAAATCCATTGATATACATTTCCACAGTATCCCATCCTTCTGGTTCTACAAATATTTGATGTGCATCTTTATCTGCAAATCTGTTGATTTTATCTTCAACCGACGGGCAATATCTTGGGCCTAGTCCTTTGATACGACCACTAAACATTGGCGATTTATCAAAACCTTTTCTTAATACTTTATGAACATCCTCGTTAGTATAGGTGATATAACAGCTTCGTTGTTTTGTCAATTTAGGTGTTTCAGTGTAAGAAAATTTTTCAGGATTTTCATCTCCTTTTTGTTCTTCCATTAAATTCCAATTTAACGACCTCCCATCAATTCTTGGTGGAGTTCCTGTCTTCATTCGTCCTGATTCGAATCCCAATTCAATTAATTGTTCGGTTATTCCATGGGCTGCCTTCTCCCCTGTTCTGCCTCCTCCGAAATTTTTTTCACCAATATGTATTTTACCATTTAGGAATGTTCCATTGGTTAATACTACTGATTTTGAATAAATATGAACTCCAAGAGATGTTTTTACTCCAATTACTTTTTTGTTTTTAATGATAAGTCCTTCTACCATTTCTTGCCAAAAATCCAAATTTGGCGTTTGTTCCATCGTATTTCTCCACTCTTGAGCGAACATCATTCGATCACTTTGGCATCTTGGGCTCCACATAGCTGGTCCTTTTGAGCGATTTAGCATTCTGAATTGAATCATTGTTTTATCACTTATGATTCCTGATTGTCCTCCTAATGCATCTATTTCTCGGACAATTTGACCTTTAGCTACACCACCCATTGCCGGATTGCACGACATTTGGGCGATAGTATGCATATTCATTGTTATTAATAAAACAGATGAACCCATATTTGCTGCTGCCGTTGCCGCCTCGCATCCCGCATGTCCGGCACCTACTACAATTACGTCATATTCTTTAAACATATTTGCTTGTGTTTATATTTCCACGTGAAACATTTTTATTGACGAATAACGATTAAAATTTCTTGTTTCACGTGGAACTGTTTTTGTTTTGTGTATAATATAAACTAAAATAATCTTAAAATGTATTGTTTTTACCTTGTTGAAAGGTGTTGATAGTATTGTTGATAGATAAACAAGATAAAATAAAAAACAATTCTAATCAATAAATAAAAAAAGGACGCTATTAACGTCCTTGCAAAATTAGTGAATAAAATGCTTTATTTGATTTTTCTAAAATAATTATCCGTTTGTTTCTTGTAAAAAGGCGAATAATTTGGCGGAACAGTTCGTATCAATTCTACTTGCTTTTGCTTTTCGTTTAGGAATTTTTCTAATTCCGGTGGAGAATTTCTATTGAATTGTTGAGCTGTTTTTGCTTTTCGTGTTGGGTCTTCTTCTTGTTGCTGAATAGCTTTTTCTGCTTCTAATAAGCGAGTCTGGATTTCTCGAGAACGATTAATAAGGTTTTGATTAATTCTTTTATTAACCAAATCTGTTTCATTTTCGTCCATACGCTTTTCAAGTTCCTTTAGCTCTCCTCCTAATTTTTTACCTATTTCAGAGCCTTTTAACTCTTCCTGAAGTTCTTGTATTCTTTTTCGAAGCATGGCTTGTTCTTGTGCTAATTTGGCAGCAGCCTCAGATAATCCTTTTCCACTCTGGCCAGATTTAGATGCTTTTTCCATAGATTGGTTTAGCTTTTCTTGAGATTGACCAATAGACATTGGATTTTTATTTTTTCCATTATTCTGCTTTTTCCCCATACCAGGCATTGCATTTGCCATCATTTCTTGCATTTGAGAAAATGTACCATTAAGCATCAATGCCAAATTATTGATAGCCGTCATGGCAAATTGCTGTTTGGCGGCTGCAATATTTAATTTACGCTCTTTAATTACTTTTGCACTTTCATCAATATAATTCCGCATAGAAGTTAATTCTCTCGTAACGAATGATTGAATTTGAAGTACCCTTTTAGACAAAGCATATAAACTATCTTCAATTACTTTAGAATCATCTTGTAATTTCAGTTGTTCTTGTGAAAGTTTTACAAATCTTGGGTCAGATAAATTTGTCGTTTTTATATCTTTCATGATTCGTTCTTGGTCAAATGAAAGTTTTACCAAATTCTCTAAAATAGCTCTTAGGGCTTTTAAATCTTCATTCATTTCTATTGATTGTTGATTTTTCATGGCTTGTTTCATTGCCCCTGCCATTTCTTTCATCTTTTTTGCTGCTTTTTTCTGGTTTTTAGCAGCTGCTTTTGTATCGTTATTTTCGAGATTTTTTTCTGCTTGTTTCTGCTCCTCTGAAATATTCTTCTGCTCGTCCTCATTTGTTTCTACATCTTTCTTTATTTCTTTCGCTATTTTCTCAAGCTCTTTCATTTCATTTTTTTTGTTTTCAAACTCTTTCGTCAGCTTTTCTTGTTCATTTTTTAGTTCATTTGACTGATTTTTATCTGATTGGTTGCTCAAGTCTTCTTGTTTTTCAGAAAGTTTTTCCAAATCATTAGCAACTTTCTCTGTTTTTTGTTGTAATTGTAATTGTTTAAATAGCTTAAGGGTTCTATCCAAATCCTTATCTAGGTTTCTTTCTTGATTTTTGAGCTTTTCTAATTGTTCGATTGTTTTTTCATTATCATCTTTATCGAGCATTTGTTTCAAATCATTGTAAAGCTTTTCAGTTTCTTCATTCAAAACCTCTTTCATTAACTTATCCAGCATTTCCATTTTCTTTTGTAATTCAGGTGACTGCTGTTGGAAACGATTAGATTTCTCTTGGAGTTGTTGAAATTGTTTTTGAAGATTTTTCATTTCTTCAGACAATTCATCTCTTTTTTTTATCAACTCTTCGAGCTGTTTTTTTTCTTGATAATCTAAATCTTTTTTACTTTTTAATTTATTTTCTAAAGATGCCAACTCAGCTTTGAGACGTTTTGATTTTTCATTGAGCTTTTCTAACATTTTCTCAGTATTTTCAGAGCTTTTTTCTACCTCTGCATCATATTTTTGTGCAGAAGGTAAAGAAAATGTAAGAATAGGCGTTTTAGTGCTTTTTGAGCCATTTACGCCATCATTGTCCCATAGTTGAAGAAAGTATTCAATTTTATCACCTGGATTCAATATGAGCGAATTGAGGGATAATTGATATTGGAAACTTTGTGATATCTGGGATTTGTCGAATGGAATATTTATTTCTTCAAAATTATCTAACTGCTTATTAGCAATTCGATAAAAAAGCTTAAACTTTTGTATCCCATAATCATCTGATATATTTCCACCTAATGCTATATAATTAAATAACGTAGTATCTTTCAATTGTTCAACTTGTATTTGAGGATATTTATCGGGAATGATATTGATATAAAATTCAATGTTTTCGCTATTTTTAACTGATTGATTTTTTAAAAATATTTTATAGTTACCAGATTTTTTTAAAACTCTTTGGAATGAAAAATTATCACCAAAGTTGTCCTT
>JACCEC013295106.1_pt1 | contig 19039 bp, 18 predicted proteins | sample 7450121 | NCBI WGS metagenome assembly JACCEC01 (sample SAMN15323455, study PRJNA562643) | freshwater metagenome | isolation source: river surface water | place: USA:Blue River Watershed | collected 2017-08-18 | reverse complement strand
GATGTTCTGAACTACACGGTGTTGGTGACGAACGAAGGCAATGTGACCTTGACGGATGTGGAGGTGACGGATCCGCTGACAGGTCAGTCGATCATGGGTGTGACGCTGGAGCCGGGGGAGAGTCAGACCTACGAGAGCAGCTATACGCTCACGCAGGAGGATCTGGACACCCGGGGTGGTGGTGATGGGGACATTGACAACACGGCGACGGCTGACAGTGAACAGACGGGGCCGGTATCGGATTCGGCGGAAGCGCCGCTGGTCTACAATCCCAGGATCAGTATCGACAAGATAACTGTATCCGGCGGCAAATCTGGCGACGGCATTGTCGTGAACGCTGGGGACTCCGTGACTTGGGAATACACAGTAATCAACACCGGAAATACTACGCTTTCAGACGTCACAGTGACCGACGATAATGGCCAGTTCACTGACATCATTCCAGTCTACCAATCTGGTGACGGAAACAATGATGGCAAGCTAGATGTTGGTGAGGAATGGATTTATGAGGCCGCTGGAATTGCAATTTCTGGCAGCTATACCAACACTGCAACTGTTGCTGCGTATGCTACACCGACAGTCATTGTGACTGACACGGATTCAAGTTCTTACACAGGCAAGCCTCCGACAACCGCCCTGATCGCTCCCACCAACACCACCATCCAGCAATACATCGACGGTAGCGCAAAAACCTTCCAGCAGTACTACACGAGTGCCACCAACCCGGATGGCGAGATTCAGTACAGCACCAAGCCAAGCGGCGCCATCAGTCAGACCAATCCGGGTGTGTTCTTCTACTTTACCGGGCTCTCTGAGCTGATCAAGTACGACAGCAGTGCCGATCTGAACGATGACAATGAGATGGAAATCAAGATCAGCCAGACGAACGATTTGGGTGGTGCGTTCAATTTCGCGATGGTAAAAAATGGTGCCCAGCTCTACAAAGTCACGGATACCAATAACAACGGACAGATTGATGCATCTGACAGCCTCGTCACCCTGTCCACGAAGAGCTTTGAGGCGACGGACACTGGCGGCAACGTCTCTGTGACTTTTAATCCGTCGGCCGCCGACTTGGTAGCGAACACGACCTCTGCTCCCGATGTCTGGTATCTGGTCTCGGTGAAATACAACGTGAACTCTGTGGTGGGCAAGAATCCCAGTGGGCAGGAGGTTGAATACACGTTCGAGACAACATTCGCCGGCAGCACCGAGACCTACGACGCAGGGATTGTTCTGACACCGAAATTCTCATCTGGTATGCATCTGGCCGGCGACGAGGGCTCGGGTGCCCGCGCTGTCAACGAAGCGCAAGTGAGGCATGTCACGGAAGCGGCCATCGCCTGGTGGGATGAGCATGCCGATCTCAGCGATGAGCAGGCCGCCATGCTCCGGGAGACCAGCATCAGCATTGAGGACCTCGGTCACGATGATGTCGATGGCGGCGATGGCGTGGGATGGATGCTGGCAGAGACGGGCGTGAGCGGCATCACCCTTGATGACGATGCGGCCGAACACGGCTGGTCTCTGGGACTCGGCGGTGTCGCCCATAACAAGGTGGATCTGTTCTCCGTGCTGGTGCATGAGATGGGCCACGTGCTCGGCAAGACGCATGAGGAGATGGGTGCAACGCTGGCTGTCGGCGAGCGCATGCTGCCGGTGATGGCGTCTGTGCCGCCGGAGGACGATGCAGGTCAGGGTGGCATGCCCTCGGTCGATCACATGCTCGGTCTGGTGGGTTCGGCCACAGCTGAGCAGCAGATGGCATTGCACATGAGCTGATCGCGGGCCGGGTCAGGCACGGCAAGCCAAAACAGAGTAGGTGAGGCGGGGAGTCGGCCGGGGGCGCAGCAGCGTCTCCGGCTTTTTTTGTTCATCTGCCCCGATGCGTGGCCTGCTGTTGCTTTGCTCGCGTACTACACACACCGCCATCCGGCAGGCCCGCACAGGCGCCCGGCCGCACGAATTCACCCAAACCCCAGACCAGACGCCGGAGTTCGCCCGCCATCTCGCCGAAAAAGCGTGGCGATACGCCGACACCCGTGCTTTTGTTCCCCCTGCACAAGCTTGTGGGGTGTCTTCTTCGATGGTTACCATTCTTGCAACTAAACCGGGCTTGTCCCGACCATCCAAGGAGAAAGTGCATGTCCCAACATCATCAGAACCAGGCCAACACCCCGGAAATCGCCTCCAACGCACAGGCCAGCGCCGACAACCAGCCGGTGCACATCGGTCTTCGGCTGCGAGCCGTCGATCAGTCGGATCGCGCTGTCATCTCCAACATCACAGGCGTTCATCTCGGGTCGGGATATGCATTCGTTGATTTCGGCTTCATCGAGCAATCGGCCCTGACCGAGGTCACGCGTGCCGCCCGCGCAGGCGAGCAGAAGAACCCGGTGCTGGACGGACGTCTCGAGTGCCGCATTGCCATGGGCCTCAACGACCTCGCGCAGCTGGCCCGTCAGATCGATCAGGTGCTCGCAGCATCCAGAAAGTCGCGAAGCCCGAGCCAGCCCCAGCAGCCGGACCCGCTCGCGCTCGACCCGGCCTCCACGATGCAGTAAGCCATCGATGGCCGGCGCGCTCCGGTAGCGCGCCCCGGCTGTCGTCCTCGCCTTCGCACCCTTTCAACGGAAGACACCATGAACAAGCAGCCTACCGCTGCCGTGCCGGCGGACACTCCCGCCCCGCTTCGTGCCGTGATCTCAGCCAGCCGGTCGGCAATGGCCTCGGCGGGCGTTTTCAGCCTCTTCCTCAATCTGCTGATGCTGGTGCCATCAATCTACATGCTGCAGGTCTATGACCGCGTGCTGTCCACCGGAAGCGTGCCGACGCTGCTCATGCTCACGCTGATCACGACTTTCCTGTTCATCATTTTCGGCGGGCTGGAATGGCTGCGCTCGCAGGTGATGATCGTGGCCAGCATGCGCTTCGATGCGACGCTGGGGCCGGCAGTGCATGACGCGATCTTCTCGCGCACCATTGCCAGCAGCGGTCGCCGTGCCAGTGCCCAGCCGCTGGAAGACATTGACCGCGTCCGCCAGTTCGTGACCGGTCCCGGGCTGTTCGCCCTGCTGGATGCGCCCTGGGTGCCGCTCTACGTCGGCCTGATGTTTGTCTTTCATCCGTGGACAGGATGGGCGGCCGTATTTTCCATCGTGGTGCTGGCCGGACTGACGCTGTGGACCGAGCTGGCGACCCATAGTCTGCTGCAGCAGGCCAACCGCGCCAGCCTGATGGCGAACCAGCAGACAAGCTCGCACCTGCGCAATGCCGAGGTCATCACGGCCATGGGCATGCTGCCGCGCCTGCGGGAACGCTGGCTGCGAGACCGCAGCACGGCGCTGGATGCGCAACACCGCGCCAGTGCGCGTGCGGGACTGATTGCCGCGCTCTCCAAGACGTATCGCCTGACCTCGCAGTCGCTGATTCTGGGCTTGGGCGCCTATCTGGCGATCCAGCGAGAGATCTCCCCGGGCATGGTGATCGCCGGATCGATTCTCCTCGGTCGTGCGCTGGCACCGATCGATCAGCTGATCGGCAGTTGGCGCACGATGACCGCGGCGCGGGAAGGCTACAAGCGGCTCGCTGAATTACTGCGCGAGCATCCGGCCGCGCCGGACAGCATGGCGCTGCCGCCGATACAAGGCCGGTATCAGCTCGACAAAGTGGTGATCACGCCATTCGGTGCACGTGCGCCGGTGATCAGGGAATTCACGCTGACCATACCCGCCGGTTCACAGCTTGGGGTGATCGGCCCCAGTGCGGCCGGCAAATCGACGCTGGTGCGCTCGCTGCTGGGACTGAATGCGCCCCAGTCGGGCACGCTGCGGCTGGACGGCGCCGAACTGTCGCAATACTCGCGCATGGCGCTGGGCAGTGCGATCGGCTATCTGCCTCAGGATGTCGAGCTGCTCGATGGCACGATCGCAGAGAACATCGCGCGCTTTGGCGAGATTGATTCCGAGGCTGTGGTCAAGGCGGCCCGACGCGCCGGCGTGCACGAACTGATCCTCGCGCTGCCGGATGGCTACCAGTCACGACTCGAGGGCAATTTTTCGCTGTCGGCAGGTCAGCGACAGCGTGTGGCACTCGCGCGAGCGCTCTACAAAGATCCTCCGGTCGTCATTCTCGACGAACCGAATTCCAATCTGGATGACGCCGGCAATGCCGCCCTGCAAAAAGCGCTGGGTGAGCTGAAGGAAATCGGCAGCACGGTCGTCATCGTCACCCACCGCAGCGGCATTCTCGAGAAGACCGATGCCGTGTTGTTGCTGGTCGACGGCAAGTTGTCCCTGCATGGCACGCCGTCACAGGTCGCTGCGGCGCTTGTTCAGCGTCGGGCGGCAAACGCCAGCACAAAAGTCGCCAGTGAGGCCCCGGTATGAACCTGTTCAATGATGCTCCGAAAAGCTTTGCCCGTGGTGCGGGTCCGGTTCGACCTGTCACATCGGCGGCGGATAACCCGATTGATCCGGCGATCGACCGGCGCGAGCGATGGTTGCGCTATGGCGGACTGCTGGCGGTGCTGGCGCTGTTCATTGGCGTGGGTGTCTGGTCCGTCAAGGCGCCGCTGGACAGCGCTGCGATTGGCGCGGGCACCGTCGTGCTGGAGAACTACCGCAAATCCGTGGATCACCTCGAGGGCGGTATCGTGCGCGAAGTCCGGGTGACGGAGGGCCACTGGGTCAGGCGTGGCGATGTCCTCGTCACGCTGCAGGATGTACAGGCCAGAGCGCAGATGGAGCAGGCGCGCAGCCAGTTGCTGGTCGGGCTGGCGCGTGAGGCACGCCTGATTGCGCAGCGCGACGGGCTCACCAGGGTGGTCTATCCTGCGACGCTGATGGCGGCTGCCCGGGATCCGCGCGCGGCCGAGGCGATGCGTGTTCAGGACCGGACATTCTTCGTGCGGCGTCAGGCGCAGCAGGGCGAGATCGCGCTGTACGAGCGGCAGATCGCCCAGCTGCGCGAAAAAGCATCCAGCCTGCGACAGCAGAAAGGCATGCGCGACCGGCTGGTGGAATCGTACGAGAAAGAGCGTGTGGACTTCGAGGCGCTGGCGCGCGAAGGCTACGCGGAGCGCCAGCGCGTGCGCGACATGGAGCGCAATCTCGCAATCAATGAAGGCCAGCGCGATTCGCTGCAAAACGACATCGCCTCCGCCGAGGTGGAGATGAGTGCGGCGCAGCTGAAAATCCTGCAGCTCGACAAAGACCTGCAGCGCGAGGTGGCCAAGGAACTTTCCGAAGTGCAGGCCGACCTGTTCAAGGTCCGGGAGACCTTGCGGGCGTTGGAGGATACCCATCGTCGCACGGCCATCCTCGCCCCCGAGGAAGGAAGGGTGCTGGGTCTGGCCGTGCACACGCCGGGCGAAGTCATCAAACCCAGCGCGCACCTGATGGATATCGTGCCCGGCGAGGAGAACCTGATCGTCGAGGCGAAATTCTCGCCGCAGGATGTCGATCAGCTGCGCGTGGGGCAGATGGCCGAGGTCAGGTTCACTGCCTTCCGCCAGCGCGACATGCCAAGGGTGGAGGGCAAGCTGGCAACGCTGTCGGCGGACAGGCTGGTAGAGGACATCAATGGCACGCGGCAGCCCTATTATCTGGGCCGCGTGAGCATCACACCCAAAGGCATGCAGGATCTGGCCAAGCTGAAGCTGGATCTTGTCGCCGGCATGCCGGCCGAGGTGCTGGTCAAGACCGGGCAACGCACCTTCTGGCATTACCTGACAGCACCGCTATCGGACATGCTGGTGCGCTCGCTGAAGGAGGATTGACTTGCGAAGCGCACGCGTTCGTTTCTTCCCGGCGCTGATCGCAGGGGCGTTGCTCTGGCCCGGCGCCCCCTCGATGGCGACTGACCTCCTCGGCTTGTATCGCTCGGCGATCAATGACAATCCGGCGCTCAAGGCACGTCGTTTCGGCGTGGATCGTGCGCGTGCCGATGCGGATCAGGCCCTGAGTCGTCTGTATCCGCAGGCGAGCGTGCAGGCGTCGATGTCGCAGAATGAGTACAGCGATGACCGTACCGATCAGCGCTACAGCGGACGGCGGACCGTCGTGCAGGCGCGTCAGGCGCTGATTGACCTGCCTTCGTACTACCGGAGCGATGGTGCGCGGTTCTCGGTCAGTCAGGCTGAGCAGGAAACCGCACTCGCGCGTGCCGAGGTGTTCGCGCAAATCGCCGATCACTATTTGAATGCGCTGCTGGCCGATGATGAGCTGATGCAGTTGCAGTCAGAAAAAGAGGCCGCGCAAAAACAGGTCGATCGCCTGCGGTCCATGCGCGAGCGCGAGATGGCCAAAGTCACGGACCTGACCGAGGCCATCGCCTGGCTGCAGCAAGTCAGTACCCGGGAGATTGATGCAGCCAACAAAGGTGAGGCAGCGCGCGTGCGGCTGCGCGAACTCTCCGGCAGGGAGGCGGGCATTCTTGCGATGCTCTCGCGGAATGAGTTTCCTGAGGTACCTCACACGGCTGAGCACTGGGTGAGCGCGGCAAGGGAAGCCAATCCCGCCATCATTGCGCGGCGCGAGGCGCTGCAGGCAAGCCGGCGTTCCGTCGATGCGGCGCGCGCCGAGCATTATCCTCAGCTGTCGCTGTCGCTGCAGTACAGCCAGTCCAATCTGACCTATGACAACATCTCCCAGCGTTCCTATAACGTCGGAAGCGCCGTGCTGGAATTGCGCATACCGATTTATGAGGGGGGGCGTGTGAACGCGGCCGAGGCATCGGCACTGGCACAGCGCGCGATTGAACAGGAACAGCTTGAAGGTCTGCTGCGCGAGGTCGAGCGGGACACCCGGGTGATCTATGCGTCGGCGCAGGCGAATCGCGCACGTATCGATTCCACCAATGCCGAGGTGGATGCGCTGACGCAAACCGTACGCGCCCAGGAACGCGGCTATGAACTCGGCGTGGCGACCGTGATCAATGTGCTGGATGCGCGGCGACGCTTGCTGCGTGCACGTGTCGAACAGTCCAAGGCACGCTATGACTATCTGCGCGACCTGATCGGACTGACAGCGCGCGCCGGCCGACTGACCGAGGCCGAGGTGACGGAGTTCAATCGATGGCTGGGGCCTCGGGTTGACTGAGGCTGGTTGAGGTCGGTTGACGGAGGTCGGCTGATCACGGCATCGCCGGATTTGCCGGGCTCGCCACGGGTCGGCAGCGTTCAGCTGACGTTGTATGATGCGGCGTCCTGTTTCTCTGGCCGTCTGCGGCTGTGCTCCGATGAAATTCCTCTGCATTCTGCTGTTCTTTCCCCTGATGGCCATGGCGTTTGGCGATACGTATGACTGCGCCGGCAAAACGCGTTTCGTTCACCGGGGCGCGCCGTCCACCGTGCCTGCAGCGGCCAAGCGCAGCTATCGCGTCGCGGCTGACAAGATCGACGGACTGGCCTGTGAGCTGACCGATCAGATGGTCGCGTGCATGGGACTGACGCCCGAGCAGGCGATGCGAAAGATTGTGATCGACCGCGCAGCACTGTCGGTGAGCGATACGATGGAGCTGCCGACCTCGCTGCTGATTTTCGAGGGCCAGTGCACGCGCGCTGACTGACCGGCACCGCTCGACATGACGTCTCTGGCCATAGTGCCCGCCCGATGGCAAACCGGCGATCATGGTGAATTGTTCTCACCGACATATGCCGATGTGTATGCCAGCCGCAGCAGTGCCTGGGGGCAGGCACAGGCGGTATTCATCGAGGGATGCGAACTGCCTGAGCGCGCAGGATTCTCGTCCTGCCTGCGCGTGCTGGAGACGGGTTTCGGTCTGGGCGTGAATTTTCTCGCGACCTGGGCATGGCTGAAACAAAGTGGCCACCACGCACGGCTGCGCTATGTCGCCATCGAAATGCATCCGTTTACCCGGCAGGATTTGCGCACCGCGCTGTCGGTGTCGATCGCTGCCGCGCCGGCGGCACTGATCCCTGTGCTGCAGCCGCTGGCCGAGCGACTGCTGGCGGCATGGCCACCACTGATTCCCGGTTTTCATTCCGTGCCTCTGGACGATCAGGTCACGCTGACGCTGGCGTTTGGCGATGTCGGACAGATGCTGCCGTCGGTGCACGGCCTTTTTGATGCGTTTTATCTGGATGGCTTTGCGCCGGATCGCAATCCGGCCATGTGGTCAGCCGGGACGCTGGCCGGTCTTGCACGTCTGGCCGCGCCGGGCGCACGGCTGGCCAGCTGGTGCGTCGCCGGGGCAGTCCGCCGCGCACTGGCCGAGACCGGGTTCGAGCTCAGCAAGCGGGAAGGCTTTGGCGGCAAGCGAGACCGGCTGGTTGGCGTGTGGCCGATCACACCGGCGGCGACAATTTCCAAAGAAGTGAGCCGCTACGATCAGAGCGATGCTGCCAATGAGGCGGGACAGGACCGGCACAGCATAGCAGTCATTGGCGCCGGCATTGCGGGGGCAAGTGTCGCTCGTCAGCTTGCTGTTCGGGGCGTGCCTGTGACGGTCATTGAACAGCATCGGCCGGCCAGCGGGGGCTCGGGCAATCCGGTGGCGGTGGTTCGCCCGGAACCGGGTGGCGATGACAACCCGATCGCCGCTTTTTCTGCTGCCGGGGTGATCTGGCTGGCGCAGTGGCTGGTGCTGCATGGCCAGCAGGTGCCGCATGCCTTTTGCGGTGCGCTGCGCATCACGCGCGACCAGCGCCGTCATGACAAGCTCGCACGCTATGCGCAGACCGTGCCACAGGACTGGCTGTCCGAAGCCGACCTGACGGCAGCGACCGCATTGTGCGGACAAGCGGTGTCTGCGGATGCGTTTCTGCTCGCTGCAGCAGGCTGGCTGTCACCGGTCGCACTGGTAAACACGATGCTGGATCACCCGCTGATCACGCGACAAGTCGGCGTGAAGGCCGACAGTTTGTCGGCGGTCGGCAACGGCTGGCGGCTGGGCTTGTCCGATGGAAGCAAGCTCGACGTCGCTCAGGTGGTGCTGGCCGATGCCTTCGGTGCGCTGAGTCCGGTGCCGCTGGCGGTGGACAAGGCGCGCGGCCAGTTGTCGTCGCTGCCCGCTCGTGCAGGGCGGGAGGTGCACACCATTGTCTGTCGCGACGGCTACATCAGCCCCGCGGTGAACGGCATGCACACGATAGGCGCGACGATTCAATATGAGGATGACGATGGATCACCGCGTCGCGCGGATGATGAAGAAAATTTCCGGCGGCTCGAGCGTTTGCTGCCGGGGTTTGCACAGTCCGCGCAAGAACTTCACAGTGGTCGTGTGTCGTGGCGCGCAACGACGCAGGACAGATTGCCGCTGGTCGGAAAAATTGCCGACGGGCTGTATGCGAGCCTCGGACATGGGTCGCGCGGCATGGCCTGCGCGCCCCTCTGTGCCGAGCTGCTGGTCTCCCTGATGCGAAATGAGCCGCTGCCTGTCGGCGGCGAATGGCTGTCCGCGCTGGATCCGTTGCGCTTTCGCTGAGCGCCGGGCAGAGATCAGCCGAACAGGCGAGCGAGTTCGACGCCGGGCTCGGGCGCACGCATGAACGCCTCGCCGACCAGAAACGCATGGACATTCGCCTCGCGCATGCGCCTGACATCGTCGGTCGCCAGAATGCCGGACTCGGTGATGACCAGTTTGTCGGGCGTAATCCTCGGTAGCAGCGTGAGGGTGGTATCGAGCGTCGTGTCGAAGGTGCGCAGGTTGCGGTTGTTAATGCCCAGCAGGGCTGTGTGCAGGCGCAGGGCCGCTTCCAGTTCATCCGCGTCATGCACCTCGACCAGCACGCCCATGCCCAGTTCATGGGCGCAGGCTTCCAGCTCGCGCATCAGTCCGTGGTCGAGCGCGGCGACGATCAGCAGCACGCAGTCCGCCCCCCAGTGACGCGCCTGATAGATCTGGTAGGGATCGATGATGAAATCCTTGCGCAGCACCGGAATCGCGCAGGCGGCGCGGGCTTGTTTCAGGTACTCCGGACTGCCCTGAAAAAACTGGATGTCGGTCAGCACCGACAGGCAAGCCGCGCCGTGTTCAGCATAGCTGCGGGCGATCTCGGCCGGCCGGAAATCTTCACGCAGCACGCCTTTGGAGGGTGAAGCCTTCTTGATTTCTGCGATCACGCCGGCCTTGCCTGCGCTGATCTTGTCGCGCAGGCTCGCCTCGAAGCCGCGCAATTGTGCGCGTGCCTCGCGGTCGGATTCCACGTCACGCCGCAGGCTGGCGAGATCCTGGTGTTTTTTTGCCGCGCTGACTTCATCAGCTTTGACGTCGAGGATTTTTTTCAGGATGTCGGACATGGTGATGTGCCGGTGAGGTGGCGTTGAGGTGGCGTTGAGGTACTGATGCGGGAATTTGTCAGGCGAATTGCCGGGTGAAGCGGACGAACTGATCGAGTTTCGCGCGCGCCTTGCCCGAGGCAATCGCCTCTCTGGCACGCGAGACCCCGTCGTGGATATCGGTGGCCACCCCGGATGCATAGAGTGCGGTGCCGGCATTGAGTATCACGATATCGCGTGCCGGGCCGGCCTTGTTGTCCAGCGCTTCAAGAATGCGTTCGATGGATTCGGCGGCACCCGCCACCTTGAGATTGCGGCTGGAGGTCATCTGCAGGCCGAAATCTTCCGGATGAATGTCGTATTCGCGGACCTCGCCCTCGACAAGTTCGCCGACCATGGTGGCAGCGCCCAGCGAGACTTCGTCCATGTTGTCACGCGCCCAGACCACCACCGCATGACGCGCCCCCAGTTTTTGCAGCACGCGCGCCTGTATGCCGACCAGATCCGGGTGGAACACACCCATCATGATGTTCGGTGCCCCGGCCGGATTGGTGAGCGGGCCCAGGATATTGAAGATGGTGCGCACGCCGAGTTCCTTGCGCACGGGTGCGGCGTGCTTCATGGCCGCATGATGGTTCGGGGCGAACATGAAGCCGACCCCGGTTTCCTGTATCGACTGCGCGACCTGCGCGGGCTGCAGATTGATATTGACCCCCAGCGCCTCGAGCGCGTCCGCACTGCCGGACGATGAGGAAACGCTGCGACCGCCATGTTTGGCGACGCGCGCGCCGGCAGCGGCCACGACGAACATCGATGCGGTAGAGATATTGAAAGTGTTCGCACCGTCGCCGCCGGTGCCGACGATATCGACCAGATTGTCGGCATCGGCCACCTCGACTTTCGTCGCAAACTCGCGCATGACCTGCGCGGCAGCGGCGATCTCGCCGATGGTTTCCTTCTTCACGCGCAGGCCCATGGTCAGTGCCGCGATCATGACGGGCGACATCTCACCCCCCATGATCTGCCGGAACAGGGTGAGCATCTCGTCATGGAAGATCTCGCGATGCTCGATGCAGCGCAGCAGCGCCTGTTGCGGTGTCAGTGTCATGGTGGCGTTGCGGTTCAGGTCGTCAGGAAGTTCTTCAGCAGCGCATGGCCGTGCTCGGACAGGATGGATTCTGGATGAAACTGCACTCCCTCGATCGCATACTGTTTATGGCGCACGCCCATGATCTCGCCGTCTTCGGTCCAGGCGGTCACTTCGAGGCAATCCGGCAGCGATTCGCGCTCGATGGCCAGTGAGTGATAGCGGATGATGGTGTAGGGCGAGGGCAGGTCTTTGAACACGCCGACGCCGGTATGCCGGATCGGCGAGGTCTTGCCATGCATGACTTCCTTCGCGCGCACCACGTTGCCGCCAAACGCGGCGCCGATGCTCTGATGACCGAGGCAGACGCCCAGTATCGGCAGCTTGCCGGCGAAATGCTGCAGCACAGGCACCGATACGCCCGCTTCATGCGGTGTGCAGGGGCCCGGCGAGATGCAGATGCGCGCGGGCTTGAGTTGTTCTATCTGTTCGAGCGTAATCTCGTCATTGCGATAGGTGCGAACCTCTTCACCCAGCTCGCCGAAGTACTGGACCAGATTGAAGGTGAACGAGTCGTAGTTGTCGATCATTAGCAGCATTTCAGATCTCCCCGTCCAGTCCGTCCTGCACCTGCTCCGCAGCGCGAAGCACCGCCCTTGCTTTGTTCTCGGTCTCCAGCCACTCCATCTCCGGTACGGAATCGGCGACGATGCCAGCGGCTGCCTGCGCATACAACATGCCGTCCTTGATCACGCCGGTGCGGATTGCGATGGCCAGATCCATCTCGCCGCCAAAGGACAGATAGCCGCAGGCGCCGCCATAGATGCCGCGCTTGACGGGTTCCAGCTCGTCGATCAGTTCCATGGCGCGCACTTTCGGCGCACCAGACAAGGTGCCGGCCGGGAAGGTCGCCCGCAGCACGTCCAGATTGGTCATGTCGGGCTTGAGCGTCCCTTCGACGTTCGAGACGATATGCTGAACGTGCGAATATTTTTCGATCACGAATTTGTCGGTGACTTTCACGCTGCCGGTCTCGGCGATGCGGCCAATGTCATTGCGTGCGAGGTCGATCAGCATCACATGCTCGGCAATTTCCTTGGGGTCGGCGAGCAGCTCTTCGGCGAGTTGCGCGTCTTTTTCCGGGGTGGCGCCGCGCGGGCGCGTGCCGGCCAGCGGCCGGATAGTCACTTTTTTCTTGCCTTCGGGCGTGCCTTCGTTGCGCACCAGGATCTCGGGCGAACTGCCGACGATCTGCATGTCGCCGAAATTGTAGAAATACATATAGGGCGACGGGTTCAGCGAGCGCAGCGCCCGGTACAGAGACAGCGGTGAATCCACATAGGGCTTGCGTATCCGCTGGCCGATCTGCACCTGCATCAGGTCGCCGGCCATGATGTATTCCTTGGCCCGGCCCACGGCAGCGAGATAGTCTTGTTTGTCGAAATCGCGGATCGCTTCGGTGCGCACCGAGGCCGACGTGACCGGCACATCGACCGCACGGCGCAGCATCGCGCGCAGGTCTTTCAGCCGCTGCTTCGCCCGGGTATAGGCCTCGGGCTGGGTCGTGTCGGCGTAAACAATCAAATAGAGCTTGCCGGAGAGGTTGTCGATGACGGCAAGCTCCTCGGTCAGCAGCAACTGGATATCGGGCACGCGAAGATCATCGGGCGGCGCGCTGTTTTCCAGACGGCGCTCGATGTAACGCACCGCGTCGTAGCCGAAGTAGCCGGCGAGACCGCCGCAGAAACGCGGCATGCCAGGGCTGATTGCTACCTTGTAGCGCGACTGAAACTCCGCAATGAAGTCGAGTGGATTGTCGCTGGCCGTCTCAGTGACCTCGCCATGGCGAACCACTTCGGTACGTTTGCCGAAGGAGCGCAGCAGGGTGCTGGCGGGCAGGCCGATGAAAGAATAGCGGCCGAATCGCTCGCCGCCCACGACGGACTCAAGAAGAAAGGTGTTCTTGCCGAGATGCTGCGTCTGCGCCAGCTTCAGGTACAGCGTCAGCGGTGTTTCGAGATCCGCGAAAGCCTCCGCGAGCAGCGGAATGCGGTTGTAGCCTTGCGCGGCCAGGGATTTGAATTCGAGTTCAGTCATGTTTCTCTCCGGGGCGCCATTGTAGGGGAGTGGCGGCCGTGTCCAAAAAACTGCCAGCCCAACAGGAGCCAGCGGCAAGCAGCGATATCAGCCGATCAGTGTTTGCCAGCGTCGCCATAGCCAGGCCTCGAAGGCACCCGGCGGGATCAGCTTAGTTTTTTTGACAAGAAACATGGTGGTGGTTCTCAAGCGGCGGTTAGATCCGCCGCAACCTGCAAAGACCCGACTATACCATCCGTGTCGATGCTCTGGACAGGCTGCCCGTGGTTGTAACCATAGGGAACCGTGAGGCTGTGGCAGCCCGCAGCGCGTGCTGCTCCCGCATCGTTTGATGAATCACCGATGGCCACGGCCTGATGCGGCTGAAGGCCGAAATCCCGGCAGACCGTGTGCATCGGCAGCGGGTCGGGCTTTTTTCTTGGCAGCGAGTCGCCGCCATAAACGACCTCGAAGAAGTCCAGCAAGCCGGTTTTTTCCAGCAGCGGGCGCGCAAAGGCGATTGGCTTGTTGGTCACGCAGGCCAGACGAAGCCCGCGCTCGCGCATGGCCGCAAGACCCTCGCGCACGCCCGGATACACCGTGCTGTGGAGACCATTGATCTGCAGGTAGTGGTGCTGGTAGCGCTGGAGTGCCTGATCGAAGCGGCGCTCGACCTCGTCTGCGTCGAAATCCACGCCCAGTACGCGGCGCATCAGGTTCTCTGAGCCTTTGCCGACGAACTCGATGACCGTGTCTATATGAAGGGGCGCCAGCCCCAGTTCTTCGCGCATGCGGTTGATGGCGACCTGAAAGTCCGGTGCGGTGTGCACCATCGTGCCATCCAGATCAATGATCGCCGCGCGTATGCCGCTGAGCGGCCGCAGGTCGGGTGCGTTCATACCGTGGCGAGCTGGCTGCGCATCGCGTCGATGACAGCCCGGTAGTCAGGCTTGCCGAAAATCGCGGAACCCGCAACGAAAGTGTCGGCACCGGCGCGGGCGACCTCGGCAATATTCTCTGCCTTGATACCACCATCGACCTCGAGCATGATGTCGCGACCACTGGCGTCGATCATCTGGCGCACTGCGCGAACTTTCTTCAGTGCTTCCGGGATGAAGGACTGTCCGCCAAAGCCGGGATTCACCGACATGATCAGGATGAGATCGAGCTTGTCCATCACATGCTCGAGATGATGCAGCGGCGTGGCCGGGTTGAACACCAGTCCGGCCTTGCAGCCCTGATCACGGATCAGCTGCAGGGTGCGGTCGATATGCTCAGAGGCCTCGGGGTGGAAGCTGATGATGTTCGCTCCCGCTTTGGCAAAGTCCGGGATGATCCGGTCCACCGGCTTGACCATCAAGTGAACATCGATCGGCACCTGCACATGCGGGCGGATCGCTTCGCAGACCAGCGGCCCGATTGTCAGATTGGGAACATAGTGATTGTCCATCACATCGAAATGGATGATGTCGGCCCCGGCGGCGGCGACGTTTCGGACTTCCTCGCCCAGACGGGCAAAGTCGGCGGACAGGATGCTGGGAGCGATGCGGTAGGTGGACATGAATGTTTCCTTCAGGCGAAGCCGGGATTTTACCTCCCGCAGCGACGCTGCCGCTTGCACAGCGCGTGGAATTCGTGTGCAATCGCGGGCGGCCGGACGCACATCACTGCTTGCCGCAATAAGACCAACAGGAACGACAGCCCAACATGCCCGCGTACCAGATGACGGTGACGGTTCAGACCCGCTACCTGGAAGAACAGTCCGATCCCGAGCGCTCTCATTATGTGTTCGCGTATGCGGTCACGATCAAGAACTCGGGCAGCGTCGCCGCGCAGCTGATCTCGCGTCACTGGGTGATCACGGACGCGAACAACCATGTGCAGGAGGTCAGGGGGCTGGGCGTGGTCGGCCATCAGCCGCTGTTGCAGCCCGGAGAGCAGTTCGAATACACCAGCGGCACCTCGCTGGCCACGCCGCAGGGAACAATGCGCGGCGAATACTTCTGCGTCGCCGAGGATGGTGAGCAGTTCGAGACGCCGATCCCCGAATTTGTGCTGTCCTTGCCGAGGACGCTGCACTGACGCCGTCAGCGGCCGAGGCCTCAGTCGTCGTCGTTTTTGCCTGAGAACATCGTCCACCAGACAATAAACACCAGCAGACCGAGCGCCAGCCCGGCCTCAAGAAATAGCAACCACATAGCCCGTGTTCCGATTCACATTCACAAAACACTTCAGTGTAACGCCTGCGCTGGCCGGCATGCTGCTCCTGCTGGCAGCCTGCGCGACGCCGCCCGTGAGCAAGCCGGTCGCTACGGCACCGGGTCCCATGCCTGCCCCGGTGCCGCCCGCTGCGACTGCGCCCGCGCCCATAACGACACCTGCACCTGCACCTGCACCCGCACCCGCACCTGCGCCAAGTCAGGTGCTGAAACCCGCCGATTTTTTGCGCGTCGCGAGCTTCGCCGATCTGCCCGGATGGGCGGAGGATGACCTCCGGCAAAGCTGGAGCGCCCTGCTGGCCTCCTGCGACGCGCTGGCCAAGCGGCCGGAGTGGAGCGCGGTGTGTCAGGCGACTGCGGTCGTCAATCCCGAGGATGAGCGCTCGGTGCGCGCATTTTATGAATCACAGTTCATCCCGCACCAGCTGCGCAATCCTGACGGCAGCCTGCAGGGCACGGTCACCGGCTATTACGAGCCGCTGCTCAAAGGATCTCGCACGCGAACCGGCCCTTATCAGACCGCCCTGTATCGTGCACCGGAGGATCTGCTGAACATCGATCTGGGATCCTTGTACCCTGAGCTGAAGAACATGCGGTTGCGTGGTCGGCTCGCGGGCAACAAGGTGGTGCCTTATTACAGCCGGGCAGAACTGGCCCAGCAGAATCTGTTGGCGGGCAAGGAGATACTCTGGGTCGATAACCCGGTGGAGGCTTTCTTTCTGCAGGTGCAGGGTTCCGGACGCGTGGTGCTCGAGGCCGGCAAGGACGTCGTGCGGGTCGCTTATGCGGACCAGAATGGCCACCCGTATCGGTCGATTGGCCGCTACCTCGTGGATCGGGGCGAGCTGACACTGGAACAGGCGTCCATGCAGGGGATCAAGGCCTGGGTTGCCGCGAATCCGGGGCGGCAGCAGGAACTGCTGAATGCGAATCCTAGCTTTGTGTTTTTCCGCGAGGAGAAGATCACCGATCCGTCGAAAGGCCCGAAGGGCTCGCTCGGCGTCCCCCTGACCCCGACCCGGTCGATCGCCGTCGATCCGCAATTCGTCACGCTCGGTGCCCCCGTCTTCCTGTCCACCACCCAGCCCAACGCTGGCCAGCCCCTGCGGCGGCTGATGCTGGCTCAGGATACCGGCGGGGCGATACGCAACCCGGTGCGGGCTGACTTTTTCTGGGGCTTTGGCGCCGAAGCGGGTGAGCTGGCCGGTCGCATGAAGCAGGCGGGACAGATGTGGGTGCTGCTGCCGCGAACTCTGGCGCTTCCTTCGAACTGATTCCCGCTTGGGGTGGCGACCTCACGCCCGTGGCTGAGCCCGCCGTTCGGGGCCGCGCCAGGGTGTTGATGGCGGTGGATGCTCCCTGACCGGCTGCCGTATCCAGGCGGCGGCATCATTGAAGCCGTGCTGGGCAGGATGAATACGGTAACTCGCCCATACCCCCAGTGCCGCGTCCAGCGTTGCATTGTGAAGCTCGAACCACCCCAATAACAGATGGGCGCCCACATGCCGGCCCAGTGCATGGTCGCCGCACATCACCGCCGCGTGAGCCTTGTGCAATGCGCAGAGCACCCTCGCATGTTGCTCAAGGTGGCTCTGAGCCGCCGGAAACTGGTGCTGCTCCATGAGTGTCTGCTCTGTGCCAAACACCTGCTCAGCAAAGCACAACAAGTGTGCATACGCCTGACAGACCTCGTGGTCACGGCAGCTGCGCAACTGCTGTGCAAGCCTGCGCAGAGAGTGATGCGAGTCGTTCAGTTGAGTAAGGTCTGAAAACATGATCAGGTAACGCACGCCGCGGGTGCATCAAGTGGAGACGCATAGGTTTCACCATAGTGCCCGAACGATCTGTGTCAAGCCGGTTCGGTCAATGTGAGCCGAACGCGAATACCTGATGAAGCTACAATGTGCCGCTTGAATGACTGAGGTTCATCTATAAGAAGAGAGGAGCGGCGCATGACCTACGAAAACATTCTCGTCGAGACCCACGGCAAAGTGGGTCTGATACGGCTCCATCGTCCCAAGGCACTCAATGCGCTGAATGACCAGCTGATGAATGAGCTGGGCGATGCCTTGCTGGCGTTCGATGCGGACGAGCAGATCGGTTGCATCGTGCTGACCGGTAGCGAAAAAGCCTTTGCCGCAGGTGCCGACATTGGCGCGATGGCTTCGTACACCTACATGGATGTGTACAAAGGTGAGTACATTACCCGTAACTGGGAGCAGATACGTCGGGTGCGCAAGCCGATCATCGCTGCCGTGGCAGGCTATGCGCTGGGTGGCGGCTGTGAGCTGGCCATGATGTGCGATTTCATTATTGCGGCGGACACAGCCAGGTTCGGGCAGCCGGAAATCAAGCTGGGGACGATGCCCGGCGCAGGCGGCACCCAGCGTCTGCCCCGAGCCGTATCCAAGTCCAAGGCCATGGATATGTGCCTGACCGCCAGGATGATGGATGCCGCCGAGGCCGAGCGGGCGGGGCTGGTGTCCCGTGTCGTGGGCGCGGACAAGTTGATGGATGAGGCGCTGGAGGCTGCCACCGTCATCGCCGCGATGTCGCTGCCCTCAGTGATGATGATCAAGGAAGCGGTCAACCGCGCCTATGAATCTTCGCTGACCGACGGTGTCCAATACGAGCGCCGCTTGTTCCACAGCACCTTTGCCACTGAGGATCAGAAAGAGGGCATGAAAGCATTTCTTGAGAAACGCTTGCCAAACTTCCGCGGTCTTTGATATAGTTCGCCTCCCGTTGCAAAACTGTTTTCAAAAAGGCTACCAAGTCTGCTGAAAACGCAGCGGGGAAGCCGGGAATTTCCCGGCAGGCCATGACGAAATCGCCGAATTAGTTTTGCGAAAGTAGTTGACGAGATGCAGCAAACGTTCCATAATCTCTGGCTCTGCGGTTGTCGGACAAAACGATTCGACGGCGGTGCAGGTAGCGAAAAATAGTTGAAGCAGTGCTTGACGAAATTCGCGAAACGCCGCATAATTCCGCTTCTTTGCCGATGCAAACCGAAAGGTTCAGAGGCAAAGAAATTCGAAAAATAGTTGAAGCGAAATGCTTGACGAAATTCGAAAAATGCTGCAAAATTCCGCTTCTTTGCTGTTGCGAACAAAACGATTCGAAGACAGCAAAAACAAGGCGAAAGCCAACGAATTCTGAAGTTCTTTAAAAATTAACAGCCGATAAGTGTGGGCGCTTGATGGCGTGCGACGATGAAGCTTCGGCGACATCGTAATACTTTAAAAATCAAGTGCTCACAAAGAAATATAGGTAAGTTCGCAAGAGCTTAACCTGTCAGTATTTTGAGTGAGCGACGGTTCTTCGGAACCTGCCAGAAATGGCACAACAGAGATTGAACTGAAGAGTTTGATCCTGGCTCAGATTGAACGCTGGCGGCATGCCTTACACATGCAAGT
>JACCEC011209923.1_pt1 | contig 19051 bp, 17 predicted proteins | sample 7450121 | NCBI WGS metagenome assembly JACCEC01 (sample SAMN15323455, study PRJNA562643) | freshwater metagenome | isolation source: river surface water | place: USA:Blue River Watershed | collected 2017-08-18 | reverse complement strand
GAATACATGCCACTGCATCTGTTTTTTCTGGAGGTGGCAAGTCTTCATAACTTGAAGGTGCTGGTGTTACTTGTTGGTTGCCCAATTCTGGATCAACTACGCCTACGGGAGTTGTGATGGGCTCACCACCTTTGCTTGCACCATGGCCACCCCAGGGTTCACGTTCAGGCACACGCCCAGCAACACTAGATCCCACTTGAGAGTTGGTGACAAGACTGTTGACACCCGGTAGTTCGGCTTCAGCGGCAACAGGCCCGTTTAAGTCAATTCTGTTGGCACTGAGTTTCATTGATGCCGACGCATAGATATCTGTGTTCAGCCTTGAAGTAAATCTTTGGCCATTGATGCCTGTCAAATGCATGACTTCACAGGCTTCCATGTGTATATTGTTTTTACCTCGAGCATTGATATTGTTTCCCGCGTCAATACTAAAATTGTCGCCGGCACGAAAGTTGATGTTTTTATCTGCGTTTACAGAAAAATCTCCTGCGGCATAAAAGTCAATGTTTCCTTCATCGTCAAGTTGGAACCATGCTGTTCCTTTGGCATTGATCACGTGAATGAATCCACCTTCTTCGTGCATGATGATCTGGTGGCCAGTAAACGTTCTAAGTTTGATTGCTCCGCTGATACCGTCATCACCATCATCAATCATAATGCTGTGCTGACCTGGACTTAGGATACCGTAGGCCAGTCCAGGGTGCTTGTCTTTGGCTCTAAAAGGACCAGCATTACTATGTCCTCTGCGAAGGTCTTTGTCAAGACCCTGGCGACTAATTCTATGACTGGCAGGGTGCTCGGGTCTGTTTTCTGCTTGAGGATCTGCTGTGTTAAATCTATTACGTTCAGCCACAGGTTTGATGGCTTGTCCGTGTGTGGATCCGGATGCAATGCCTGGTAACGAATGTGTGTGGCCATCAGGTGGCAAACACGCCCACCAAATACCTTGGTTGACATCACCATTGATAAAAGCACAAACAACGTTGATATTTTTTGTAGGCGGAATCATCCATATACCGTAACTTTGATTTGTCTGCGGATATGTCTTAGAATCTCTGGCTGTGGCTTCGTCTTTGGTGTCAGTTGCTCCTGCAAACGGCGGGCAATAACGCATGGTAAACCATCCAGTGGGGTCGCTTTCTTTGGCATTGCTTAATTGCGGTATCCAAATTCGTAGGCGACCCATACCCAATGGGTCGTGCGTTTCTTTGATCTTGCCAAGGAACACGCCGGTGTATTTTGCGCTGTTGGCAGATCCCTGCTGTTGATGTGGCGGTGGTGCACCTGTTGCATTTACTCTCATGTTGTTTCCTTAAGGCGCTATAATGTCACTGATACTCGATGGCGGATCTGAACCATTGCCAGTTTGTCTTCTTCTGCGTTCTTCTCTTTCACGCTGTGCTTCTTCTCTACGACGCTGTTGATTTTCTCTAATTCTTTGACCTTGGCGTGCCAAATTGGGATTACCAAAAGCCGCACCTCCACCAGCACTGGGGTTATTGGGATCCACCAATGGTGTTTCTGCACCACCAGCGCGAACCCAAGCACTATTGGGACCAATGGCCGCCGCTTCGCCTTGCCCGTTATTGGGTGTGCCACCCGAGTTGGCAATAGTGGCAGAACTTCTTGGATTTCTTACATCGTAGGGATTTGCCAGCACTTCTCTAAATGTAGAAAGTTTGGTGACAAATTTACCTTTTTGTAATTGATGCTGAACTTCCTTGACACAGTAAATGCCCGTGATGGCATCTGCTTGACGCAGATTCATCAAGTCGTTGCTGGTCAAGTCTGCTGCCGGAACTTGTGCTTCAAACCAAATATAAGGCTGGTTGGTTCTTGTGGCTGTGATGGCTCGTTTGTCTTTGAGTTGTTCTTCTGATTCGTAGTTTTTCTCAAACCACCAAACATCGTCCTGCCAAGGACTCTTGCCAGCCTCAGACGGTTCCTGCATCAAGAAATAAGGATCGCCAACCACATCAAGATCTAGGTTGACCATGTCTGAACTTCCTGCACCAACTTGTCCGTGAATCTGTTTAAAGATGCTGTATTCGTGTGCATTTTCTTCTGATATAGAAGATTGATTGTTTTGCTGATTCACAGCAACGTTGGCATGATAGAACTGTGGTCTCCAACGAATGTGTGGATTGTCTTCGGGCTTACCTGGCTTTGCTGGCAAGTCTTCGGCATAAAGAACTTCGCCTGCTTCTACCCAAGTTTTTGGCTGTGGCTGTCTTGCTTGATTGGCAGTAGGCGGAGGTTCTCTACGCCCTGGCTGACGTTGTTGTGCAGGCGGACTGGCTGCACCTGGAGCAATAATTTTACCATTCTCATCATTGATCCACAGTGGTCTAACTGCTCGCCATAGGTTGTCAATTTTGATTTCTGCATTGATGACTTCGGTGTTTTCGCCGGTGTAGATCCACTTGTAGGCTTTTCTAATTAGACCTTGATCAAGCCAAACTTGAACTCTAGAATTGCGCTGACTGGCTTCGTAGGCATCAATGTATTCTCTAGGACTGATAAAAGTTTTGCTGTCTGTTCTGGCATAGACAAAGAAATGAACTTCCTGGGCAGGTGCATTTAATTTCTTGTCAAACACATAACCTTGTCCTTCTTCTTGGAACCTAGATCCAGCCAAACATACAATAACTCTAGGAGGCTTGTTGATTGAGTTGGGATTGGTATCAGGGTGGTTAAACAGTTTTTTGCCATCAGTGACACGGTTAAGATACTTTAGCACTTCCTTGCTGTTGGGCATTTGTGCAGTGATAAACCTAGTAATGGTTGTTTGATTTGATACTTGTGTTTCGCCTCGTCCCAACAACCAACTGAAAGTTGCTCTGGAAAACAAAGCATAGTCATACTTTAAATTTACAAGATCTTTGTGAACAGTGATTTTGTATTTGTGAGGCTTTTCTCTAATGCCGGCTGTGACTTTGTCTTCTTCACGTTTGTTTAAGGCTGTTTCTAACTCTTTGCAAAATTCTCCAATGGTTGATGGATTACCTGGCATTCTAAAACCTTGTTCAAGGTTCATAAAGTCGCCTAGGTTGGCTTGACCTTCGTGTGCAACAAACGCCAAATCATACACAGAGCCTCTAAAGTCCAACTGCATTTTTAATTCAGTCATGGCCACATACCAACGGAACTCTAGTGGACCATTGTTCCAGTTTTTGCAGACCACAGGTTTGTCATCATCGTCATAGCCTGTGAACCAAATTTCCAGTAGATAAACTGCTTCAGGATTGGTTACATAATCCTGTTTGATAGCGGCAATAGACAATGACTCAATGAAGCGAGCACCAATGGGCTCTACCAACTTCATTTTTATTTCATGTGGGGGAACTGTGTTATAGTTGGCAGTTGGGTTACCAGCGCCTACCATTTTCATAGTCAGTTCTTCCAAGTTGATACTGCCGGTGCCGCCGGTTTCTAGCATGACAATGCCAATTTTATAATTGTATGAACGGGCTTCTCTGGCCAACTTTGCATCGCTGGCCGGCATCATTGACAGTCGAACGTTGTAGGTTACGTTTCGATACTGTTGTAATGGGTTATAATGAAGATCACCCAAGCCTGGTAGGTCAAGTTGTGGTTTTTGTCCCACTGGCATTACACTACTCCTGAAATAGACTTTGGTGAAACCACTCTTAGAACTGTGCCAGCGGTGAGATTTCTAATGGGATCTTTGAGTTGATCACGATTCAACAAAACAATAGTCCACCAGTAGTTGCTGTTACCATACAAATCATAACTCAATAGATCTGGACGATACTGCTGGCGCGGTGTTACCACATGCTGTTCCAATGATTTGCTTTCAACCATGGCTGCACTGGTGGGTATTTTTGCTAGATCAAGATAAAAATCTTTGATCTCTGTTTTACTGTATAATCCTCTACCTGTAGGCATTAGATGTATCCTTTACTGAGTAAGTTGCCAGCATAGAATTCATCTAGCGAATAGTCTTTTACTGCCTGCACTGGCGGAATTTGAACAATCAATAGAACTGCCATGTCAAATAAAACTGGAACTGCTTGGTTGATGCCGCCAGGGCCAGCAGCCACAACATAATCAACTTCGTTGGGATAGTTGTATTGAAACTGCTTTACAACCACAGGGGTCTCATTGTATAGGCCATGTGCTGTGAATCTTCCAACCGGTGGTGGTGTTCCTTTGTTTTTATCATTACGTCCATAATACATGGAAGTTGCAGATCTAAGAGCGTGAATTGCATTCAATGTTGCCTGCGCTTCTTCTGTTGTTCTGCTGACCCAAGGGCCCGAAACAGTGATCACCGGAGTTACTCGATTACCAAATGCACTGGGCTGGTAGTTGGTGTGTTGCAACTCCCAGGTCTGATAGTTGACATCAATGGTTTGGTCAATCTTGGGTGTTGACTCCCATGTGATCTTTGCTCCCAATGCCTTGAACTCTAGGGTTACTTTTTCGATAATCATTTAACTGCTCCTAGTTTTAATTCAAAGATTTTTAAAATTCTAGTTTTATCTGCAGGCGAAGCAGTTGGATACAGATCGTTGACAATCTGTTCCTTTAATTCTTGACTACCTGTGGCAAATCTGTTGCGTATATCTGATGCTGAGCCGGCAGTCATGCCTGCAACTTCAAATTTATAGTCCTTTACAGGATAGATGTATCCGTGTCCGGCTCTGGTGCCATCTGGTAGTTTGTCATTGCTAAAGGGCTTGAGATTTTTTTCATTGCCCTTGAACGGCTGAAAGTATGATGGTGTGCCATTTTTCAATGGTGCAAAACTGAATCTAGGATCTTCAGCCATGTCCTTGCTACCAACACCAAAAATCAAAATATCTCTGCTGGGATCAAGGCCCAAAGACTGCGGCAATGTCATTGGTGCATAAGGCACAGTTTCTTGGAAAACACGATCCGCAGGTGCACCTGATGCTGTGATCATCAACAACTTTTCTTCAAAACTAAACGGACTCTTAGGTGGTTCCACCTTGCCACTAGTGGCAATATAAGTAGATTCCGCCCCAAACTTTGCCTGTAGTTCTAAAAAAGCCTGGGCGTGACCGCGATGAAACGGATGGAAACGACCAGCATAGACAGCAATGATTCTAGATTTGAGATCTTTGATCTTCATTTAATGTTTCTCCAGAGCCTATTTACCGTTTTCATTAACCGCGCATATAATCATCTCTTGACCTTAGAACAGGTCTTCTGCTATACTAAATCTAAGGAGCGCCGTGAATGATCGAAGAACAAAAACCAAAGCAAGTATATCTAAAAAACAAAGACCTTTTAGCAGAAATACATCGCAGTAAACTTACATATTGCTGGATTGAGGATCCAAAATACACAGAGTATGACATCATTTTGTCGGACCTCAAGCATTTCCATAATCGCAAAACCAAAGCATATCCCGACGGTGTATTGAATCTAGCAAAAAAGGCTCGTGCTAACCGACTTAGCCAACAGGCTCATCAGCAGGCACTGGCACAATGGACTGCCGAAGGCGGCAAGGCCAGCACCAAGCCCAAGGCTGATGAATTTGAAATTAACCCTAAGAAAATTCCAACCACAGATCTAGTGGTCAGGCTGATGACCTGGGAACATATTCCGTTGGAGCCCGGGCGCAAGAACAATCCCAAAAGCGAAAGTGATCACAGAGCCAAAGTAAACTTTCCGCCTTTCAAGCACTTTATTCAAGACAGTGACGGCAATTGGCAGGAAGTGGTGCGTAGTCATTGGTCTGGCACACTCAAGCGAGGGAAGTTTTCAGTAGACCACGGCGGACTTACCAATCACCTAGGTGCCATGTTTTTGAAACTGTGTGAACGCTACAGTTTGCGTTCAAACTGGCGTGGCTACAGTTATATCGACGAAATGCGAGGCCAGGCTCTTATACAGTTGACACAGATCGCCTTACAGTTTGATGAATCAAAGTCCAACAATCCGTTTGCCTACTATACTGCGGCCGTGACCAACAGTTTCACTCGAGTGCTCAACGTAGAAAAGCGTCAGCGAGATATTCGCGATGACCTACTGCAAGAAGCCGGACAAATGCCATCATGGACACGTCAGATGGAGCATATTGAACAACACCATGCTGAAGTAGAGCGTCTAAATGCGCTTAAGGCCGAAGCCGCAGAATCCGAGGTAAACAAAGATGAAGAACCATATAAGGATGCCATGGACATGTTAGAAGAAGATGCTGATGTTGATAACATTAACCTACCCGAGCCTGTTGAGGAGGAACGTCCGTGACCAATCCCTTTAAGGATCAAGAAAAGTTTATGCGAGCCTGTGATCAAGCCGTTCCTTCCAACCAGCACGAAGTTACAGATCCATTGGGCATTCAATTTGATCTATATCTAAAGTTGATCAAAGAAGAATATCACGAACTGCTAGAAGCCCAGGGATTAGATGCTGATCATAACAGAGTCAAAGACGCCGATTCTGAAGAAACACTAGATGCACTGATAGACATCTTGGTTGTGACCATTGGTGCTATACACAGCATGGGCGCCGACGGCGAAGGTGCTTGGAATGAAGTTATGCGAACCAACTTTGCCAAGATTGATCCTGAGACTGGCAAGGTTCGTAAACGTGAAGATGGAAAGGTGTTGAAACCTGAAGGCTGGAAGCCTCCAAATCTCAAACCGTTTTTAAAATAAGGAGAACTTGATATGCATGCCGAAAGCCTGAAACATCACATTAGTCATTTGGAAGAATCGCACAGGCACTTGGATCGACAGTTGCTACAAATGGAACGACAACATCAAAACGACACCTCAGAGGCTCACTTTCTTAAAAAGAAAAAGTTGCATATCAAAGACGAACTTGCTCGCTGTAGACAACAACTAGAAAGTATGTTAAAATAATAAGATGACTCAATGTTTTAAGAAAGCCGTGTGCTTTACGGATATCCATTTTGGACTTCGTAACAACAGCCGCGCCCACAACGATGACTGCGAAGCATTTATCAAGTGGATGACCGAAGAGGCTCATCGCGAGGGAGCCGAGACCTGCATCTTCCTTGGAGACTGGCACAATAATCGCAGTAACATCAATGTTTCAACTCTAAACTATACTGCATCCAACATCAAGTATCTGTCTGAGAACTTTGAGCAAGTCTACATCATCATGGGCAACCATGATCTTGCCTACAGAGAAAAACGTGAGATCAACAGTTTGCCGTTTGGTGGATACTTGCCCAACGTCACACTGGTCAATGACATTTTAACTGTGGGCGACATGACCATTGTGCCTTGGCTGGTTGGCGAAGAGTGGACTGCCATGAAGCGGCTCAAGAGTCGCTATGTGTTTGGTCACTTTGAACTGCCCAAGTTCAAAATGAATGCCATGGTAGAAATGCCAGATCATGGCGGGCTCAATGCTTCGCACTTTCCCAATCAAGAACTTGTCTTTAGTGGACACTTTCACAAGCGTCAGCAACAGGGCAACGTTGTCTATATGGGCAATTGTTTCCCACACAACTATGCTGATGCTTGGGATGATGAGCGTGGTTGCATGTTCTTGGAGTATGGAGGCCAACCTGATTTCCGTCGTTGGCCTGGTGCACCTAAATTTAAAACACTGACCTTAACTGAAGCCATTGACAAGCACGAAAGTCTGTTTGATACTCAAACATTTGCTCGTGTGACCATTGACGTAGACATCAGTTACGAAGAAGCCACTTATATCAAAGAGCAGTGGATCAAAGAATACGGCATGCGAGAGTTGGCTCTGATTCCTGGCAAGAAGGAAGAACACACCACTGAGTGGTCTGGCGGTGAGATTCAATTTGAAAGTGTAGATGCAATCGTGTTGAATCAGATTCAAGCCATTGATTCAGAAGTCATTGATCGCAGGCTACTAACAGAAATCTATCAGGGTCTTAATCGATGATCACATTTCGTAACCTAACTATGCGTAACTTTATGAGTGTGGGCAATGTCACACAAGGGCTACGCATGGATCAACATGGATTGACCCTTGTGTTGGGCAATAACCTAGACTTGGGTGGTGACGGTGCTAGAAACGGCGTGGGCAAGACCACAATGGTCAATGCACTAAGTTATGCTCTTTACGGTTCAGCACTGACCAACATTCGCAAAGAGAACCTCTTGAACAAGACCAACGGCAAAAATATGTTGGTCACAGTTGAATTTGAAAAGAACGGCAACAAGTATAAGATTGAACGTGGCCGTAAGCCCAATGTCCTGCATTTTTATGTTGATGACAACGAGGTCAACGAGTCAAACACTGACGAAGGTGCTGGCGAGAATCGCGTGACACAAGAAGCCATTGACAGAGTCATTGGCATGGGTCCTGAGATGTTCAAGCATCTAGTGGCTCTCAATACCTACACATTGCCATTCCTGGGTCTCAAGGCCAATGAACAGCGTGACATCATTGAAGAACTGCTGGGCATTACTCAACTCAGTGAAAAAGCCGAATATCTCAGAGAACAAATTAAAAACACCAAAGAGTCTATTCGTGACGAAGAGGCTCGTATCAAGGCTCTACAGGAAGCCAACACCCGTGTTCAGGCCAGCATAGACGACTTAGAACGTCGCAGTAGAACCTGGGCTACCAAAAAGTCCACTGACATGGCGGCACTGGATGCAGCCATTGCCGAACTAGAAGACACTGACATTGAGTCTGAGTTGGAGGCACATCGAAGTCTTGTGGTCTACAAGGAAAATGAAACACGCCTAAAGTTAGCCAATAAAGAATTGGCTCAGAGGCAGGCCAATGTAAAGAAACTGCAAGAAGCACTACGACTGGCCGAGTCTAATCTCAGTCACTTGCAAGAACATCGTTGCCCCAGTTGCGGTCAAGACGTGCATGATGCCAAACACGATGAGATGCTGTCAGGTGCCAACCAAGTCATTGACTTGGCCAAATCTTCCTTGCGTGAAGAACACAGTTTCTTGGCTCAAGCAGACATAGCAGTTAGAACCATTGGTGACTTAGGTGATCGCCCTCGAACCAAATATCTAAATTTGGAAGATGCGGCGGCTCACAAAAACAATCTAGAAAATCTAAAGCAACAATTGATTGCCAAGGACGCAGAGCAAGATCCTTATCAGGAGCAGATTGCCAGTTTGAAAAATACTGCCTTGGCCGAAATCAATTGGGACGAAATGAATCGCTACACCAAACTGTTGGAGCATCAGGATTTCCTGCTCAAACTGTTGACTAACAAGGATTCATTTGTCCGAAAGCGCATTATTGAACAAAATCTTGGCTATTTGAATCACAGGCTAGGGTATTACTTGGATAAACTACAACTACCGCACACGGTTGTTTTCAAAAGCGATTTGGAAGTGGACATTACACAACTGGGTCAGAGTTTTGATTTTGACAACCTAAGTCGCGGAGAGCGTAATAGATTGATTCTTGCGCTGAGTTGGAGTTTTAGGGACGTTTATGAAAGTTTCAACGAAACCATGAATCTCATGTTCATTGACGAACTTGTGGATTCTGGCATGGACCAAATTGGCATTGAAAACGCAATGGCAATTTTGAAAACCATGGGTCGTGAAATGAGTCGTAACGTATTCTTGATCAGTCACAGAGACGAGTTGGCTGGTCGAGTAAACAATGTATTGATGGTCGTAAAACAAAATGGATTCACCATGTTGGAAAACGACACAGATACTTCGCTGTTAATTTAAGGAGACAATTATGTCAGCAAATCACGAAGCAATTAAGAACGCATTTGAAACCTATGTGGCTGAAAATGAAAAGTTCACAGTCAAGGGCGTTAAGGCTTCAGCCGCTCGCGCTAGAAAGGCTCTGCAGGAAATGAGCAAGGCCATCAAGGAACGTCGTAAAGAGATTACGGCCGAGAAGGAAGCATTGGCCGCAAAATAATGGCCGGTAGCAAGAGCAAAAACAAAGGCAAGAGTTGGGAACGTGATGTAGCCAATCACCTTACTGAATTGTATGGTGAGACCTTCATTCGCGTTCCTCACTCTGGTGCCTACATTGGCGGAAAGAATCAGTTCCGTAAAGAGTTCCTGCACGAAGGCCAAATCAGGGCCATGAAAGGGGACATTACACCTCCACTGGCCTGGACTAAATTCAACTGCGAATGCAAAAGTTATGCAGATTTTCCATTTCATCAACTATACTCTGGCGAAATCAAAATCCTAGAATCTTGGCTTGATCAACTACACGATGCGGCAGACCCTGGCGACTTTAACATCCTTATAATGAAGTTTAACCGCAAAGGTAAATTCATTGCTGTGGCTCAACCCTGGGCAGACATCTCTAATCAAAACTATTCAATCTACAGTAGTAAAAAGCACGGTATTTGGTATATCGTGGACTACGACCTCTTCTGGCAACACAACAAAGATCGCGTTAAGGCATCCTCTACGGCTACTTCATAATAATAGCATATTTTAATTTTTTTAGGCCCTTAAATAACTTACTCGCTTTAAAGCATGTTTTAACGACGGCACCTCTGCTTAGGCTTGAATGACTACCGATAGGCTTGTGTCAGCCGGTTAATTGACACCCATAAAACCTGGCACTTGGGTTGCACAGGGGAAGGAACTCCCGACGCGGTAGCGGGGACTTGTCGCCACTATCCTTAACAGGACGCGATCTCAGGCATGGAAGAGATTGGCGCAGTATATGATTGCCAAAATGAGTAGGCTCTGGTGAACTATTACAACCTACATAGAACTGCAAATTGCTTGGATTCGGTTGCAGTTTCTAGCGTTATAAGTCAAGTGTAAAAAGGTAGAGCGTGACCGCCTTTGCTGTTGTCAAACAGTTGCTTAATCCAAGGTGGTGTAGACGGCATCGTCAAGATGACACAAACATCAAAAAACTTAGCCGTGCTTACGGCTAAGTGTGGCTAGTCCATCATCGTCAAGTATCATCGTAACTTAAAAAACACATACCAAGTTAAAAACAGTCCAAACCTTAAATATCTAGTGTCACAAGAGTAAAAAAGAATGAGCGGATGCGAAGCATCGCGAAATTCAGGGCGATGAAATCGCCCTAGAGAAGGTGAAACTATTAAGGACAACTGCGACTTGAAAAGAATAGAAAAATCTACTACGGTTGCTCGAGATCGAGAAAGTAAACCTGAAGGTCTAAGTCGAGTGTCCTGGCGTATGTTTGTAGATCAAGAAACAGCCCAGGAACGCATGAACGTCTGCTGGGCTTGTCCTAACTTGAATTCTGTTCGAGTCTGTAGAAAATGCTGGTGTTTGATGCCAGTGAAAACCAAGTTGGCATCTATGTCTTGTCCTTTAGGACATTGGACTGCTGAGTCTAACTACGTTCACAATGCGTAGCCACCACGGGCTACACCTTTCTTACCATAGAGTAGATCAAGTTTTTCTTTGATCACTTCGGTAAAAACTTCCCTTTCTTGATAAGTCATATCCCAAACTATATCCGTGCTGGTCCCTGACCAAACGCTGATAGTGCTGACTTCTTTGACTAGGGCTCTTGCTTCTTTTTCCATGCCATCAATGTATTTTTTGATGGCAACACCATTCTTACCGAGACTCAAGAGCCTACGGTAAAAAAACTTGTGGGATCAAACAGCATGTCTGTTTTGTATTCTTCACCACAGTAATCACATTTGGTTGTGACTTCTCTGATGATACCAAATTCCTGGAAGCGTTTGAGTTCCTGGTCAAGTCGATCGACACTGGCGCGATCTAGGTTTTTGACCCAATCAGTGATGTGACGACGATCTGTCACATCAACACCGTCAGGAGTAGAAACCTTTTCCACACAGCCTGTCAACAATTGTTGAGCCAATTCAACCATGGCGTTATACTGCTCGTTGGCCATTTTGGTTCTATCTTCAGTGGTCAGCGTCTTGTTGTCTTCGTTGGCTTGAATCTGACGCATGGTATTGAACTGCATTCTCAACAAGCGACTTTGATCGTGTAGATTGTAAGGGCGCAAATGCACAGTGATGCCTGAACCCAATTTTACAATGCCTACATCTTCGGGGATTGGCCGTAGTGTGGAAATAATAGAACCCAATCCCACAGTGATGTCTTGTGTTTTGCCGTTGCTGGCATCACATCCGTGGCTGACATTCAGTGACATGTCATCGCCATAACTGGTCATACGCATGGCCACTAGAATCATGTCAATGTCAGCGGCAGGGATTTCATTGACATCTGGAATGTCTGGGCAGACACTGGCAATCACTTGTTTGATGGCCTCACCGTTGAACAATGCATCTGGGTTCTTGAGAATCAGTTCATCCTTGGCAGTCATTGGAAATACTGCCAATTCGCCAGTGTCACTGAACTTGGGCGATTTTTGATAAAAACGGCCTGCACTGGGCAGTTTTACATAAGTGCCCGGACGTCTGTAATATTGTGCTAACGGGTTTGGTTGACCCTTCTGTGTCAGCGGATTTTGATTATCCATGTAGTTAATCCTTGTTGGTAAATAGGCTCACTAAAGCCAGTAAGTTAGATATACTTATCAGGCGTTTTAATGGTGAAAAGAGCCAAACTCTTCAATGGAACAACAGTTAATAGACGCAATCCGAGACCTTGAACGTGCCATAGGAATGTTAAATGGCAACCTTGGGCGTGGAATAAATCCCGGAGGCGGCGGAGGACGTGGCGGCCGCGGTGGCAAACCCGGCGGTTCTTCGGGTGGTTCATCACCAACCAGCCCGTTAGATGAGGCTTTTAAAAAGACTTCCAAAGGTGCAGAGAAGTTAAACCAAGTAATGCTAGATCAAATTGCCGCTCAGCGAGCAGCCGGTCGCAGTTTGACTCGAGAACAAAAAGAATTTGAAAAGGCCTTAAACGCTTCAAGTAAAGCAGTTGACGACAACACCAAAGCCACCAAAGAAAAAACGCAGGCTGATCAAGAAGCAAAGTGGAAAGCCGAGGAATTGGCCAGAGCAAACAAACAGGCCATCAAAGGCACCGGTGAGTTTGTCAAAGAGATGGCGCTGGGTCGTGGTAACCTAGGACAAGCCTTGGGGGGTCTGCAAGGTGGTTTAGAAATGGCTGGCAAGGCTGGTAACAAATTTGCTGCCTTTGCTGGTATTGTTGTTGGTGCGCTGTCATTTACACTTTCAACTCTACAAGAGTTTGCTAAAAATGCACAAGGTGTAGCAGGCGCCATTGACCTACGAGCACTTCGCGCTGGCTTCTACACATCAAGAATGCTCTACAGCGGTATTGGCGAACAGTTTGCCAAAGTTATCAACGACAGCGAAAACTCATTTAAGTTTTTTGGCCGCACCACTGAAGAAGCAGTAGATCGCCTAGCAGATCTTTCACGTGGTTTAAAATCTGGCAGTGGTCAACTCAGTAGATCATTGAAAAAAGAACTGGGTGCAGATACAGTAAAAGCATTTGACCGAGCCGCTAGTGCAGCCGCTGCCTTGGGCATGACCGATGAAGAACGTGCAAGTTTGCAGGCTTCTATCATGACTCAAGTGCGTATGACGGCCAAGAACGAAGTTGACGCACAGCGTATGTTGGTTGATCAGTATTCTAAGACTGTGGTATCAGCCAGAGAACTCAGCAACACTTTTGGTATCAGTGCAAGGGCATTGTTGAAAGCCATTGAGAACTTTAACAGATCAACATCAGGTCGAACACTGGCACGTCGCGGTATGGCACAAGAAGCACAAGGCATGGTTGCTAGTGTGGAAAGCCTGTTTGGCGATTCGTTGAGTCAAGATCAAAAGGAAAGAATTTCTGGTGCATTGGCACAAGGCAGAACTGGAGATGCTGTTGCTGTTGAAGGCCTTAATGCCGCACAACGTCAGGCTATTCAGGCACTGGGTAGTGCCAGAGAGCAGGCCAATCAAATGCAGGGTGGCGCTACGGCAGAAAATCTTGCCAAAGCCATGCAAGAACAAGGCAGTCTACGCAGAGTTGCAGATTCATACGAAGGTGTGCGCGAAGGTGTAGACCAAACTGGTATTTCAAGAACACGTGAAGATATCAACCGTTTCTTAAGCAACCTAGATCCTAGAGTTAGACAGCAGGCTGAACAAGATGCGGCCAAGAATGCTGAAGCAAACAAAACAACTGAAGCAAGAAACATTGAATCATTGAACAAACTAGAAACTGCCATCAACAGCCTCAAAGGCTGGGTATCTGGTTTGATTGTTGCTATTGTTGCCAACACTGGTGCCATTGGATTGTTGGCAACAGCCATGGCAGGTGGAGCCCTAGTCAAAGGCCTAGGTGGATTATTAGGTGGTGATGGCAAAGGCGGTTTCTTTAAGTCTGCAATAGAAAAGATTGGCATTGGTGGTGGCACTGATGTAGGGTCTAGACGTAGACGTCGTGCTGGCATAGGCGGTGGCCGCGGAGGCCGAGGTGGTGCTGGAGGTGGCTCTGGTGGCGGCGTAATGGATAAAATTGGTTCAGGCATTGGATCAGTTGGTGAAGGCCTGGGCAAAGGTATTGCTGGCATTGCTGGTGGTATTGCTGAAGGAGTTGCAAAATTATTACCAGCCATTGGTCAAGGCATTGCAGGGTTTATTTCTGCATTTGGTAATCCAGCAGTTCTCAAAGGCGCATTGATTTTGGCCGGTGTTGTGGCCATTATTGGCGGCGGCGTGGCATTGGCCATGTCTGCAATTGGACTGGGTTTAAAAGCATTTGCCTGGGGACTCAAAGATGTCAATGAAATTGATGGTGATAATCTCAGCAAAGTCAGCAACGGATTAAAAGACCTTTCATTGGGTATGTTGGCTTTTAGTGCTGTTGCTGGTGCAAACATCTTGGGTGCAATGGCCAATGGTCTAGCAGGTATATTTGGTGCCGATATTGTTTCTAGAATTAAAAAGACCATTGAAGAACTTGCGCCAATAGCACCACAACTAATGGTAATTGGTCCTGCAATGAAAGCCTACGGTGAAGGACTTAAATTCTTCGCAGAAGCCTTTAATTCAATGAAAGGTCTTGGCACTGGCGAAATACAAAAACTATTTGCAGTGATCAAGAACTCAGGATTGAATCCTGCTGAACTAGCAGTGATAGGTCCTGCAATGAAAACCTACGGCGAGGGACTGAAGTTTTTTGGCGAATCGTTTGTGATGTTAAAAGGTGTTGGAACATCAGAAGTAGAAAAACTATTTGCTGTAATTAGAAATTCTGGTTTGGATCCCAAGGTAATGTCAGTGCTGGGACCAGCAATGAGAACCTATGGTGAAGGATTCAAATTCTTTGCTGAAGCATTTGGTTCATTGAAGGCCATTGGTGTAGGCGAACTAGAAAAACTATTTGCTGTGATCAGAGACTCTGGTCTCAACAGCCTGGCAGCATTGGGCACAGGCATGTTGAACTTTGGCACAGGATTGAAAACATTTGCCGAAGCGTTGAAACTTATTAATGTTGATCAACTGCAAAAAGTAATTGAAATCTTAGGTAAAGTTCCTCCAGAAAACATCAAACTGTTACAGACAGGTAATCAATATGGCGGATTGACTCCTAAATCACAGCCAGCAATCATGCCTGAACCTGTGCTTGATCCTGCCAGACAACTGGGAACATTGCTGTCTCAGCCAGGAGAAACAAAACAATCAGGACTAGGCAATGGTCCAAATTCTATGTTCGAAGGACAAGACAATCCTGCGGCCAAAGAGATTTTAACATATCTAAGCAACATTGCCACAGATATCAATGCAATTAGAGGCAACACACGACCTGAGAGTTCGATTACTCCGGTGAGGTTAGGCTAAGGAATCAAGGTAAGTAGTCCACTATGTCATGGCGTAAACATTTTAAAATTTGGGATCCTCAAGCAGAGCAAACCAACGCTGGTCCACGTTCAAGTGCAGGCAGTTCGGCGAAGTTTGCCAGTTGGCTTCAGGACGTTTACACTGGCCAACCAAACCGTGTTGAGCGTTACAGTCAGTATGATCAAATGGATCAGGATTCAGAAATCAATGCCGCACTAGACACAATCTCTGAATTTTGCACACAAAGCGAAAACGAAACCAATCTTCCCTTTGAAGTAAAGTGGAAGTCAACACCCACTGAAAGTGAAAGCAAGGTCATTGCTGAAACACTGAAAAAGTGGTGTGCAATCAATCGTTGGGATCAGAAACTGTTTAGAACATTCCGTTCAGCAGTCAAGTATGGTGATCACTTTTTCTTGCGTGACCCAGAAACATTTGAACTCTATTGGGTAAACCCCGGTGAAGTGAAACGTGCTGTGATCAACGAAGCCGAAGGTCGCGCAGTTGAGCAGTATGTGATTTCAAATCTGCATCCCAACTTTGCAGCCAAAGTGGCTACCAAGCCCATCGAAAATGTGCAGACCATGGCCAACTCTGTTACCACAGGGCCCAACAACAGTTTCACAATTTCAAATTCCACACAAAAAAGTGGCAACAATGGCACTGAAGTAGCCATTGACTCACAACATGTCGTGCATCTAAGTCTCAGTGAAGGTCTTGATGCAAACTGGCCATTTGGTGCCAGTATCTTAGACAGCGTTTTCAAAATCTACAAGCAAAAAGAACTGCTTGAAGATGCTATTATTATCTATCGTGTTCAACGTGCGCCAGAACGCAGGGTGTTTTACATTGACACTGGAAACTTGCCAGCACACCAAGCAATGAGTTTCGTTGAACGTGTTAAAAATGAAATTCATCAACGCAGAATTCCAACTCGCGCAGGTGGTAGCACAGCACTAGATGCCAGTTACAATCCATTGAGCATTATGGAAGACTTCTTCTTTGCTCAAACTGCTGACGGTCGTGGCTCAAAAGTTGAAGTGTTGCCTGGCGGCACAAACCTAGGCGAAATTGACGATCTAAAGTTTTTCACTAATAAACTGCTACGTGGTTTGCGTATCCCCAGCAGTTACATGCCTACTGGTCCAGATGATTCTGCTATTGCATTCACAGACGGTCGTGTGGGCACAGCACTGATTCAAGAATACAGATTCAACAGATATTGCCGTAGATTGCAGGGTTTGATTGCACCTTTGTTGGACAAAGAGTTTAAAACTTTTATCAAACATCGCGGTGTCAACATTGATTCATCAACTTTTGACATTGACATGCTGGAGCCACAAAACTTCAGCGATTATCGTCAAATTGAAGTCAACAACGCTAGAGCCGCTGTGTTTACACAGTTGGCTGAAGTGCCATATCTAGCACATCGCTTCAAGTTGCAGAAGTTCTTGGGCTTGACCGAAGATGAAATACTTGAAAACGAACGTTTGTGGCAAGAAGAAAACGACGGAACTAGCCAAGCCGAACCCACAGACTTTGGCGATATTGGAGCAGCCGCACCCGGCGAAAGTGACATGACTTTGGCTGGAGATCTCGAAGGAGCAGTTCCTGCAGAAGGTGGAGCAGCCGCACCCGATGCCACAGGAGATGCCGGAGCAGCCAGCCCAATTTCAGGTTCTGCACCCACAGAACCAACAGCACCCGGAGCATAAGTAGACCTATGAGATTCAACGATATTCTACAGCATCAGGATGAAATTGAGATCGAAGAGGATCCAGAAGTAGCATTTTATTCTGATTTACGCAGACATAGGCTTACACTTGAGCACATTAATCGTCTGCGTAAATTGCGTGAATTACGTGAATACGAAACCAAAAGTCGGTTAGAATTAGTTAAAAAAATGTATGCTAGACCCGCGCCAGTGGCGTAAGCGGTCTATTTACGGTGTCATAATTGCGTAAAAAAACGCAGTTTTTCCACCATTTCCCCTCCTTCTCCTTGCGCCATTTGTAAGTAGTTTTTGGTTAAAAACCGCCTTCGCGCAAAGGAGAACGAATAATGAGTAAAACAGTATTGGAGCAGGCGCTAGAACACCTCTTGAATAAAGAGGAAGACAAAGCCGCTGGACTCTTACATGATTACTACGTTGGCATCGGTCGCAAAGTCTATGAAGACATTATGGCAGACGATGTTAACCTAGAAGACGAACAAGCCCTCGAAGACGTAACTGACGCAGTTGATGAAGTTGAAGCAGACTTGACTGAAGAAGGTGATGACGAGGCAATCCCAACAGATCCAGAAGCAGCCGCTACAGCAGATGTAGCCGGATCTCTAGGCACAGAACCAACCGCCGAACCAGTTGCTGGTGACGCCGCTGATGTTGCAGATGCTATGATGGACGTAGAATCAGCATTGGCCAAACTCAAGTCTGAGTTTGAAGAAATGGTAACTGGCAAAGAAGGTGATGCAGAAGCCGGCGATGTTGCACCAGCACCAGCCGACGATGCAGACGCACCAAAAGAAAGCATTGAAGAATCAGCAGAACTAGAAAAAGTATCTGCACCAGATAACGGTGACAAGGCTGACGAAAAGCACAGCCCAGTTGCTGGCAAGAATCCTATGATGAGTCGCCCTGCTACCAAATTTGGTGGTGGTAGCGAAACAGGTGGCACAGCACCCAAGGCACAAGACCTAGGTGGAACAACTAAGCCTGCCCTCAGTAAAGTAGCAACACCAAAGGGTTAATGCAATGAACTTACAGCCATTACGTGAACGTCTAAGTTTCGACCAAGCACAAATGACAGTCGAAGCAAAAGAGACCTCCAATGGCGGTAAGGATCTCTACATGAAAGGCATTTTCATTCAAGGTGACAAGGTAAACCACAATCAGCGTGTTTACCCTGGCAGCGAAATTGCTCGTGCAGTAGAGAGTATCAAGTCACGACTAGAGCAAGGCTACTCCGTGCTAGGAGAAGCCGATCACCCTGATGACTTACAGGTTAACATCGACCGCGTAAGTCACATGGTCACAGAAATGTGGATGGATGGTGCTGATGGTTACGGAAAGTTAAAAATTATTCCAACACCAATGGGCAACATTATCCGCACACTACTAGAAAGTGGTGTTAAGTTGGGCGTTAGTAGCCGTGGTTCAGGCAACGTAGGCGCCAATGGTAGGGTTTCAGATTTTGAAATCGTTACTGTTGACGTGGTTGCACAACCAAGTGCTCCAGATGCTTATCCAACACCAATTTACGAACGTGTGATGCTAGATCGCAGACGTGCCGCCCTTATGGATGTGGCTCTTGCGGCGACCTACGATAGGTCCGCACAAAAGCACCTTGTTACAGAGGT
>JACCEC010810370.1_pt1 | contig 19063 bp, 16 predicted proteins | sample 7450121 | NCBI WGS metagenome assembly JACCEC01 (sample SAMN15323455, study PRJNA562643) | freshwater metagenome | isolation source: river surface water | place: USA:Blue River Watershed | collected 2017-08-18 | reverse complement strand
GGCGATATCGGAGTCATCGGGTCCCCACCCATATAACCCCTCTTCGAACCCCCCCACTGATTTTGCTAACGCTGTTTCGACCGAAAAGTTACAACCTCTGACCAACTCCCACTTCAGAGGGGTTCTATCTCTCCAGGCTGAAGTTGGGCTCAGATGAACCAGGGGGGTCAGTCGATTGACACGACCCAGGAGTCGGTTCTTGACCCAGAACCATGGGGAATTGAGCGCTGAGACAGACTGTTTACTCTCCAAGTCTGCGGTCAATTCTGGTGAGGCCAGTATTCTTGGGCCAGCAACAATCGCCCCCTGTGATTGAAGTGACAGATGATCTTGCACAAAAGTCGTTAGTGGAATGCAGTCTCCATCCAAAAAGATGGAGAGTGGTGTTTCCACGGCCTCTAGTGCCTGATTCATAATGATGGTCTTTCGGTAACCCAGGTCTTCCTGCCAGAAGTGTCTAATCGGCAGCTTTTTGGTGAAGCGCTGGATGACCTCTTGGGTTTTTTCATCTGAGCCATCGTCTGCGATGTGAATGGCGGTCGGGATGCAAGACTGATTCGCCAGACCCTCTAAAACCAGCCGAAGGGCGTTGGGCCTGTTGTAGGTCGAGACGACGACTGTTGAATGATGCTTATTTAGCACTTTTGCCTTAGGTTCATATCCACTGAATTGCGCCGTCGTTTTGAGACAGACCATGAACTGTCAGGCCGAAATTTTCCATTTCTAATTTGTATGCACGTCGATTCAGGCGCTTCTTCTTGATCTGCCTCATTTTGCGCTCAACCCAAGACTCGTTGAGCAGGCGCTTGTTATTTCTATCTCCAAGCCCTTGTTGTGGCGGAATACCCAATTCCTCCTTGAGCCACTTCTGTGTAATGGAGCCAAAGTGATGAATCCAGCTGTCACCCACAATACCCACAGGAATACCAGCCTTGGAAGCTTCGTGAAAAAATAATGTGTCTTCAAATCCCAGCAAAGACGGCTTGGGCTGAAAAAACCCAATCTTCTTGAAGACAGACTGATGTATGGCCATGCATACGGCGTGAGCAGAACCGCGCCTGACGTAGTCCTTGAGTTTCTCAGCGTTGTGGTTGGCACTTTGATCGAAATCGTAACTTAAGGCGCCTTCAATCATGGCTGGTGAGGCGATCATTAGCTTGTTATTCTCAGCTCCTGTTATTAGCTTGTTTAACCATTCTTGGTGAACAATGACGTCATTGTTCATAACAACCGTCCATTCTTCTTGGCGATCCAGTATCCCCTGGTTCCAGGCGGCACCGCATCCCAGATTTGACTTGTTGCATATGATGTTGACGCCAGCCGACTTCAACAAATCCAGAGTGTGGTCACTCGACGCGTTGTCAATCGCGGTGATGATTGATCGGGAGATTTTCGCTTTCTCTAAGCTTTGAAGGAGTTTGGCCGTATAGTCAGCTTGATTCAAGCAAGCGAAAGTAATACTTATAGGCTTCACGAATCGTCACCCAACAAGATTGACCGAAACTCATCGGGCTTTTTTTGTAAGGGAATGGGTAGGCTTGGATCCGAGAGGGGTAATCTCTGGTAGCGGCGTCCTGGGAACATGAGATCCCCTCCCCTCTCGACTAAATGACGCATTTCCACTAAGGATTTATTACCCTTTACCGCTAGCTCTTGGTGTGCAAAAGCCGAAAATTTATCTATCCAACAATCTTCGGGCACGGCCCACGAAAAATGCCAACCACCTGGTGTAAGTTTTTGAACAGATGTTCGTTTAAATAACCACCGCTTAAATGATCTTAGCAGTCCACGAGATTTCCAAATACGGACCGAGGATGCATTGCTGTTAAAGAATCTTCTAAAATGACGGCCCGTCGTAATTTTCGACCCAGGCCAATTTTGTTGGCTTTTCGGCTCAACTAGTCTGTTGTTGAGCTTGTATCCGAACATCTGCTGTTGGAAGTCGCCTCTGATGAACCTGCTGGGTTTGTATCTCTTTATTGACTCTGGGTGGGGGATTTCATCGAGATCTGAGATGATTAGCCAGTCGTCATCTCTTAGATCGGTCAAACCTCGCAATATCTGATTACGCTGATAGTTCTCATTAAGCCACAGGTCCGTTCTTCCGCCCGGGCACTCCTTGACGCGTATGTATCGGATCTTGCTTGCGTAGCTATCTAAAATAAGTTTCGAGCACTTTTGGCCCTTGAACAGGCCCGATTGAGTGTAATCAGACTCAACGATGACGAAGATGTCAACGTGATCCCAGAGGGTCTGCAAACGGAGTCTCAAAAGGTCGTGCTCGTTAAAAAAACAAAAACAATCAATAATTCTTTGTGGGTTGTTGCGCGTTGCTTGCATAAGATTTGATTGAAGTGGCTAAAAGAACAGCGAGGATATATCCGTAAAAAGACGAGACATATTTTAAGGAAAACTCTATTGAAAACTGAATTAATATCACGTATGTCGTAAATATCACGCCACATTTGTTTGCAACCTGCCCAGTTCTACTGGGATCCCCCTGTTTGTTTCTCCAGAATATATATCCCGGTAGACAAAAAAGGGTAATGGCACCGAATAAACCCCATATGCCGGACTGGAGCGCTCTAGCGAGCAATTCCGAATGGGGTCCAGCGCTAACGAAAAGTTCCAATGTTTCTGTGTGATACCGACTCAAAAATTGTTCTGATTCAAGAACAAATCTGTAATTTAGATCTCCATAGCCTGAGAGAAAATTGGACAAAAAAATCTCAAGCCCAACCATGTACATCTCAAATCTAATTGAAATGGATTGTTGATCATGGAAATTTTTATCACTTAATGCATTTGAGATTTGCAAAAAAATAGACTGAAATCGATTTGATGTCCCATCGATTGATAAGATTGGGGCTAGTGCTCCAAGCACAATCAACAACATAAATAATATTAATAACCGTAACCAATAACTACCTAGGCTCTGTCGATGTCTTATTACGTCTCCTACGAATAACCCGACAACTAATAATCCTGTCACCGCAGTCGCAGCCCAAGCCGCTCTGGACTGACTTCCGATCAAGGCCCAGAGGCCGCAACCCATCGCGACTACCCTAGTTAGCAACCACCCAAGATGAATGATCGTGTACTTTCGAAGTTTCAGTGGGTTTTGGAAAACTATTTGGCATAGCAGGAGTACCATGAACAGACCAACGAAGCTTCCAAGAGTGTTCGGGTCCGATAGGGTCGTTGCGAATCTCCCTCCCCACCGCTGTCTTGACGATTCAGACACTGCGATTGGCAGGGTGAGTAACGCCAGGCACAGTCCAGTCGAGACGGCGCTTTGTACCTTCTGCACTTCCACTTCGCGGAGCTTCGTTAGATTGATAAATACTAGCATCCCGAAAAGCAGCCTAGACGGGGAGTCATAATCTTCCCATTTCAGTTCACCCCTTATGATCTGAGCAATTAAGACTGCGATGGTCGGGATTAGAAATATGGATACAACTAATAGAAGTTTTTTTGTCGGATTAGGGTCGTCTAGCGAGTCCTGGCGCCCAGAGTTTTTCGGAATCAGAAGTAAAACTGTGAGCACTAACAGGGAAGCCGCCATCCAATTCGATATCGATAGGAAGCCGATCGGAGCGGCTGCTAAAGTAAGGAGAACTAATGAGTGAATTGAGGACCGCACGTGTTTCATAGGATGAGGCAGATTAAGATTAGGTTCTTGAGCTACTTACAGCTGCTGTTTGTAGATCACGGACTGCTGCGAATCCTGTACTCTAACCGCAAGAGGCTGCCCGGGGGTCTAATTAGGGCCAATCAACCTGCCCCCTGGAGTCTTCGTAAATATCAGCAGAAGTGGAGGATTCGGTCGGTTGTCAACCTGAGAGGGGTTGATGCCGCCAAGCATGGATACCGCATTCTTGAGGATGAGACCTGCAGAGAGCTCGGCCTACCTCTCACTGATGTGACGATTTGGTCCAGGGGATTGCTCTTTCGTCAGCAGTTACTCGAATTGATCCGGCTAATCACGATACTTGAGCTACCGGCCCTTGCGCACTGTAAGTCAGGCGCAGATAGGACCGGATTTTTTGGGGTCATGTACCGGCATTTTCGATTGGGTGAGCCAGTTGAGTTTGCGTTGTCTGAGTTGGATTGGCGTTACGGTCACTTCGAGACCTCAAAGACAGGTGTGCTCGATTTTTTCTTTACGACGTATTTGGCAAAACGTCGCCCAAGACAGAGTCTGTTGGACTGGGTTGAGCACGACTACGACCGGGATCTCCTACAGGCCAACTTCACACCTGACAGCCTGACTCGTTGGTTTGTAGATACCATTTTGAAAAGAGAATAAGGTGTTTAAAAGTGATTGGCAGCTCTACAAAAGGTTGATGGGGTGGGTTAAGCCTTATCGGGGCGTTGCGACCGGCTCGGTGCTTGCAATGGTTTGCGTTGCGGCATTGGAGCCAACGCTACCAGCCCTTATGAAACCACTAATCGACAATAGTCTGATTGCTAAACACCCTGACTCAATCTGGCAAATCCCGTTGCTAGTTGTGCTTGCTTTCTTGGCGAAAGGTATCGCGGAGTATGCCAGTAATGTTGCAACTCAGTACCTCGCACAGCGAGTTGTGGCAGATTTGCGGGGTGCCGTTTTTGAGCACCAGTTATGCTTGCCGTTTAGTAGTCATCTTGCGGGTGATTCTGGTCGGATGCTTAGTCGTGTCACCTATGACACGTCGATGGTGGGAGAGGCAGTATCAACCGCATGGATTTCAGTCATCCGAGACACCATGGTACTTATCGGACTCGTGAGTTTTCTGGTCTATACCTCATGGATTCTTGCCCTCTCGGTATTTTTCGTGGCTCCATTTGTCGCATGGGCCATAAAAAAAGCGAGTCGCCGTCTCAGGGAAAGCAACCGTTCTTTGCAGGAAGGTATGGGTGGATTAACTTCTTTTGTGGAGCAAGCCCTAGCAGGGATTCGAGAAATTAAGATTTTCGACGGCTTCGGAGGGCAATCAAAAGACTTTTTTTCACTCAACCATAGACTTCGATTGCAGCACATGCGTGTAGCTCGAATTCAGGCTCTGAACGTGCCCTTGGTTCAAACTCTAGCTGCCTGCTCGGTTGCAATCGTCATTTACGTTGCCTCCATGTTAAGTAGCGTCGACAAGCTCACCCCGGGAGAATTTGTCGCATTCATTGCCGCAATGTCAATGATTTTTGAGCCCGTTAGACGGCTTACTAACGTTAACTCCGTTATACAGAGGGGCCTGGCTGCAGCAGAATCGATTTTTCATTTACTTGACCAACCAACTGAACTCGAGCGCGCAAAGAGCGGGGGTAGGCAAGCCGTCATCCTGAAAGGGCATATCAACTTTAAAAATGTAACTTTTTCATATGAGGGTCGAAAGAATTTGCTAACTGGGTTTAGTCTGGACATTAAGCCGGGTCAACTCGTTGCACTAACGGGTCCATCTGGCGGGGGAAAAAGCACGATACTTCATCTTCTTGCAGGATTTTTTACTCCCCAGGTGGGGCAAATTTATATTGATGGAAGGTCAATCGGAGAGTGGGGTGTAAGCACTGTGCGCCAGAATGTTAGCCTGGTGAGCCAACGAGTTTTCTTGTTTTCTGGGACTATCCGCCAAAACATTCTGTTGGGATCTCCGAATGCAAGTGAGGAGGCCCTTATTCAAGCTGCCAGGGACGCCAACGCCTTGGATTTTATTCGCTCATTACCTTTCGGTTTCGACACGTTGGTGGGAAGTCCTCAGGCTGATTTATCAGGGGGGCAGCGTCAAAGAATTTCCATTGCGCGAGCATTTTTAAAGAACTCCCCTATTTTATTACTTGATGAAGCTACTAGTGCGTTGGATAAGGATAGTGAGGAGAAGGTTTTACAAGCGTTAAAACGTCTTGTTAAGGGGCGCACAGTTATAATGGTCAGCCATGGGTCATTTGGTACTTTGGTGCCAAGCCAAACAGTTATTATTGAATAATTTAAATGCCATGTTGCCTGTTGTAAAAAAGCCGTTAAAAATATCTAAAAATGAATGAATAGACTAGCGTCACGGATCTCTTACCCCCGTTACTATTTGCAATTGAAAACATGAGCATAGTCCCCTCAGTATCTTGGACGGCCGGTCCGCGACGAGTGGTTCAAGGACTTCTCCGCCTACCCCGTGCGGTGAAACAGATCCTAGCACTTCATGTCGACGCGACACTCTGTGTGGCTTCGGTGGGAGCAGCTATGGCTTTGAGGTTGGACACGCTGTCCCTAACGGTGTCAAGCTTGGTGTTGCCCTCGTGCGTATCTATAGTGGTTGCGCTACCCGTTTTTTGGATGACGGGGATGTATCGTGGAGTTTTTCGCTACTCCGGTGGATTGGCTGGCGGAGTAATAATCAGGGCTACGATTATTTATGGTCTCTTGTTTGCCTTTGTAATAACACTCATTAGCTTACCCAATGTGCCAAGGTCTATCGGTCTTGGGCAGCCAGTGATTCTGTTTTCTTTGGTATGCGCTAGCCGGTGGATTACACGATCATTGCTAGCGACGGAAAAAAGCGGCCGGCGTATCGCTCGGAGTGGGAAAGTCATACTAATTTACGGGGCTGGGATGGCGGGTCGACAATTGGCTGAACATATGGCCAGTTCGTTTAATTTGTATCTTGCGGCGTTCATCGATGATGACAACACCCTTTGGGGCGGCACTATAGAGGGAAAGAGAGTGTACAACCCGAAGGATAGGTCAATTCTGGTTGAAAAATATGGTGTTACGGAAATTTGGCTGGCTATGCCCACCATTAGCGTGACCCGTCGTAGGGATATAATAAAAATGCTTCGTACTTTATCAGTACACGTGCGGACACTTCCCTCCTTGTCTGATTTGAGTAGTGGAAAGGTTAAACCTTCCGATATTAAAGATCTGGATATTCATGACCTCCTTGGCCGACCACCGGTGGAGGCGAAAACTAGTCTCATTGCTGAACATATCCTCCATAAGACTGTGATTGTGACCGGTGCGGGGGGTAGTATTGGCTCAGAACTTTGCCGGCAAATTTCCAAACTAAAACCTCGCCGTTTAATATTACTCGACCATTCCGAGTATGCACTTTACTCCATCCATCAAGAATTGCTGAGTGCCCAGGGGGGTAGAGATGATCGATTGACTGATCATGACTGGGGATCGATAGAGGATAAATTCCCCCTAGAACTGATTCCGATCCTCGCCTCTGTCACAAATGAAACTCTAATCAATAGGCTCTTTACCAAATGGCGCCCGGAAACAGTGCTGCATGCGGCGGCTTTCAAACACGTTCCAATGGTGGAACGCAATGTTTGCAGCGCAATAATTAATAATGTTTGGGGTACTTACATTTGCGCGAAGCAGGCGGCATTAGTCGGAACAAAATGCTTCCTGTTGATTAGTACAGACAAGGCGGTACGTCCAACAAATGTGATGGGCGCGACCAAGCGACAGGCTGAACTGGTCATACAAGCCATTGCAAACTCTCAGAGCGCCGTTGGTTGCTCTTTTTCAGCAGTTCGATTTGGCAATGTGTTGGGCTCCTCTGGTTCGGTTGTACCTCTTTTCCGCGAACAAATCTCGAGCGGAGGCCCCATTACGTTGACTCACCCAGATATAACTCGCTATTTTATGACTATAAACGAGGCGACTCAACTCGTACTTCATGCGGCCGCGATGGCGAGGGGTGGAGAGGTATTTGTTCTAGACATGGGGGAGCCTGTAAAGGTTCTCGAACTGGCGAGACGTATGATTGAGTTCTCAGGGCTGACAGTAAAAGAAGAGCAAAATCCAACGGGTGACGTAGAGATTAAGATAACTGGACTTAGACCAGGAGAGAAACTTTATGAGGAGTTGTTGATCTCAGGGTCCCCCGAAAAAACGACTCACCCGAAGATTTTTAAAGCGCGTGAGTCTCACATCGACCTAGCCGAAATTGAGCCCAGATTACAGCACCTGATGAAAGTGATTGCCGAAAACAATTTGTCGATGACTAAAAAAATCTTGGCCGATCTGGTCCCGGAATACACTCCCTCCGCGCAACTGGTAGATTGGACATGCAAGACGAGTCAGTAATTCCGACCACCTAAATTATCGGGATTGCTGCAAGGTATAGGCTATCAAATATGGACTATCGCCAAGGGTCTTATTGTCAGGGGTTCTGTGTACAAGCGAGAAACTCTGCTTTGGCAAGGTAACAAATTCCCGACCTAACGTCTCTCATCTAGGCGAAAAAATTAAAACGGCTGAGGCGGAACAACCTATGCCAAGTTACAGACTTGAGCCTCTGCGTTAATCTAGTCAAGGGCACTCTCAAGGAAAATCGTCAATGCATCTCTCACCCCTATAACTGCGTATAACAAAGAAACGGGAGATAGCAATTCAAACAAAATTCACTAGCCGCCTTCAGTTTTGAGCTCGTCACCACACCAAATACGGGAATACAACGCAAGCCTAAATCTCACTGAAAACCCAGAGCCATCTAGTGGCCGAAGCACAATGAAGTAGGTCAGCGAGCCATTCAATGAGTGATGATGACAATGCACGCGAAAGCGCCCCAACCGACCCCCGGGGTGCTCCCGCCTGTCAACTCAAATTTTTTAAGCGGAGGCCAGCCGCGCTCCAGCAAAAATCAGGAGTTATCGACTGGAGACTGACTAATGAGTAAAGTCTCCAAAGGCTGTCCCGAGGCAATTGCGTCCCGAACCCAAAGTGGAGTCTTCCCACGCCCACTCCAGCTGTTACCCTTTGAATCACGGTACTTCGCTGGCACGACCTTTTTAGCCTTGACAGTCTTGCCTCTGGCCTTAAGCGGGCGTTTCTTAGCTCCCCGAACTGGCCCAACCTGACTCGCCGACCCGTCAACCAAAACACCCAAATCTTGTAAAGAGATTCCGTAATCTCGTATTTGCTTCTTAATCGTGCGAATAACGGTCGCAAGTTCGTCCTTACGAACTCTCTCTGCCTGCTTCTTTAGGTCATCGATCTGCGCAAGCATATCAGCATAACTGGTCATAAGTCCCCCATGAAAAAACGCATATTAGCCTACTAGAGCACCTCAAGACACATTATAAACGGGCTTAAGGAAAAAGCCAACTTTGAACAAAAGCTATTGGGAACATCGTAGCAAATTCTTAAACTAGCTCCAACTAAAAGTAACAAGTCACCACAATTTAAATTGAGAAAATATTCTAGATACATATAATATGCATCTAATGTACGCCGAATAGGGCTACACGAGCAACCGGAATAAGTCTAATTTCTCCCGTTAGCGCGTAACACCCCATACTATCGTCAGGTGCTCGAGGAGACATGACAATGACTTAACAGTTAACCTAGACACCTGAACGGGGTACTGCTCAGCCATACTACACACCAAACCGCATATTGATAGAGCCTGCTTAAAAAGATAAAAATTTATTAAGAAGCCAACATGTTCAGCCATCAAAAAAACGTGACAACAGAAAACAATATTCACACTAACTGCCTGATACCAATCGGAATATCACTTCTCTTGGCGGTTGCGCTCGTTTATAACCCACTCCAACTGGAAAGGCACGTGATCCTCACTGCAATAGCTGTCGGAATTGCATTGTTTGTCGTCAAATATCCAGTTGAAACATTTGGCTGGTTTCTGTTGTCGAGCGTGACACTCGACTACTACTATGAATTCAGTACGAAATTAAAAATCGGAATAATGGTCCTACTGCTCATCGTTCTGTTGATTAAGAACTGGGGCGTAAAAAACGATCATATTGGTTACCTCACGAGACAGAAAAGTCTGCTTGTTTGTATCGCAATTCTCTTGGGCTTTGCAGCGATACACCTACCACGAGACCTATGGTTGAAGCCAAGCTTTTCTGACCAGATATTTTCGAACACAGCGAGGGACGTAAATCAATATTATCTGACGGCCGCTCTGAGGCATTCCGCAGCGATACTGATAGTGTTAGCAGGTGTTAGGTTGGGGCAATTTAGAGAGAAACTAATCGCTGGTATGGCAATCGCTTGGCTAACCTTGTTGGTTACAGTGACACCACTATTTGACATCTCAACCGCTATACCGCTTCTATGTGGATCTGCGGGTGGGGATGGGTTTCAAGGTAGCATCACAAATCGCGCTGACTGGTCAATTAGATTTGCCATCGCTACACTAGCGGTGCTATATGGATTAAGGAAGAGTGGCAAAATAATCGCAACTATCTTAATAACATCATTTCTGGTTTCATTCTTCTCGGCGGGGAAAATGGGCACACTGCTTTTAGTATTCGGTGTGTGTCTAACCTTGTATCTATGTGACAATGTCAAATTAATATCGAAGTACACAATAACCGGATTGCTATTAATATCAGGGGCGGCCTGGTCGAGCGGATGTTATCCAACTATATATATCCACCAACATTATGTCACGCAACTAAAAAACGGAATAATGGTGAGACTGGAAATGTATGAAAGGTTTCGTGATGAAATAACCAATAATGTCCGAAGCGGGGAGTTGATCCCAAAAACAAGTTCCGCCGAAATTACGACGCCTGTAAATAAGCAGTATATGCCTGATCAAATTCCAACCAATGGACGTGTGCAATATTCATCTCCCAGCGGATCCCATAACATGCTGCTGGACATGCTTACTTCATATGGGTACTTATTTGGGTCGATACTCATATTTATATATTTAAAACCCATAATTATACAAGCCTATGCTGCCATCAAGTTGCCTTCCGGTGTTAAATCCATATCTTTCTCTGTTAACTTTACATACATTTTATACCTGTTGGTTTTAATTGGCTCTATGGTCACCATCCCATATCCGATAAATATGCTTCTCACAACGATTGTGGCCCTTGGGTACATACAGGAATGAGTGGGACGCTCGACATAATAATATTGTCACGGATACTGGATGAGGCTATTATCCGGAGAGCGGATTTGCTGACTCGAGTGGACGGAATTGGGGCGTCTATCCTTTATGGATCAAATTCGATTACCCAAGATCTGTTTGCCGATTTGAAGTTTAGGTACAAAGGAAAAATTACTTTTCACTGTGATCGCTCGGCCGGTATAGACAGAGTTATAAATCAAGCACTGAAAATCGGGTCATCTAAGTACGTAACGATTATGGGTGATGACGAATATGACTTCGATCAGTTAACAGCGTTGGTGCGTCACCTGACCGTAGGGCAATATGGCCTATACTATTTAAATAGCTCTTCAACGAGGGGTGAGCCATCGTTTAATATACGCGGCCCAGCGATATTAAGTCCGGCTGAATTAATAAGCGAGGTGCAAACAGATCTTGGGTTTGTGAGTTCATTAGTCTTTGAACGTAGACTATTAACTTATATCAAGGCACCCGACGAGATATACGGTACAAATTGGATGGTGTTTTACGTCGCCTTGAGAGCATTGGAGAGAATCCAGTCTGTTTTTATGATTCGAACTCCCGTATTCAAAACGCCGATGCGAGATCTTTCTGAGCCCACTTGGTATGACATGCCTAGAACCCATTCGATCAACTTCATAAAAATTTTTAATTCTCTAAATGACTCTCCCTACAAACCATTTTTGAGAAAAATAATACATCGCAAGGTCTTGTTGACGTTTCGATATAACATCAAGGCCCGATTGGTGGGGGGGGCATCGGGAATGGGCGATAAGTTATCAATTGACCTGAAAGACGTAAAACTGGTCATTTGCTTTAGCTACAGACTCCTTCACTATCTCGTACTACTACTATTACTAAATGTCTTGCGAAAATGAAGATCCAAATAGAAGTTTACGTTCCCCATTTCTTTCCTGCCTCAGATTCTATCGGGCCGGCAAAGTCCATAGTGAACCTCCTGACAAGATGTTATAGAGGCTCTACGGTTAATATAAACACTAGTAATAGAGATCTGGCTGGAAATATTCTCGATAGGGGCTTATGTAGTCCATCAAAGTTGGGATTTGTTGGCACTCTGAACTATATGGATGCATACCAGGTCTTGCGGCACTGCGTTTCGCTTATGTATCGGATAAATAATAGTAGACATACCTTCTATTATTTTAATAGCCTCTTTTCATTCAGGTTCACATTGCTTCCAATAGTATTTATTTTGTTAAACCCCCTGTTAATTTTAGGGCGGAGCCCTCCAAATATCGTCATAGCGCCGCGTGGCGAGTTGTACCCCGCAGCGCTTGCGTATAAGTGGAGGAGGAAAAAGGTTGCTCTATATATTTTAAAAATTATATTGTCATCTAAGGGATTCGTACGGTTCCATGCGTCAAACGAGGATGAGGCAAAGCAGCTTGTCGATGTCCTAGCGTTGAAATGCAGCTCACGTGTCACAACCGAGATTGATGTACCGGATCGTTTGACCAGCATCGGACTTAGTCGATCGGATAGGGGCATGGTTCTGCAGGATGATCGAGTTAGATTTTTGTATTTCTCTAAGGTACTGCCCAAAAAAAATCTGAGTTTTCTTATTAAGGTTTTTGAGACCATGGGAGACTCAATATGCTCTTCAAAGCTATCCTTTAACGTTGCCGGACCGATTACTGACGAGATCTACGGATATCCGTGTATAGAGGGACTTAAGCGGATCTGTGAGATGAAGGGTATTTCCTTCTCATATCTCGGAGAGATTGATGTAGATAAGGTCTCCCGCTTGCTCGAGGCCCATGATGTGCTGCTATTTCCCACCTTAGGGGAGAACTTTGGGCATGTAATCTATGAAGCACTTGATCACGGCTTAGCTGTTTTCACTTCGAAGGCGACTCCTTGGGTCGAAAAGCGTCCTGCGTTATATTGCCTTGATACTGATGACCCGACTGAGTGGTCAAACGCGTTGCATTTATTTTGCCAGCAGTGGAAATCGGCGAGTTATCGATCGGCCGTCACGGCGACCGGTCATTACCTTTGTGCATCTCTAACTGAGTCGAGTAACAGGTCTCGTCTATTCTATGTTCAATAAATCTATCTTATTTGTTTCCGATCTCTCCTTGCCCGGCAGACACATTCAGCGATTGAGAGATTTGCAGAGGTATTTCACCGTTCAGAGCATAGGAATGCGTTCATTTGCACGACCTTATGGCATTGTTGACAAGTTTTTTATAAAAGTTGGTCTTCCGCTTCCCGATTTGCACTTTACCGCGAGGCTTGTGAGATTTGTATCAAAGATGGACGGATTTGATTTTATCTGGTTAGATAAATCTGAAAGGCTATCATTTGCTGACTTTTTAGCATTAATGGTTATAAAAATCCGAGCGCCTAAAGATTTCAAAATAATTTGGTTTCATGAGGACAACATTTTTTCAAAGCCAGAGAGAAATTTCCGCTATTTTCTCCATCTACGCCTCGTCGATCATATTTTCACTACAAAGAGATCGGTCTTTGAACGGCTCCTCGGAATGTCACCAAAGCGGAAGTTAGATATTGATTTGATACCCAATCTCGTTTTTCACGGTGAAGTTAGGGGGCAGCTTAGAGAAGAAGAGCCTAGCACTTATGACGTACTATTTATAGGGTCCTACGAGAAAGACAGATGCGATATGTTGTGTTTTTTAGGGGAGTCAGGCGCTACTGTCGGTATATATGGTAGGGGGTGGACTGGGAAAATCAATCCAGGCAGAAATATATCTTTACATGGCCATATCGAGCATGAAGAGTTTGAAGGACTGTGCGCAAAATATGCGATTTGTCTTAATTTCTTTAGAAAGTCAGTCAGCGATGTCACGACCACAAGACCTATGGAATATGCTGGCGCGGGGGCGTGTATACTAAGTGAATACACTAGTGAGATATCGCGAATTCTCAGGCCTTGGCAGGAAGCTGTCTACTTTGATGGTCCAGTGGAACTGTTAAAAATGGTGAACATTTTGAAAAAAAATGTTGGATTGCGCAACATATTGAAGAAGGGGGCGCTGCAACGATCCAAGGCCTTTCTCTTTACCGACCATATCCGCCGGCACCTACAACATTGAAGCTCTCAATTGCGATACCGACCTTCAGTCGGCAAGATAAACTTATATCCGTTTTGAAGGATATATACCACCAGATCCGTTTAGAGGATTTGGAATGTGAGATTGAAGTAGTTGTACTTGACGACAGTGCTCAGGACCTAACAGAGGGCGAGGTCTTGACACCCTTCTCTAGTGTCATTCGCTATATTCATCATAGCCACATCGGCCCTCAAGGGCGGCTAGGATTTGATAATGCAACTATAAAGTTAGTCGAAATCGCTAGGGGTGAATATGTCCAATATCTGAGTGATGACGATAAATTAATGTCAGATTTTATAAGGACGTTGTTTCTGGCAGTTTCGCAAAACCCGAAATGCGGCGTTTTCTGGTCAAATCATTATATTGCGGATAACAGATGCTATTTCAACCCCTTCACACCCACAATCCAGCACATTTCCGCATCTTCCCTGTTGACAATTGTCGGCAGGGGTATTGGTTTTCTACCCGCCTATTGCTTTCATCGTGACACTGCGTGTAAATATTTGGGGGAGTCTAGGGCGCATGTCTTTGGCTTTTGCTTTGCTTTTCTATATCATGTGCTTCCAGTTCTTATAGAACGTGACCTGATGGTAATCAGAAATCCCCAACTCATTAATATACCAACCAGTAACGATGAAATTAGAAGGAGCGTTCAATCAACTGGGATAAATAATGGATATTTTGTATATTGTGAGTATCTACCCGAGGCTATATTCAGATTTAGAAAAATCTTTGGATTGCACTCTACGTATTTCTTCATCACCAAGAATTTTTCCCAGTATTTGAAAGGAATGCTTATTGGTTACCTTGGCGGTTGGGACGACCCCCGAAAAAAAGTTACCTCAATGATTCGGCGTTATTGGTGGTATTTGCCGCTATATTTTTTATATATACCACTGTTTTTTTTACCAAAAGGTTTTTTGAAGTATGGGTATCGCCTAGACAGGTTTGTCAGGAAGAAAAGGTCTACCATTTAGAATGATCGAACGCCCCTTTTTCTCTATTATTATTCCTCAATATAATCGGGCTGACAAGCTATTGCGTCTATTGGAATCTATATGTGCGCAGCACTTTCGGGATATCGAGATATGTATCAGTGATGGTGGATCAACAGATGATTCTATTCGCAGGGCGAGAGACTTTCTTTCCTCTAGCGGCGTAACTTTTACATTAAGACAAACTAGTAGCAGGGCTTTTTACGATGAAAACATTCGTAATGCATTTAGCCTCGCCCGCGGTAAGTATTCCCTCGTTATGGGAAACGATGACATTTTGTTGCCTGATTCCCTATCAATGCTATATAGCTGGATTGAGAAAAATGGTCGTCCGGACATGGGTGTATTAGTTACAAATTTCAAGAACATAGATGGTACTGAGTGTACCATGCGGGTTGGAACGGTCATGGACGGTAGAAGTGTTGCCAATATTTCCCAATGTTTTAGACGTCTTTCCTTTGTGAGTGGCATACTATTTTTGACATCCCATGTGCAGGGGCAACACACTGATTTAGTGGATGGATCCGAGATGTATCAAATGTATTTGGCGTCGCGTTTATTGGCTGACGGGTATTCGTGTTATTTTAGTTCTATTGTTCTTGTCGGAAAGGACAACGGAGACCTAGCGCCTATACTCCCGTCCCCATGTAAGACCCTCCCCATGAGCCTCATCCCGCTTGCAATCGAAGAGGGATTAATAGAACTCGCTGACAGAGGTTGGGCAAGGCGGGAACTCAGCTCAGTATTATTACAGTTGTTAATGTTTATTTACCCATATTGGGCCTACGTTTGGAAGTTGCAACACCCTTTCGTGAGTGTTTTAAGACTCTACCTAACGTTGAACCCCAAATCCATCACTCGAAAGCTTCGTACCAAGTTTCGATTAAACGCGATTATAGGTTTTTGGGTGGTTTACATCGGGTTTTCAATATTAGTCTTTCTAACCCCGAAAACTGTCCTAACGATGCTACTACCCTTGGCACACCGGTTAGCCAAGTTTCGGACACGTGGGCTCGTAATTTATAACAAACAACAGTAATTTGAAACCAATGAAAAATAGTCACGTACTAATAACCGGGGGCACCGGATCATTCGGAAATGCATTCATGCGCCTTTTGTTAAAATCTGACATTGGAAAGATAACCATCCTGAGTCGAGATGAGAAGAAACAATATGCTATGAGGTCCAGGTATCCCGATAAGCGGGTCTCATTTGTCTTAGCAGATGTCAGGGATTTTCAGTCGGTGAGGGGGCATATGCGGGGAGTTGAGTATGTATTCCATGCAGCCGCTCTTAAACAAGTACCCAGCTGTGAAATTTACCCTTATGAGTCCGTTGCAACAAATATATTAGGAACCCATAACATTTTGTCGGCCGCATCTGAAGTTGGCGTAAGAAAGGTTGTTTGTCTCAGTACCGACAAGGCCGTTTATCCTGTCAATGCGATGGGCATATCTAAGGCGATGATGGAGAAAATCGCGCGTGCTAAGCAGTGGGTCAATACAGATCTTGAGGTGGTTATAACTAGATACGGAAACGTTCTGGGGTCACGCGGTTCAGTAATTCCACATTGGATCGAAAGGGTTAGTAATCGTCAGCCGATTCAGGTCACAAATCCAAGAATGACGAGATTTATAATGTCACTGGAGGAGGCGGTTCAACTCGTTAAGTTCGCAATGAATTCGGGACAAAACGGGGATATCCTAGTTCGAAAAAGTAGTGCTGCATCCATTGAGACACTCTATAGAGCTTTTGTTGAGGTTTATCCGGAGGCGAAGCATTGTGGACTGGAGAATATCGGGAGCCGCCTTGGCGAAAAGTTAGATGAAACACTAATTAGCCAAGAGGAATGGCCGAATGCAAAAGATGAAGGGGAGTATTTTCGTATTAATGAGGGTGGGGCGCGGTTTGATTCGAGTGAGTTTTTTGACCGGGGGCATACCTCACGGCAAGTTGCATACGACTCGAGAAATGCAACCCAACTAAGTCTGGAGGAGTGCGTATCACTTATACAAGGTGCAAATCTTGACGACAATGAATGAGCACATCCTCTTAACTGGTTCCACCGGTTTTATTGGAACTCATATCAAAATTGCGTTGAAACTACGCTGCAACATCGATGTAACATGTGTCGACCGTTGCTTTTCGACAAAACTTAGCCCAGATTTGAGGTATACCCTTATACATGCGGCTGGTTCGCACAAGCCTCTTGACGGAAACTCCTTGAAAGCCGGTAATGAAATACTAAGCGGTAACTTAGTAAGATATTTGACTGAAAACCGGGTAAATTTAAAAAAAATTGTAGTCGTCTCCACTGATCATGTACACAGTGACAGTGACTACGGGCGGTCAAAGAAATCGGTAGAAGCAATTTTTCGAGAATTCTCAGCGGAGAGAGATGTTGAGTTGGCAATCCTGCGCTTTCCTAGAATATTTGGACCTGGCTCGAAACCATATACCAATTCCTTCATCGCTACTATTATGCATCTAGCGAGATCTGAGGGGGCATATTTTAATTTTAAGTTAGATGATGACAGGGACATAGATTTCCTCTACGTGAGTGATGCAGTGAATTATATAATAGACGAGGTTTTTAATAGCTGGGATGGTGGTACTAAGGAAATCAAAGGAACACTTCTCAAGCCGTCGAATATTATCGATAAGGTTAAAAACTGGACAAGTGAAATCCAACAGAGTCACTTCTTTTCGCATGGCTCTAGAATTGAAAAGCAATTATACGCACATTTAATCTATGCTCTTTCTAAGGGATTTTTTAAGTTTAATAATAGTGTAACACCTGATACACGTGGAAGTTATACTACGGTTGTTTCCAATAGTAAAGTTAGACAAATTGGAATCGTGAGAATTAATCCTTATCAGGAGCGTGGAAATCACTTTCATCATTCAAAATTGGAAATCTTCTCAGTGACTGAAGGTGTTGTAATATTTGAGTGGAGAGACCTAATTGACGACGCGTCTGGGTCTATATCAATAGATTCAAGGGACGGGCTTTCTGTGATATTCCCGCCGTTTGTAAACCACACGCTTCGCTGCGGCGATGGCTTCCCATCTACTGTGTTAATTAGTGTCAATGAGTCTTTTTCCCATGCCAAAGACGACACTCTCCGAGTTACGGCTCAAAAAAGGGATATCAAATGAAGGTTATGACAATTATAGGCACCCGACCGGAGATTATAAAGCTTAGTCGTGTAATACCTAAGCTTGACGAGTGCTTTGAACACGTAGTGGTGCATACAGGTCAAAATTTTGATGCCAGTCTACGGGAAAATATATTAAATGACTTAGATTTACGCCCCTTTAACTACATGGTCGATTGTGCTTCTAATAAAACTCACGACACAATTTCAAGAGTTATATCCACCGCTGGGGCACTTATGGTGGAGGAAGCACCTGACGCTATTTTAATATTGGGAGATACAAACAGCGCGTGGTCTGCCGTTGCCGCAAAGAAATTACGCATTCCAATATTTCATATGGAGGCGGGGAACCGGTGCTTTGATTTAAGAGTGCCAGAAGAATATAATCGAAAGATCATAGACCACACCGCAGATGTGAACCTCCCCTATACTCATATTGCAAAGGAATATCTCATTTCTGAGGGCCTCGACCCGCATCGCACAATCGTATCCGGGAGCCCAATGCTAGAGGTAATTGATTATTATAAAAATAAATTCTCGAGTTCAATGGTTTTGGAGAAGCTTTCTCTCGACCCGGGCTCTTATATAATGGTTAGTATCCATAGGGATGAGAATATATCCCGTTTGAGGAACACAGCTTTCTTATCAGATATGGTCGATGCATTGGTCGAGAGATACGACAAGAAAGTGCTCTTTCCTGTACATCCAAAAACTAGGGATTATCTAGCGCAAGAGTTAAAGGCAATCAGTAGTCAATGCATTCAATGCAGTCCATTTACTTATACTGACTATTCGAAGCTACTAATGAATTCATTCGCTACAGTTTCTGACAGTGGGACTATAACCGAAGAGGGCGCATTTCTGAATTTTGCAGCTGTCAACCTTAGGCCGACACACGAGCGGCCAGAGGGGATGGAGACAATGGCACTTCCTTTCGTCGG
>JACCEC010475503.1_pt1 | contig 19075 bp, 15 predicted proteins | sample 7450121 | NCBI WGS metagenome assembly JACCEC01 (sample SAMN15323455, study PRJNA562643) | freshwater metagenome | isolation source: river surface water | place: USA:Blue River Watershed | collected 2017-08-18 | reverse complement strand
CCGGCACTTCGGGGCGCAGGGGATCGGCCAGCGCGAGCAGGCCCAGCCACGCGAAGCGAAAGCCGTGAGGGCTGTCCGGCCATGCGTGAGCGGGGTCGTGCGAAGCACGCGCCACGCCGAGCACACGCAGCCCGCGCGCGGCCAGCCCCTCCGCATCGCGGGCGACCTGTGCCGCATGCTCGGCCGGCAACGCGCACAGCGCAGCCACGGCCTCCGGCGCGCCCTTGATCGCGACGACCGCCGGTTCGTCACCGGCGCCGCCGTGCCACGCATGCGTCATCGCCGGCAGCTGCGGCGACAGTTCGTACTCGCAGGCCAGCGTCCAGCCCGGCGGCAGCGCGTGAACGACGCCGGCGTCGGCGGCGCGCCGCAGGATCGCCTTTTCCATCGCATCGTGCGGTTCGGTCTCGCTGGCCAGCAGCGCATGCCGCAACAGTTCGGCCTGCGCCGCGGACAGCCGGCCGGTCGCGTCCGATGCCTGTGCGTGATCCTCGCCGTCGGGCAGCAGCGCGACCACGTCCATCCGGTTCTGCGTGATCGTGCCGGTCTTGTCGACGCACAGGACCGAGGTCTCGCCGAGCGTCTCGATCGCATCGAGGCGGCGCGTCAGCACGTCGAGGCGCGCGAGGCGACGCGCGGCGAAAGCGAAGAAGATGATCATGATCACCGCGAATTCCTGCGGCAGCAGCGACATCGCCAGCGCGATGCCGGCCAGCGACGATTCGGCAACGCCGCCGCGCACCCACCAGTACGTGGCAGCCAGCGCGAACGCCAGCAGCACGCCGACGACGGCAATGCGGCGCGTCAGCGTGGCCATTTCGCGGCGCAGCGGTGACGACTCGAGCGTGATCTCGGCCAGCGATTCGCCGATGCGGCCCATCTCGGTGCGGCTGCCGATGGCGCTCACGCGCACCATGCCCTGGCCCTGCGCGACCAGCGTGCCCGCATGCACGGCGTCGCCGGCGACGCGCGCGACCGGCACAGATTCGCCGGTCAGCAGCGATTCGTCGATCGCCAGGTCATGCGACTCCAGCAGCTCGCCGTCGGCCGGCACCCGGTCGCCCTCGCCGAGCAGCAGCAAGTCCTCGCGCACCACTTCATGGCCGGCGATGCGCTGCGGCCGGCCGTCGCGGATCACCAGCGCGCGCGGGCTCGACAGCTCGCGCAGCGCGGCCAGCGCATTGTCGGTGCGGCGCTCCTGGAAGATGGTGATCGCCATGATCGCCAGCACGAAGCCGGTCAGCACCATCGCCTCCGCATGATCGCCGATCAGCAGGTAGACCGCGCCGGCGGCAAGCAGCAGCAGGAACATCGGCTCGCTGGCGACTTCGACGACGATCGCGTGCAGCGCGCGCTGTTGCGACGCCTGCGGCACGTTCGGTCCTTCATCGGCGAGCCGGCGCGCGGCGGTCGCCGAGCTGAGTCCCTGCGGTGGGTTGCGTTCGGTCATGTCGTTGGCCACGTTTATGGAAGTTGTACTCGATTACAATGGTTGCATCATCTGACGTTTCGGGCAAAGCAATCGATGAAGCTTACCTTCCTTGGCGCTGCCGGCACCGTGACCGGCTCGAAATACCTGCTTGAGCACGCCGGCCGCAAGCTGCTGGTCGACTGCGGGCTGTTTCAGGGCTACAAGAACCTGCGCATGCTGAACTGGCAGCCGCTGCCGGTCGATCCGGCCAGCGTCGATGCGGTGATCCTGACCCATGCGCACCTTGATCATTCGGGCGCGCTGCCGCTGCTGGTGAAGCAGGGCTTCCGCGGCCGCGTGTATGCGACGCCGTCCACGATTGCGCTGTGCGAACTGTTGCTGCCCGACAGCGGGCATCTGCAGGAAGACGACGCCGCTTTCGCCAACCGGCACAAGACATCGAGGCACGATCCGGCGCTGCCGCTGTATACCGAGGAAGACGCGCGGCGGGCGCTGCGCCATCTCGAGCCGCTGGAATTCGACCGGTCGCTCGATCTCGACGGTTTGCAGTTGCGGCTGCGGCATGCGGGCCATATCCTCGGCGCCAGTTCGGCGGAAATTCGCGGCGAGCACGGCACGTTGCTGTTCTCCGGCGACATCGGCCGTCCGGATGACCTGCTGATGAAACCGCCGGCGCTGATCGAGTCCGGCGACGTGCTGGTGGTCGAGTCGACCTACGGCGACCGCAGCCATGGCGAGGACGGCAGCGCGGATGTGTTCGCCGACGTGATCACGCGCACCGCAGCGCGCGGCGGCATGGTGATCGTGCCGGCCTTTGCGGTCGGTCGCGCGCAGAACCTGCTGTACCTGATCGCGCAGCTGAAGCGTTCCCGCCGCATTCCCGATCTGCCGGTCTTCCTCGACAGTCCGATGGCGATCGACACCACCGGCATTTACCAGCGCTTCCACGACGAGCACCGGCTGTCGCATGACGACTGCCGCTGCCTCGGACACGTCGCGAAGTTCTGCCGCACCGTCGAGGAGTCGCGCGCGCTGAATTCGCTCAGCTATCCGGCGATCATCATTTCCGCCAGCGGCATGGCGACCGGCGGGCGCGTGCTGCACCACTTGCGCAACCACGGTCCGGACCATCGCAGCAGCATCGTGTTTGCCGGCTTCCAGGCCGGCGGCACGCGCGGCGCAAGGCTGGTGGAAGGAGAGCGCACGATACGCATCTTCGGCGAGGAGGTGCGCATCAACGCCGAGGTGGTGTCGCTGCCAGGCATGTCCGCGCATGCGGACGCGGGGCAGATCATCGACTGGCTGAAGACGCTGAAGAAGGCGCCGCGCCATGTCTACCTGACGCACGGCGAGCCGGCTGCCGCCGACGCGCTGCGCTGGCGCATCGAGCATGAGCTGCGCTGGTCGGTCAGCGTGCCAATGATGGGTGAGCAGGTGACGGTCGCGCGCTAGCGCCGTCCGGCGGCAGCGACTGCAGGTTCCAGTGCGCGGTGGGCATGCCGCGCGACAGCGCCAGCGCGCGCAGGTAGGCCGCGCGTGCGTCCGCATGCCGCCCTGCCTGCTGGTACGCATAGCCGATGTTGTTGAATGCGCGCGCGTTCGCCGGCGATTTCGCGGTCACATCCTTCCAGAACACGATTTCATTCCGATACACGTCGTTGCGCGCGAAGGTCAGTCCGCCCGCCGGCAGGACCAGCAGGAAGGGCAAGAGCGGCAGGTAGGCCATCAACGGCAATGCTTGCGGCCGCGCTGCGGCGATGCGGTCGCGCAGCCATTGCGCCGCATGGCAGGCGGCCAGCGCCAGCAGCGCGTACGCGCCGATCGCCGACAGGTACAGCTGGCGGTCGTTGAATGCATCCAGGCGCGGCACGACCGAATTGGTCGGCGCGAGGTGCAGCAGGTACCAGAGCGCGCAGAAGCCGGCGAACGAGCGGCGCCGCAACGCCAGCGCCGCCAGCGCGGCGACCAGCGCCAGCAAGCCCGCCTGCGCGGCCAGCGTCGCGGTCCAGTCCGATGGCGGCAGCACCGGGTCGATGTTCATCAGCGATGGCATCAGCAGGTGGCCGGTGAGCACATACACGGCGTCGACCTGCAGCGCGAGATTGTCCAGCGGCGCGCGATGCGCGAAGGCCACGGAAAAAAATTCCCGGTAATCCGGCAGCGCCAGCAGGAAGGCCAGCGCGGCGATGGCGATTCCCAGCGGCCAGCGGTATGCGTGCAGCGAAGGCGCCGGTGCGGCGATGTCGCGCAGCGGCGGCGCCGGGGTGCCTGCATGCGCGGCAATCCACAGCGCAGCCGGCAGGATGATCGCGGTCTCGCGCGTCAGGAAGGCGCACAGGAAGGCCAGCGCCGACAGCCACTTCAAGCCCGGCTGCCGGGTGTGCGCGGCCACCAGCCACGCCAGCAGCGACAGCAGGTAGAAGAAGGCCATCAGCGACACCGAACGGCCGCAGATGTAGGTGACCGCCTCGGTCTGTATCGGATGCACAGCGAACAATGCCGCGACCAGCAGCGGCAGCAGCGGCGGCAGCGCGCGCCGCCGCGCCAGCTCGGACAGCAGCAGGTAAACCAGCAGCGCATTGGCTGCGTGCAGCGCGACGTTGACCAGCCTGAACGCGAACGGCGAAGGCGCCAGCGCCCAGTTCAGTGCGTAGGACAGTTTCAGCAGCGGCCGTATGCCGGGCATCGAGCGCCACCACGCATCGAGCGAATGAACGGCCGGATTGTCGACGATGACGTTGTAATCGTCGAACTGGAACGGGTAGCCGAGCGACGGCAGGTACACCAGCGCGACCAGCGCCGGCAGCAGCCACGCTGCGAGCCTATCTTGTGCCGTCATCGCCTGCCTCCTCGTGCTGCGTGGTGCGGAAGCCCTGTTCGAACAGGCCGACCGCATCCCACCAGCGATTGCGCGCCTTCAGCATCACCAGCAGCACGTCGGTGCCGTGCTGCCGCCCGAGCGCCACGAGGCAGGGACCGGCGTTCGCGGTGTAGCCGGTCTTGATGCCGACGGCCGGCGCGTAATTCCCGATCAGCGCATTCGTGCTGGCGGCCGACAGCGCGCGCCGGCTGCCCTCGGCGCGCAGGCTCACGCGCGGCAGCGCGACGATGCGGGCAAACTCCGGAAAGCGCAGCGCGGCGCGGGCGATCACGGCCAGCTCGCGCGCGGTGGACAGGTGGCCGGGCGCATCGAAGCCGCATGCATTGCGAAAGTGCGTGGCGGCCAGCCCGAGCGCCGCGGCGCGCCGGTTCATCCGCTGCACGAAGGCGTGCGGATCGCCGCCGTCGGCCAGCGCCGCGCAGGCGTCGTTGGCCGACGCGACCAGCATGGCCGCGAGCAGGTCGGCCGCCTTGTAGCGCTCGCCCGCGCGCAGCCCGATGCGCGTGCCGCCCTCGCGCGCGGCGGCGCGGCTGACGGTGACGACGCGCGCGGTGTCGCCGTCCTCCAGCACCAGCAGCGCCGTCATCAGCTTCGTCAGGCTGGCCGGCGGCAGCCGCGTGTCCGCATTGCGCTGCCAGCGCGGCTGGCCATTGACCTCGACGAGATAGGCGACGGCATCGACGGCGAACGGGTCGGCCGCATCGGCGCCGGCAGCGCTCGCCGCCGGCATCGTCGCCGACAGCAGCGCGGCCGCCAGCAGGCGACGAAAGAGGCAGGACATTGATTCCATCGCGGAAATCTCCGATCGGAACAGTCGCCAGAAGATTATAAATTTTGCTGGTAATTGGTTGCCATCATGCTATCGCCGAGTATACAGTCGGTGCTCGGCATTGTGTCATCCGGCGCATGCCCGGCGCGGCAGCGCCGGCCGCGTCCGTGCCCCGACTATCGCATCTCGAGAATGGAGGGTGGTCCCATGTTGAAACCTGTGTTGAACCTCGTCGCGGCGCTGCTGCTGACGGCAGCCTCCGGCGCGCTGCATGCGCAGCAGGACGGCGAGCTGTGGGAAATGAACATGAGCATGGCCGAGGGCAACGGGCCGATGATGCCGATGATGAGCAACAAGGTCTGCACGCCGAAGAGCAAGAACGCCGGCGAGCAGATGATGAAGCCCGAGAACGACCAGAACTGCAAGACCGAGCTGAAGGCATCGGGCAAGATCACGCGCTACAAGACCGTCTGCGTAAACGACGGCGAGAAGACCACGATGGAAGGCGTGCAGGAGCTGCTCGGGCCGGACCATTTCAGGACCGAGGGCACGGTCACGCAGGAAGGCCGCAGCGGCAAGCAGGTGATGCGGCAGTCGATGACGATGAAGAAGCTCGGCGCCTGCAAGGTCGAGCCGAACCCGGGCATGGCCGCGATGATGCCGGACATGAAGGGCATGTGCGCCGAGCTGGCCGAGAGCATGCACGGCCCGTCCTTCCTCGGCAAGAATGCGGTGTGCCAGGCCGACAAGCCGCTGTTCTGCGCGAAGGTGAAGGCCGCCGCTGAAGCGTCGAAGGATCCGCAGCAATACCGTATACCCGCTCCGGACTGGGAAGAGAGCACGAAGGCCTGCGGCGTCGACTTCGCCGCCGTCACGCGCACCGCCTGCCAGCGCGGCGCGGATACCAAAAACTGGCGGTTCGTCGCCGAACAATGCCCGGCGGACGCGAAGGCGCTGGCCGCCAGGCATTGCACGGGACGCTCATATACTGCGATGATGCAGTCCGAGTACGCGCCGGTCTGCCGGGCGCAGTCGGCCGCGATCGCCCGCGACGGCGTGGCGAAGGACGACGGCGGCGCCGCGCCGGCCGCCGAGACCGTGCCGAAGAAAAAAGACAAGAACATGCTGGAGAAGGGCAAGGACATGCTCAAGAGCCTGTTCTGATCGTCTCCGGCGCCGCTGCCGGGAGCCACGATGCCTGTTTCGAACCGCATCAGGGCCTTGCTGCTGCAAGGCCTTTTTTTCGCGCTCGCCGCCGCCGCGGCGCCGGCGCATGCGACCCATGCGCTATGCCGCGCCGAGAACGGCGGCGAGCGCATCGCGCTGGACGTGCCGGCATCGCCGGACCCGTTCGTTTTCCATACGGCCGAATTCGGGCAGCGCTTCCGCGTGTCGGCGCAGTACCTGCAGCCGGCCGGCAAGCTCAAGACCTTTGTGTACGACTTCCGCGGCGACACGGCCGCGCTGATCCATGCGGGGGAATACCGGCTGGGCGACGCGGACTGCAGCGCGCACGCTGCGGGCTTCGGACTCAACAAGATCTATTCGAGGAACTATGAGCGCGAGATTTTTTTGCAGTGCTTCGCGGTCTGCGACTGACTGGCTGGCGCGGCGCGCGCATCGGCTGTCGCTGCTGCCCGTGCTGCTCGCCGTGCTGCTGCCGATGCCGGCGCGGCCCGCCGACGGCGACATCAGGCTGCTGTTCGCCGGCGACGTGATGCTGGCCGAGAAGCCCGGCGCTGCAGTCCGGCGCGGCATTGATCCCTTCCGCCATTTCAGCCGGCTGTTCGCCGAGGCCGACGTGCGCATCGTGAACCTTGAATGCGTGGTGTCGACCACGGGGCGCGCCGAGGACAAGCCGTTTACCTTCCGCGCGCATCCGCGCGTGATACCGCTGCTGAAGAAGCATGTCAGCGCGGTGTCGCTGGCGAACAATCATTCGGGCGATTTCGGGCGCAGCGCCTTCGTCGACATGCTCGGTCGGTTCGAGCGGCAGCAGCTGCCGTACTTCGGCGGCGGGCGCGACATGCGCACCGCGCACCGGCCGTATGTCACGCGGGTGAAGGGCAAGACGATTGCGGTGCTCGGCTTCGACGGTTTCCTGCCGCGCAGTTTCGAGGCGCTCGACAATCAGCCCGGCGTCGCGTGGCTGGATGCCGACCTGGTCGCGCATCAGATCCGGCAGGCGAAGGAGGTGCTGAAGGCCGACATCGTCATCGTGTTCCCGCACTGGGGCGAGGAATTGCAGCCGCATGCGTCGGACCCGCAGCGGTCAATGGCGAGGCTGATGATTGACAGCGGCGCCGATGCGGTGGTTGGCGGTCATCCGCATGTCACGCAGGACATCGAGGTGTACAACGGCAAGCCGATTTTCTACAGCCTCGGCAATTTCATCTTCGACGGCTTCGACACCGAAGAGACCAACACCGGCTGGGTGCTGCAGCTGGTGGCCAAGGCCGACGGTCGCTTTGACTGGACGGTACACGAAGCCCGCATTGACCGGCAGGGCCTGCCGCATCGCAAGCGCTGACGGCCGACCGCCGGCTCAGCGTGTCCGGCTTGTGCCGTCGCGCAGCGTGGGGATGAATTCGCGATACCAGCCGGCCCAGCGCCGCAGGCCATCGGCCAGCGGGGTCGACGGCGCAAAGCCGGTGTCGCGCCGCAGGTCACCGGTATCTGCCCACGTCGCGGGCACGTCGCCGGGCTGCATCGGCAGGAAATTCTTTTTTGCTTCGACGCCGAGCGCGCGTTCCAGCATTCCGATGAAGTCCATCAGCGCCACCGGCTGGTGGTTGCCGATGTTGTAGAGCCGGTACGGCGGCTCGCCGTCGCCACCCGCCTCGGGCGCGCGCGCCAGCACCCGCAGCGTGCCCTCGGCGATGTCGTCGATGTAGGTGAAGTCGCGCTGCATGCTGCCATGGTTGAACACATTGACCGGACGACCGTCGAGGATCGCGCTGGTGAACAGCCACGGCGACATGTCCGGCCGTCCCCAGGGACCATAGACGGTGAAGTAGCGCAGGCCGGTGACGGGCAGGCCGAACAGGTGGCTGTAGCTGTAGGCCATCAGCTCGTTGGATTTTTTGGTCGCCGCATACAGGCTGACCGGCCGGTCGACCGGGTCGCCGACGGAAAACGGCACCCGCGTGTTCGCGCCATACACGCTCGACGAGCTCGCATAGGTCAGGTGCTCGACTTGCGCATGCCGGCAGGCTTCGAGGATGTTGGCGAAGCCGACCAGGTTGCTCTGCACATAGGCGTGCGGATTTTCCAGCGAATGGCGCACGCCGGCCTGCGCGGCGAGGTGCAGCACGCGGCGCGGCGGCAAGGCATCGAACAGCGCGGCAACGGCGGTGCGGTCGGCGATGTCGGCCTCGACGAAGCGAAAGCCCGGCTGCGGCAACAGCTGCGCGAGCCGCGCGCGCTTGAGGCGCGGATCGTAGTAGTCGTTCAGGTTGTCGACGCCCGTCACCGTGCAGCCCTGCGCCAGCAGCCGCTGTGCGCAATGCATGCCAATGAAACCGGCCGCACCCGTGACCATGACCGGCGCTGCGCTCATGCGTCCGCCGCTGACTGTGCGCCGGCACGGGGCGCGCGCTGGCCGAGCATCAGCCATGCGAGCAGGGCGCCGATCAGGTAGACCGTCCAGAACGCAAACACCACATCGGACAGGAAATGGCCGCCCTGCAGCATGCGGCCCAGCCCGACCGCGCTGCCGAGCGCGAGCCCGGCGACCAGCCAGCGGCGCCGGCCGGTGACCCAGTACAGGCCGGTCAGCACAAACGCGGCCGCCGCATGGCCGCTGACGAACGAGCAGTTGCGCCGGCATTCCATCGCCGGCAACAGCGGCGGCGAGTACAGGCGCTCGCCGCCGAACTGCAGGACGCGCACCGGCCGCGCGCGGCCCCAGTGATTCTTGAAGCCGGCATTCACCGCCAGCACCGGACCGATCACGATCAGCGCCAGCAGGAAGGCAACCGCGCGCCGCCGGCCGACCGGCGCGCCATCGCTCACCTGCATCGCCGCCAGCCATACCGCCAGTGCCAGCGCGAGCCAGCCGATGTGGCGCGCCTTGAAGGCGTCGTAGGACAGCAGCACCAGAGGCTCGTTCGCCCAGCGAAATCCGGTTCGCGGATCGTGCAGCCATGACGACACTTGCAGGTCGAGTTGCGGGAACAGCGTGAACAGCGCGATACAGGCGGCGAGCGCCAGCACGTCGGCGCGCAGACGCTGCGCGGGTTTTGCGGTGGAGGCGATCGGCATGGTCGGCGAGCAGTGGCAAGGGGCGGGGGAAGCAGGCGCTGCGCGCCACGCGAAAGACCGGCGGATTCTACGGCCGCCATTTTTCGATGTTGTCTTATTGTTATCTTTGAGCGACACTTTTCGCGGCTGCCGCGCGGCCGGCTCTTGCCGGCCCTTGCCGCGGCGAGGCCTGACCCGAATGAACAGGACACTGCGCGAATGAAATACCTCGTGATGCTGCTGTTGACTGCTGCCTTTGCCGGCTGGCTGGTCGGGTCCGGGCAGGGCGCCGAGGTGGCGTCCGCAATCGCGTCGCTGCCGCTGTCAGCGCTGCTGTTGTTGTTTTCCGGCCTCACCGCGACTTACCTGCTGCGCGCGATGCGCGTCTTCCATGAATTCGGTGATGCCACGAACGGCCGCTTCGGCGATTGCCTGCGGCTGGTGCTGGCGCACAACGCGCTGGTGAACCTGCTGCCGATGCGCAGCGGCGAGCTGGCTTTTCCCGTGCTGCTGAACCGGCGCTTCGGCGTGCCGGTGATGCGCGCGGCCGGTTCGCTGCTGTGGCTGCGCCTGCAGGATGCGGTGGTGCTGGCGGCGCTGGCCATCCTGTCGTGGCCCGGCCTGTCCGGCGCATTGCGCGCGGCCGGCGTCGCTGCGCTCGCGCTCGGCAGCGCGCTGCTGCCGTCGGGTGCCCGGTGGTTTTTCGCGCGCGTCGCGCCCGGCAAGTTCTGCGCCGTGCGCGCGGCGCTGGCGGACGCGGCCCGGCATGCGCGCATCGGCTGGCTGTGGACGCTGGTGAACTGGGCCGTGAAGCTGGCCGTGCTGTCGCAGGGACTGGCGTTGCTGCTCGGCGCCGGTTTCGGCGCCGGCATTGCCGGCGCGGTCGGCGGCGAGCTCGCCGCGGTGCTGCCGGTGCAGGGCTTCGCCGCGATCGGCAGCTACGAGGCCGGCGCTGCCGCCGCGCTGGCGCTGTCCGGCATCGGCTGGGTCGATGGCCTGAAGGCCGCGTTCTCTCTGCACCTGCTGGTGCTGGCCGCCGCGCTGGCGTCCGCTGCGCTGGCGTTGCTGCTGCCGGCCAGCCGCGTGTCCGCCGCCGCGGACCTGAATTCCGTCGAAGCGATAAAGGAACCATGAGCTCTTCCGACCTGCCTCTCCATGACCTGCCCGCGCATGCGCTGTCGCTGGTGATCCCGATGTACAACGAAGTCGACAATGTCGCGCCGCTGGTGGCGCGCGTGCATGAGGCGCTCGGCGGTTACCCGCATCCGTGGGAGCTGGTGCTGGTCGACGACGGCAGCACCGACGGCACCGGCGACGCGATCCGGCGCGAGGCGGCACGGCATGGCGCGCACGTGCGGCCGGTGGAACTGGCGCGCAACTTCAAGCAGACCGCCGCGATGCAGGCCGGCATCGACGCCGCGCGCGGCGACGTGATCGCCACGCTCGACGGCGACCTGCAGAACGATCCGGTCGACATACCGCGGATGGTCGCGCGGCTGCTGCGCGAAGACCTTGACCTCGTGGCCGGCTGGCGGCGCGATCGCAAGGACGGACTGTGGCTGCGCAAGATACCGTCGCGCATTGCGAACCGGCTGATCGCGCGGCTGACCGGCGTGCGCCTGCGCGACTATGGCTGCAGCCTGAAGGTGTTCCGCGCGCCGGCGCTGAAGAAGCTCAGGCTGTACGGCGAGATGCACCGCTTCATCCCGGCGTGGCTGTCGACCGTCACGCAACCGCGCCGCATCGCGCAGGAGGTCGTCGTTCATCATGCGCGCGCGCACGGCGTCTCCAAGTACGGACTGTCGCGCACCTTCCGCGTGCTGCTCGACCTGGTGTTCGTGTATTTCTTCATGCGCTTCCGCAGCCGCCCCGGCCATTTTTTCGGCGGCATCGGCATCGCGCTCGGCGCCCTCGGCGCGGCGATCCTGTCCTACCTGCTGGCGCTGAAGCTGCTCGGTGAGTCGGTCGGCACGCGGCCGCTGCTGTTCGTCGGCTTCTTCCTGCTGGTCGCCGCGGTGCAAATGATCACCTCGGGCGTGCTGGCCGAGGTGCTGTCGCGCGTGCTGTTCGAGTCCGGCGGCGCGCATGCGTATTTCCTGCGCGACGAGCCGGCGCCGGCCGCAGGCGACGGCTGGCATCGCGCGGCTGCGCCGGCCTGCCGCGACGTCGCCTGATGGGCGCCGCCGGAGCAGCGGGCACCGCCGCGGCCATCGCCGTGCCGTCACCGCGCCGGCCCTGGCTGGCGCTGGCCGCAGCCGTCGCGCTGCTGGCGCTGTGGCGCGCATGGGTCGCTGCCGGCGTGCCGCTGTCGATCGACGAGGCGTACTACGTGGCGTGGTCGAAGACACCGGATTTCGGTTACTGGACCAAGCCGCCGATGATTGCCTGGGCGATCGGTGCGGCGCGTGCAGCTTGCGGCGAATCGGCCGGCTGCGTGCGCATGGTGCCGGTGCTGGCCTTCCCGTTGTCGACGCTGTTGCTGTATGCGCTGGCGCGCCGGCTGTCGTTTGGTCCCTGGCAGGCCTGCATCGCTGCGCTGGCCTTTGCGACGATGCCGATGTCGTCTTTCTACGGCATAGCGGCCACCACCGACGGACTGCTGCTGCTGTGCTGGATTGCGGCGATGCTGTGCCTGCGTATGGCGCTCGACGGCCATCGCGGCGCATGGCTCGCGACCGGGCTGCTGGCCGGACTCGCGCTGTTGTCGAAATATTCGGCGGCGATCTTCGCGCTGTCGGCAGCGCTGGCTTTGCTGCATCCGCAGTGGCGGCCTTGGTGGCGAAGCCGATGGCCGTGGCTGGCTGCAGTTGTCGCCGTCGCGGTGTTCGCGCCCAACCTGGGGTGGAACCTCGCCCATGGCATGCCGACCTTCGCGCACACCGCGGAGATTTCCGAGCACGGCGGCTATGCGCTGAACCCGAAGGCGATGCTCGAGTTCCTGCTCGCGCAGTTTGGCGTCGGTGGTCCGGTGCTGTTCGTCGCCTTCATCGTGTGGCTGTGGTCGCGACGATGGCGCATGCATCCGGACGGCTGGTTCCTGCTGTCGTTCGGCTTGCCCTTCCTTGCGGTGATCTCGGTGCAGGCGCTGCTGTCGCGTGCGAACGCAAACTGGGCCGCACCGGCGATGGTTGCGATCAGCATGGCTGCAATGAGCATGCTGCTGCAGCGGCGCCCTGCGTGGCTGTCCGCGTCCTTTGCGATCAATTTGCTGCTGGCGCTGCTGCTGTACCACTTCGATGTACTGGTGCGCGAACCCTTCGGCCTGCCGCACCGCGTGAGCAGCGATCCGTTCTGGGCCACCCGCAACTGGCCGGGCATCTGCGAACAGGTGAGGGCGGTTGCCAGCCGGCCGCCGCTGCCCGGCGCGGCTGTCCGTCTGGCTTCCGACGACCGCGCTGCGCTCGCGCAACTGCAGGCGGCGCTGGCATTGCCGCCCGGCGCGGCGCTCGGCTGGCAGCGCGGCGCGAAACCGGCCAATCACTTCGACCAGCGTTTCCCGCTGCCCTTGGCTCCCGCATCCCCGGTGCTGCTGGTGACGGCCGCGCCGGCCGACGCCGTGCAGGCCGCCTTTCCGCGCGCGCAGGCGGCCGGGGCCGTGCGCTCGGCGGTGGTGGCCGACCGGCCGCTGGCCTTTGCGCTGTGGTGGATCCTGCCGCCTGCAAACTGACGACGCGCCGTCACGACAGGTAGTCGATGCGTACCGGATGCCGCGGCGGCGACCAGCGGTAGGCCGGATGCAGGAAATCGCGCTCGGGCCGATAGCCCGTCCATGTGATGCCGAGCAGCCGCGTCAGGCTGTGGCCCAGCCAGTCCGCGCGTATCGGCAACTGCTGCAGTTCGTCCGGCACCGCGCGCGCGGCCGCGCCCCAGAGCAGCAGCGGGATGCGGTAGCCGTCGGCAGAGGATGCGCTGTGGCCGGCATGGTCGCTGACGCTGCCGACTTCCTGTCCGTGGTCGGACAGGAAGACCCAGCCGGCGCGTCCGCCCAGCGTGCGCGTGAGTTCCAGCGTGCGGTCGATGACGCTGTCGTGATAATGGATCGCCGAGTCGTAGTCATTGCGCAGTTCGCGCGTCCATGCCGAGCGGCCGCTGGCCTCCAGTTGCCGGTACACGGCGTCGCGCACATCGCGGAACGGCGCGTGACCGGGCGGATGCCTGAGGCGGTAGTGCGGGTGCGCACCGAGCAGGTGGATCACGATCAGCTTGCGTCCCGGGCCGGACCGCAACGCGCGTTCAAGCTCGGGCAGCACTTCGTGGTCCAGCGACGCGGCCGAACGGCCGGGCACGTTGTTCAGCATCCGCTCCCGGTCGGCCAGCTGCGCATGCTGGCGGTGGATCGCCAGATCGTCGTGGTTGCTGATCCACCAGGTCTGGTAGCCGGCGGCCGCGGCCAGCGCCAGCAAATGGTTGCGCGACGGGCTGGCTGGCTCGCCGAAATGGAAAAAATTTCCCAGCGCGGTCACCGTCGATGCATCGGCTGACCACGGATGGCGGAACACATCGAAGTCGCCGGCCTCCTGCTGCTGCCGCCGCTCGAGCCGCGGCGTGGTCGGCCGCGGGTAACCGTACAGCGACAGGTGCGCACGGTTGATGCTGTCGCTCAGGACCAGCACGAGCGTGTCGGGGCTCGAAGGCGCCAGCGCCGGCGCCTGTTCGGCAGCGCGCTGCCTGAGCCCGGCACGGTCCAGGTGGGCGCGCTCCCACTGCGCGCGCGTGTCTGCCACCTGCTGCGCCCACAGCGGCCAGAACACGGCCGGATGATATTTGCGCCAGGGCTTGATCATCAGCGCCGCCAGCAGCAGGAGCAGCAGCGCCACGCAAGCCGCGCGGCGCCACCATGTCGCCTGCACAGGCCGCGCCGCCGCGCTCCACCAGCGACGCAACAGGACGGCGAGCAGAACCGCCGAGAACAGCAGCAGCGCACCCTGTTGCAGCAGGCCCGGCCAGTAGGCCATCAGGAATTCCGACGTTTCGGCGCGGCCGGTGTTGGCCAGCGCGCTGACCACCATCGTGCTGTCCGGCAGCGCGCCCCAGGTGCGCAGGATGAAGCCGCGCACACAGGCATCGATGAGGAAGGCGGCGGCGACGGCGCCCGCGATCAGCGCCTGCACCGCCCGTGCGCGATCGCTGCGCAGCGGACAGGACAGCCACAGCCATGCGGACAGCGTCAGCACCAGCACCTGCAGCAGGCGCGTGCCGTCGAAAGCAAGCGCCAGCGGCGGCAGGAGCGAAAGCCAGGCGAGCGCGGCCGGCAGCAGGCCCGGCGCTGCCGTCACGGAAGGAAATCTGTATTTCACCGGGAGCGTCGTGTAGTTGTTTTGATTGGCCAACCCGTGTGCCGTTGCGTGCGTGTTTGCCGTGAAGCGAACCGCCGCTTTGTTTGATTCTGTATTTTAGTTCGGATTTTTCGTGCGCTGCGCTTGACCCCATCGTGTTAAGGCCTAAGTCTTGCGGGGTCATCGGCACGCGGCGCGCGCGGATTTTCCGCGTCATTCGGCCCGCCTCGGCGCCGGACCAGCGCAATGCCGCCGCGCTCGCGGAGGATGTCGTACTCGCTCGCCGGCGGTCCCTTGCCGAGCGTGACCAGCGCGAGCTCGCCGGGTCGCGGCGCGCGTCGCGGCGCGATCGCCTGCTGGTAGACCGCGAGGCTGGGCCGGTGCAGCTGCCATTGCACGGCCGCCTCGCCGAGCTGACGGGCCAGCAGGCCGGCCTCTTTTACCGGGGCTTGCAGCATGCCGGCCCACCACGGCGCCACTGCCTGCACGAACCACAGCGCGAACAGCAGCAGCAGCGCGCCGTAGCGCGCGGCGAATCCGGCGCGCAGCCAGCATGATGCGAATGCCGCGGCAAGCAGCAGCAGTCCGCTGGCCAGCATCGACTGCGGCACGGCGGCTGCGCGCGCGAGCGGACCGAACACCGGGTGGCCGAGCGCGTCCGCATGAAAAATCAGCAGCAGCGGCAGCGCCAGCAGCAGCGCCACCGCCAGTGCGTAGCTCGCCAGCAGCCAACGCTGCATGCGCGCGCCGGCATCCGCCGCGCAGTGCGCGCATAGCAGCACGGCCGGCGCCGATCCGTACAGCACGTAGTGCGGCAGTTTGGTCGCGGAGAACGTGAAGAACACGAACACGAAGCCGGCCCAGCCCGCGAGGTAGCGGAGCAGCGGATCGCTGCGCCAGCGTTGATGCAGCCGGCCCGCCGCGCCGGCCAGCAGCGGCGTCCACGGCAGCGCCAGCAGCGGCGCCATGCCGACGTAATACAGCAGGCCGCCGCCGTGGCTTTCCATTGCGCTGCCGTAGCGGCCGAGATTGTGTTTCAGGATGAAGCCGTTGACGAAGGCCATGCCGTGCCGGTCCCACGCGTACGCGTACCAGGGCAGCGCGACCGCGAACAGGATCGCCCACGCGCGCCAGTCTCCCAGCGCGATCCGGGCCGCACGCCACTGCCGGCTGCCGGCGCACCACAGCAGTCCGGCCGCGCCGGGCACCAGCGCGGCCACCGGGCCCTTGGCCAGCAGCCCGAGGCCGATCCACAGGCAGGCGCGCCGCAATGCGCGATGGTCGTCGCCGGCCTCGAGGAAACGCCACAGGTCCAGTCCCGCCAGCGCCAGCAGCAGGTTCAGCAGACCGTCGGCGGTCGCCGCACGGCCGATGGAAAGCATGCCGGTGCTGCTGACCAGCAGCAGGCCGCTGTACGCCGCGACCGTGCGTCCGTAGCGCGGCGCAATGAATGCGCACAGCGCAAGTGCCATCGCCCAGATGCTGAGCGCCGACGGCAGGCGCAATGCGAACTCGTTCAGCCCGAAGGCGGCGACCGCCGCGGCCTGCAGCCAGTACACGCCGATCGGCTTGTCGAAGCGCGGCTCGCCGTTCAGCGTGGTGTGCAGGTAGTCGCCGCTGGCGAGCATCTCGCGCGTGGCCTCGGCGAACGCGCCTTCGTCGACGTCGAACAAGGGCGCCTGCCCGAGGCCCCACAACAGCGGCAGCAGCAACAGCAGCGCGAAAGCGGCGTCGCGAAGGCGGCGTCGCGCACCGGCAGCCGAAGCCGGTGTGGCGGCTGCGTCAGCCTGCACCGAACGCCGGCTTCGGCCGGTTCATCAGCCGGCGCAAGGTGTGCGAGGCCGGCAGCAGGGCGGCCAGCCCCAGCGCCACCGCCACCGCGGGTGCGGCGCGCCCGTCGGCGCCGAGCCGGAAAATTTCCGCGACCGCCAGCAGTTGCAGCAGCGCGATGCCGGCACAGCCGGCCCGCGTCTGCAGGCGAGTCGCCCACGGTTCCCGCTTTTCGGCCTGCACGGCCAGCACGGCGACCAGGATGCCGATGCCGAAGCCGAGCAGCGCGTCGGCCGGCCAGTGCGCGCCGACGGCCGTGCGCGAATACGCGACCAGCGCCATGTCGGCGCCGATCGCGAAGCGCAGCATCCGGCCGGCGACAGGTGCGCGTGCGCTGCGCGGCAGCAGCAGGCAGAGGATCGCCGCGCAGGCGCCGGCGGTCATCGCGTGCCCGGACGGGAAGGAATTCGCGCCGACCAGCAGCGGACCGGCCACATGCAGCGAGCCGCCCGGCAGCATTGCCGCCGGCCGCGGCACCGGCAGCAGCGACTTGGCCAGCGGCGCCAGCAGCGCAAGCAGCAGCGCACAGCGCAGGTAAACCGCCAGCAGCGCGCGGCGCCCGTGGTCGAGCGCGGAAACGAACGCAAACATCACCCAGCCGTCGCCTTGCACGGTGACCAGCAGCCAGAGCCAGCCGGGCAGCCCCGGCTGCCGGTGCTGCGCGACCAGCAGGTCGGTATTCCAGTGCGAGCGCATCAGCCAGGCGCCGGACGCCACCGCCAGCGCCGACAACAGCAGCCAGCCGGTTCGCTGGCGGCACGGCGGCGGGCCGGCAACCGCCGGGATACAGGAAGGTGGAAGGTCCATGGCGACGCCCGTCAATGGCTGGCCCTACAAAGTAGCGGCGTATCGACCGGTCGCCATGAAGTAGCGCAAGCCTTGCGGTGGCGGCCGCAGGCACGTTCGATCAGCAGATAAGGCGGGGTTTGCTGCCCTTGTTCCGCGATCGCCCGGAACGGGTTTTCGCAGACGATGTGAAACATTCCGGATCGTCCGGCCTGTAAACAACCAAGCTCAATGGCCATGCGCACCAATCTGCCCGTAACCGACAAAGAGGTCGAGCTCAGCGACCAGAAGTCCATTGTTTCAAAGACCGACCTGAAAGGCCGGATCACCTACATCAACCCGTATTTCATCGAGGTCAGCGGCTTCAGCGAGGACGAGCTGATGGGATCGGCGCACAACATCGTGCGCCATCCCGACATGCCGCCCGAGGCCTTCGCCGACCTGTGGCGTTCGCTGAAGGCCGGGCTGCCGTGGACCGGGATGGTGAAGAACCGCTGCAAGAACGGCGACTTCTACTGGGTCGTGGCGAATGTGACGCCGATCATTGAGCGCGGCCAGCCGGTCGGCTACATGTCGGTGCGCAGCAAGCCCTCGCGCGAGCAGATCGCCGCCACCGAAGCGGTCTATCGCCGCTTCCGCCAGGGCACCGCGAACGGGCTGGCGATTCGCGACGGCGCGGTCGTCCGTACCGGGTTGTCGGCCTGGCTGCAGGCGCTGCGCAGCATGTCGCTGACGTTGCAGCTTGGGCTCGGACTGGGCGCGCCAGCGCTGCTGCTGGCGGCGCTGGCGGCCGGCACGGCGTCCGGCGCCGGACACGGCTGGATGCTGGCCGGCGAAATCGGCGCGCTGTTGCTGCTTGTCCTGGCATGGGCCGGGCTGCATGCGGCGATCGTGGCGCCGTTGCGGCTGGCCACGCGCGTTGCGCGCTCGATCGCCGGCGGCGACCTGTCGACCAAGTTCTCGGTCGACCGCAGCGACGACACCGGACACCTGCTGCGCGCGCTGCAGCAGATGAATGCCAACCTCGTCGCGGTGGTCGGCGACGTGCGCGCCAACGTGCAGTCGATCCACATCGGCAGCCGCGAGATCGCGCAGGGCAACATGGACCTGTCGGCGCGCACCGAGTCGCAGGCGTCGAGCCTCGAGGAGACGGCCGCCAGCATGGAGCAGTTTTCATCGACGGTGCGCCAGAACGCGGACAACGCCGGCCAGGGCAACCAGCTTGCGCACACGGCGTCCGAAGTCACGCGGCGCGGCACCGAGGCGGTCGCGCATGTCGGCGCGACGATGGACGAGATCAGCGGGTCGGCGAAGAAGATCGTCGAGATCATCGGCCTGATCGACGGCATCGCGTTCCAGACCAACATCCTCGCGCTGAACGCCGCCGTGGAAGCGGCGCGCGCCGGCGAGCAGGGGCGCGGCTTCGCGGTGGTGGCTTCAGAAGTGCGCAGCCTCGCGCAGCGCAGCGCCGGCGCGGCAAAGGAAATCAAGAGCCTGATCAACGATTCGGTCGGCAAGGTCGACGCCGGCAACCGGCAGGTGGAGGAGGCGACCGAGACGATGGACGAGATCCTGCGTTCGGTCGGCCGCGTCACCGACATCATGGCCGAGATCAGCGCCGCCAGCCAGGAACAGAGCGCCGGCATCTTGCAGGTGAACCAGGCGGTCGTGCAGATGGACGTGGTCACGCAGCAGAATGCGGCGCTGGTCGAGCAGGCCGCTGCCGCGGCTGCCAGCCTCGAAGACCAGGCCGCCCGGCTGGCGCAGTCGGTGTCGGTGTTCAGGCTGGCCTGAGTCCGGCGCGCTGCCCGTGCCGGTGAAGATGTCCACAATTTTTCTGGACAAGCCTGTGGATTACT
>JACCEC011226722.1_pt1 | contig 19115 bp, 15 predicted proteins | sample 7450121 | NCBI WGS metagenome assembly JACCEC01 (sample SAMN15323455, study PRJNA562643) | freshwater metagenome | isolation source: river surface water | place: USA:Blue River Watershed | collected 2017-08-18 | reverse complement strand
GTTGCACAGGTGGAGGCCGTGGCGCAGCAAGTGGGGCACGATGGCGAGTACGTTGGCGAGGGTGCGGTAACTGCTGACGAGCACGGCGGTGTCGAATGCGTCGAACTGGAGGCTGTACCACCACCCGGCGGGCACGTAGACGGACTGTCCCTCGGTCAATGTGATGCACGTGTACGAGAGTTTGTGCTTGTCTTTGACGTACGGGTCGGTGGGCGCCGTGAGCCACGGAAACACCGGCGACTCGAACGCGAGCCTCGCGTAGTCGACGGTTTGGTGCAGCCACTCGGCGTTGCGCGGCGGCGCGAGCCACACGTGGAGCTGGCCTTGCACGACGGTCACGTAGCGGCGGTAATCGAGGTGCGTGCTGACCGGCGTGGCGGCGGACGCCGACCCCGCCAGCCAGTCGAGGTGCGACGACACGGTGAGCGGCGGGCGCAGCGCGTCCTCTTGGCGCGCGAGCCACGTCGCCAGCCCGGACTCGCGCAAAAAGGCCTCGTTGCCCGACGTGTAGAATTGGCGCGCGCGGTCCTGGTGGAACAGCCGGGCCGTGTCGAGCACCGAAAACGGCACGCCTTGCGACCCGTAGTCGTCGTCGCGCGTCGGCGCGCGTTTCACCAGCAAGTCGTGTCCCCCGAGCGTGGCGATCAACGCGGGCAGCGAACATTTGTGCGGCAACGCGGTCGCCGCGGGGTGCGCAAACACCGTCGGCTGGCGTTGGTCGCACACGTACTGCAACGACCGCAACTGGTCGAGCATCAACACTTCGTTGTCGTCGTTGGTTTTCAATTGGTGCCGCACGTGCGCGTACACCAAGACCGTGCACGCGACGCAACACACATACCCCAACCACCACGGCACCATTTTTTTTGGGAAGAAACAACACCGCGATCAACAAAAAAACGACAACAACCGCAAAAACTATGCACCGTCGGCGGAGAGAAAACCAAAGACTTCGTGAGCGCGTTTTTTTTCAACATTGTCGTTTTTGTTTCGGACTCGCTTAGGCTCAGGCCAAGTCGTCCAACGGCGTGCCTTCGCTGTCGCTCAAAAACAACGAGTCGGTGGCGCTGGTGTCGTCGTTCGCGTTCGCATTCGCGTTCGCATTCGCGTTCGCGGTCGCGTTCGCGGTCGCGGGGTCGACCGTCCCAGTGCCAGACGCAGAAATCATGTTTTCCAGCTCGACAAACGCGCCGTCGTAGTTCTGGAAAGTCTCGGTGGTGTCGCGCACGAAACGGTCGTACTTCATGGTGAGCGATTTCAACTCGTCGCGCACCAAAGTGAGCGCGCGCGTCGTCGAGAGCAGCTCGGTTGCTTGCTTCGCGACGTCCATTTTGGCCGCCGCCAAGTCTTTCCGCAATTGCGCCACTTCCTCGGCGTGGCCGCTGTCTTTCTCTTTCTCTTTTTCTTTTTCTTTTTCTTTTTCCAAGGCGTCCAGGCGCGCGATCAGCGTCGCCATGACCGCGTGGTTCGCCAACCCCGCCGCGGCTTTGTTGGACCCGGCGGCGGACAAGGCCCCGGCCCCAGATCCAGGGTCCTCGCGGTCAGGAGTGGATGCATTGGCGGCGGCGGACACTTCGCTGTCGATGCGCCACTGCTCCAACTTGCCCACGCGGATCGTGATCAACCCGATGGCGTCGGACACCGACAGTTTTTGCACGGGCGCTTCTGGCACGGGCTGAGGAGGAAGAGGAGGAGGCGGCGGCTCGTAGCGCGCGCGCGGCGGAGGAGGCATGGCCGTGGCCATGGGCCCCGAGCGCATGGACGGCGGCGGTGGGTAGGGGCCCCGAGGCTGAGCCGGATGTGCGGGGGGAGGCATCGAGCGCACGCGCGACGGCAAGTTTGGGGGCGGCGGGCCTTGCCCGTGCACGAACGATTGCCGAGGCTGGCCGCCGCTCACGGGGGGCTGCGGGGTGTTGGTGCGACGGTTGATCGCGGATTGCAACGCGCGAGACGACATGGGGGGGGGAAGGAAGAAAGGGGATCTCGCGTTCACAAATCACAAACAAACCTTTCCCGAACGAGAGTGTGCTGGTTGAGCTGTGCTCAACACATTTGCGCTTTTGATCGACGAACGCATCCTCCCCCCCATCTCCTCTCGTTGTTTGTTGTACCCCCCCCGGTTGGTTGCTTGTTTGCTTGTTTGCTTGTGCTTTTCCATGGACGATTTGGACGAGACCGAGTTGTCCGACGACCAGCGCCACGCATTGGCGTTGTTCCGCGAGGGACACAACGTGTTGTTGACGGGGCCGGGCGGGTCGGGCAAGTCGATGTTGATCCGCCACTTGTGTCGCGAGGCCGAGCGGCGCGACCTGGCGCACGGCCGGCGGTCGGCGCATCGTCCAGTCCAACGCGTGTACGTGACGGCGCTCACGGGGTGCGCGGCCGTGCTGCTCAATTGCGGCGCAACTACCTTGCACTCGTGGGCGGGGATCGGGCTCGGCAAAGAACCGGTCGAGCAACTCGTGGCCAAGATGAACCACGACAAGAAGGCGACGTGGTGGAAAACGCGCGTGCTCATCGTCGACGAGGTGAGCATGATGTCGCAAAAGCTGTTCGAGTTGCTGGACGACGTGGGGCGGTTGGTCCGGGATCGCTGCTCGCACCGGCCCTTCGGCGGCATCCAACTCGTGTTTTGCGGGGACTTCTACCAGTTGCCGCCGGTGCCCGACCGCGGCGACCCCGCCAGCGGTCGCTTCTGCTTCGAGAGCCCGCGCTGGTGGGACGTGTTCCCGCCCGCGCACCACGCCGTCCTCACGAAACTCCACCGCCAAATGCACGACCCCGAGTACGGCAAACTGCTGCAGAGCTTGCGCGTCGGCAAGATCCGGTCGCGCCACCTCGCGTTGCTGGAGTCGCGCGTGGGCGTGCCCGTGCCCAGCGACGCCGTCGTGCCCCCGACGAGACTGTTGTCGACGAAATCGGCCGCCGACCAGATCAACGCGACCAACCTCGCGCGACTGACCGGCGCCACGCACACGTTCCAGGCGACGCACGTGTACACGCCCCCCGACCAGCCCGTCAACCCGGTCGACGTGGACCGCGAGGTCCGGTTCCTCGTGTCCAACGGCGCGATGGCGGCGACGTTGTCGCTCAAGGTCGGCGCGGTGGTCATGTGCGTCGCCAACCTCAAGGACGGCGGCGGCGGGCCCATGGTGCTGTGCAACGGGAGTTGCGGCGTGGTCAAGGACTTCGTGAACGACTTTCAAGGCGTGTTCCCCGTCGTCGAGTTCGACAACGGCGTGGTCCGCCGGATAGTGCCCCACGAGTGGCCGTCGTCCGCGATCCCCGGACTGCTCGTGCGCCAAGTCCCCCTCATTCTCGCGTGGGCCATCACCATCCACAAATCGCAAGGCGCCTCGCTGCACGCGGCGCAAATCGACGTCGGCAAAGACGTCTTCGAGTGCGGACAGACCTACGTCGCGCTGTCGCGCGTGCGCACCTCGCAAGGCCTGTTCTTGACCGACTTCAACCCCGACAAGGTCAAAGTCAACCAAACCGTCGCGCACTTCTACGCACACATCGACGAGTCCAAGCCCCGGACCAAACCAACCCAAAAAAGAGAAAGAGACGCTCCCAACGAAGAAGAAGGAACAGGAAAAGAAGGAAACGAAGAAACAGGAAAAAAAGAAACAGAAACCGAGAGCAAACGACGCAACGCCAACGCCAACGCCAACGCCAACGACACCCCCGGTTCGTAAACTCCACTCCACTCCACTCCAATCCAATTCGCTCTTTTTGTTTAATTCGTTTAACCAAAAAACCCCTTCGCTTATATACATACACCTTTACTGCCCGCAAGCTACATACAACTACGTCTTTCCTCTCGTTAGTTTGGCGGCAACGCCGATCGCCATTGTGTCCATTCGTCTTGCAGCTTGTTGTTCGTCATGGCCTCGTCGATGACGTCTAGGGTCAACGGCAATGTCCATGCCCCGGTGCGCACAAACTCGGTCGCCGCGTCGCGCAACGCGATGTACAGGGGGTCGCGCGTCGCCAATTGCAAGAAGCGGCGGTGGGACAGCAACGAGTCGCACGCGCTCTGGCGACATGCTTGTTGCAGCAACGCGTCCTCCGATTCTTGCATCGCGCGCTGAATCTCGGCGTCGTAGGCCGCTTCGTGTTCGCGCGACGATTGTTCGAGGACGTGCGCCAAATCTGGGACAACGTCTTGCACGACGTCCGGCATCCGTTCGAACCCGTCGTCGTCGTCCTCGTTGTCAAACGCACCGGGAACCAATTGGTCGCGGTAGGAGTAGTCGGGCGGTCGAACCGGGTTTCCGTGGTCGTCTTGTCCCCACATGGCGGGTTGTAGTTTGGTGTTTGTTTTTTTTTGGGGGGGGTGTTGTTTGTTTTTTAAGAATGTTTGGGTGGAAACGTCGTGGTTTAAAACTTCCGGTTGCCTGAACAAACAAAAACTTACGACGAACAAACGAACAAACAAACAACCCTCACAAAAAAATGTCGCGCCTACACAACGTCGAGGCCGAGGAGGATTGTCCCGCCGACGTGGCGTCCATCACGGTGCGCAACGCGACCATGGCGGTGCAACGCCTCGTCGATGCGTTCCCGGGCCATATCCTGCTCCACCAAGAACCGTCCGGCCGCGTCATGTACGTGTTCGACGACCAGACCGGGAAATGGACGAAATCCCGCAATTACGCCGAGGAGGCGGCCGACGCGCGGTTGGACGTCATGATCGCCGCCGTGCGCGACCGTCTGCGGTTTGTCAAGCGCGAGGTCGACCCGACCACCCAGCGCACACTGTGGCGCGCGGAGGACACGGGGCATGGCGACAGCGTGCACCTCCGCGGCGTCTTGAAAATGGCGTTGTGGATACACGACTCGCTGCTCGTGGACACCCAGACCTTGGCGCGCATGTACGCCCGGTCGCAAGACCACCTGTTGTTTCGGGACGGCATATACGACTGTCGCCGAGACACCTTTTGCCCGGGGTTCGACCCCACCATCCTGTTCTTGCACAGCTTGCCGATGGCGTACCCCCGCGCGGAGCGCGAAGACCCGAGCCCCGACGCCTTGCGCCACCGAGTGTACCAAACCCTATTCGAATCGACGCTCGGCCAAGAGATCGCGGCGTTCACGGTCCGTTTGCTCGGCACGGCGCTGTGTGGCGAGCCAACGGGCAAGATCGTGTGGTTCGTCGGGCCGTATTACCAACACGCCATGCTGCGCATGCTCCGCCAGTCGCTGGGCGAGCATTGCACGACGACGGGGTACAACCTGTTGTTGTTGCAACGCGACAAGGACGTGAAACGGCACTTTCAAGAGCAAACTCGTCCATGCGGAAGCATCGTGGAAATGTCCATGGACGTGATCCTTCCCGGGATAATGCACGTACAAAACCTGCTCCTCCACTCCGTGGAGGGGCGGGCCATCCGACGCTTCCTCGACTACACGAAAACGTTCGGGTACGACCGAGAAAGCACGTTGATCTTCACAACCCCGCAAATGCCCAACGTGAACCACGACGACTTGATCGACGACCGGTGCGTGTACATCCCCATGGTGCGCCCCGCGCCGTCGTCCAGCGCGTTGTTGCTGGTCGACGAAACGGCGCGCGGGGGTTTCGTGGCGATGCTGCTGGACGCGTACCAAGCGTGGCGGCACGACACCGACGTCAACCGGTACCGCGTGCCGCAGGGCTGCGTCTACCCGGTGGTGTAATTGCAACCCTCCACAATTCTTTTGTTTTTGTTCTTCGTGTTTTGCTTCGGGCTTCTCTTTTCTACAGTGTGTGTTTGTTTGAATTTTTTTTGGGTACGATGTTTTTCCGAGCCGCGCGCATGCTTTGCCCAACCAGGGCTTCGCTTACGAATGCTTCGCTTACGAATGCTTCGCTTACGAGTGCTTCGCTTACGAGTGCTTCGCTTACGAGTGCTTCGCTTACGAGCCGTTCTTTTTTCAGCGACGAATACGAGTCGGAGCACATAGATGTCCACACGCACATGTATTTGCCCAAGTACATGGACATTTTGCGGAAACGCGCGGATGTCCCCAAGGTGACCACCGATTCGCGGTTGATCATTTTGCCCAACGAAGAAGCGGAGAAGTCGACGAACGCCGGGCGGCCGGTCGGATGCGAGTATTGGTGCGTGGACGCCAAGGTGGCGTACATGGACCGGCACCGGATCACGCAATCAATCGTGTCGTTGGCGAACCCGTGGCTGGACTTTTTGACGGGCCAGCCGGCCGACGACGCGGGGCGCGAACTGAACGACGAACTGGAAGCGATGTGCGAGCAGTCCGGCGACCGGCTGTTCGGGTTCGCGACCTTGCCGGTGCGCAACGTGCCCGCGGCGATCCGAGAAGTGGCGCGGTTGAAATCGTTGCCGCACATCAAGGGCGTGATCTTGGGCACCCCCGGGGCCGGCCGCGGACTCGACCACGAGGGCATGCGCGACTTGCTGCACGCGATCGCCGACGCGGGCTACCCGGTGTTCTTGCACCCGCACTACGGCGTCGGCAACGAACATTATTACGATGCCGGCCACTCGCTGTTTTTGGCGCTGGGGTTTCCGTTCGAGACCACCGTGTCCGTCTCCCGACTGATCGTCTCAGGCACCTTGGACCGCATCCCCCGCCTGACCTTGCTGGTCGCGCACGCCGGCGCGGCGTTGCCGTCGTTGATCGGACGCTTGGACTCGTGCGTCGCACACGACTTGGGTAAGTTTGATTGTTTGCTTTTTTTTGTCGTCTTTGCGATTCACGTTCGTGTGTTGTGCACGCAGCGATCGCCAACCGTTTGCAACGCTCGCCCTCGGCGTACTTGAAATCCATGTACTTTGACGCGATTGCTTACAACCCGCTCGCGCTGCAGCAATTGGTGTCCCTGGTGGGGTCGGACCGCGTGATGTTCGGCACCGACCATCCGTTTTTCCCGCCGGCCGACAACAACAAGCACGACGCATGGCCCAGCACCGTCAACGTGCAGAAATGCATCCGTCGGTTGCCCTGCGCCGAGACGCGCGACCGCATCCGCACCAACAACGCCCGACAAGTGTTTTCGTTGCCGTCGCTCTATTTTTCCAGCATGTCCACGTAACCAAAACGAGGCTGTTCGTAGTAGTAGTAGTGTAGAACGTTAGATGTAGGGGGGGGGTTGGGTCAAGGAAGTTTGTAAAAAAACAAACAAACAGACAAACAGACAAACAACAAGAGAGAATGACTTTGTTTCTTCGTGTATCGCAATGCGTTACACGTCTTGCGACCACCAACGACATTCGACGTCGACGGGCTCGTAGCAAACGTCGTTGACGACGGACACCGACACCGAGGAAAACATCGTCCACAAGGCCGAAATGTAGCGGTCGACCCTCGCCGACGCCAGATTCACGCAATGTATGGCCTGCAACAATTGGGCGCGCCACGACGGTGTCGGGCGCGAACGAAATACGTACCCTTCTCCGTACCACACCGGCGGATAGCGCGCGAACGGCCCCACCACGTACCGCTTGAACGCGTCGTCGAAACGTTCTCTGGGGATGCGCAGACGAGGTTGTTTGGGCAACCGCAGACGAAAGTCTGCGAGTCTCGAAACGACCGGCAACGGGGAGTGCAGCACGCATTGCAGGCGCGTCGCGCCGTGTTGCGCCGCCACGTCCGCCGTGGCAAAATCTCGCTTTGACATGCACTTGTGTTGCCCGTCGTACCGTCGATATACGTGCACGAGGGGCCAATGCCCAGACTCCACATACGCATCGTAGGCTACAATGGCGTAGTAATAGAACGGATTGTCGCCTTCGTCGGCGTCGTCGCCGCGTTCCCAAAACGTTCGAATCGTCGTTCTGCGGAAGCGGAAAGACAAGCCATCCAGACAGGCCAGCAGCTCGCGCGTAGTCACAAACACCGTTTCTTGACACGGTTGGTCGGGGAATTCGAGTATCTCCACCTGTGCCATCGCGATTCTTTGTAAACAAAACAAAACAAACGAACAAAACAACCGGGGCAAATCGGGGGGGGGGTGAAAAAAAAAGAAAAAAAGAGAAACGAGGAAAGGAAGAATTGCGAGAACGGGAACGTGGTAAAACGAGTCGTTTTTTTCTCGCACCAACAACCCCAACGTCTTCTTCTTTTTTTTCTTTTTTCACCCCCTTTCTCGTTTTTCTTTTTTTCTTTTTTTCTTTTTTTTCTTTTTTTCTTTCCCTTCGTTTCTTTTTTTTCTCTTTTGTTCCCATTTTCCCTCGTTCTCGTTTGTGCGCGTTTTTGCAACCAAAAATGGCGAGCACTTCGTTTTTTGTGTATTTGTTGGTGTCCGACCGCACGGGCAAAACGTACGTCGGCGCGACGGTGGACTTGGACCACCGGTTGCGGCAACACAACCGTCTCTTGAAAGGCGGCGCCAAGTACACCACGCGCGCGGTCGAGCGAGGCGAATCGTGGAGCCGCGTGTGCCACGTGGCCGGGTTTCCCACGTGGCAAGCCGCGCTGCAATTCGAGTGGAGGTTCAAACAATTGACGCGCAAACTGCGTCTGTCCAAAGAACCCATTCTCGAAACGCGCTTTCGCGCGCTACAACACTTGCTTTCGCTCGACCGAGCCACCAGCCGCGCCACCTATTTCCGCGACTGGCCCGTGTTTCCCCACGTGGTCTGCGAATCCGACCGCGCCGCCCAATTGTTCGGACCCTCCTCCTCGTCCACAACCGACGACCCAGAAGAAGAACGAGAACCAGAAGAACAACGAGCACAAGAACAAGAACAAGAAAAAGCAATGGAGGAGGAGGACGACGACGCGCCATAAAACGAGGGCGTCGCGCGGGTTTTCTCTCTCGGGCCCACCACCTGCGCACGTCGCGGGCAAAGAGAAGGATAGGGCCTCACGGTGGAAAAACAATAGGTGTGTGCGCCAACCGGGAATCGAACCCGGGTCTCTCGCATGGCAAGCGAGCGTTCTACCTTTATACCATCAGCGCGGTGGTTACACCCCCACCAAAAAAGCACGGGTTCATAAATAAAGCTGTCGGCGTCGGCGTCGGACCAACACGACTCCGGGGACGGTCGATCACAAATCAAATCATTCGTTCGCTGTTTGCGTTTTTCTCTTGCGAATGTCATCGTCGTCATCGTCGTCGGTTGCGAAATGGGCGTGTGCGTTGGGGGCGGTGGCGGTGTGGTGTTGGTTCGTGGGCGCGTTGACCCTCGCGTTGACCGAGACGCACGCCGTACACGTGCGGCTGCATGGCTCGGACAACCCTTTGTGCACGCACGCGGGACAATTCGGGTGTTTGCGCGTGCAAAACGTGCACAACGACAGCGACGTGTTGCAAGTCAAAACGTATGTCCAATACGCGAGCTCCGCGTGCACCTTCGACGTGATGTCCGACGCGTGCCGGCGCACGCTGCTCGACCACCACGCGTGGAACCGCACCGACACGTTCCGCGTTTACCGCTACAGCCACGATCGTGCTTACGACGAGCAATGGATGCACCACGTCGGCCATCCCGTGTTTTGGCTAGGCCTCGCGTTTGTGTGCGCGAGCGCTGCAGCATGTGTGGGCGCGTGCTCGTGCGTCCTGTGTCCCCAATCGAAGTGCCGCAACCAAAACGACGACGATGACGATTGCTGCACCTGCACGCGTGTTTGAAACAAACAAGTTGTATCGTCGTAGTTCGTGTCGTACACAATGTAAACAATGTAACACAATTTCGTTTTTTTTTGCTTTTTGCTTTTTGCTTTTTGCTTTTTGCTTTTTTTTGCGGTTGGTTGTTTCTGCTTCGTAGTCGTCGCTTCGCTTATCCTCGTCTTCTCGACCGACGTCTGCGCGACCGACGTCCACCGCGTTTACTCATTGGGTAGACGGACATACTCGAAGGCGATTCTTCGAACGGACGTTTCCGCGAAAACGAGTCCGTGTCCATGGGCACGGACGACGGCGACGAGGACGGCGAGATCACGGTGCCGTTGAACGACCGTTTGACCGAACCCATGCTCGGAGGCGGAGGCGGTGGCGGTGGCATCATCCTCGGACGTTTGGCGACAAACTCGTCCTCCATGGCGCCTCCTCGACGACCACAACAACCGCGACTGCGGCTGCGACTGCGACTGCGGCCACGAGTATACCGACGTCTGGGCATTTGGATCCGATTCGAACTGAAACAAATACAAACAACAACAACGAAAAGAACGGTCGAGGATGGTTGAACGAGGCCGTCGAGAAAAAAGAAAAAGAGAAAAAGGGAAAAAGGGAACAAGGGAACAAGGGAAAAAAAGAGAAAAAAAGAGAAAAGAGAAAAAGGGAACAAGGGAAAAGAAGAGAAAGGGGGGGAATGTGAAACCAATGTTACTCGTTACAGAAGGGGGGGGTTGTCTATGCAAAGCGCCAGACGTCGCGAACGAAGCGGTCCGCTGTCCAGCGCGTTTTGGCGGCGGCGCACACGTCTCGCAAATACTCGTGCGCGGCAATCACGGTGCGGTCGGCCAGCAAGCGCGGCAAGTCCGCGAGGGTGTCGAAGAACAACGGATAGTCCTCGCCCAACAACGCGGTCCATTCGCGGTGGCGGTTCAGCAAGATCGGCGTGTTGTGCGCGACGGCTTCCAGCAAGACGTTGTTGGTGGTGGTCAAGTAGGTGTCCAACAACACGACGCTGCGGCGGAACAACTCGTCGTAGTCGCGGTCGCTCAACCTCGCGAGGGTGTCGACGCTTTTGCGCTCCACGGGGGTCAGCGTCACCGAATCTCGCGCCACGTAAAACGCCAGTTCTTTCTCGGTGCGCTCGGTCCACGGACACAGCGCTTTGCGCGCGCCGGAGGGCACGCGCGCTTTGAAAATGCTGTGTTGCCGACGCAACCAGTTGCCGACCGACACCACGGTGCGCCGGTTGCGTTTCCACTCGTCCGGGTCGAACGTCGAGCGCACCTCGGGCAACGGGTGGTACAACACGTGCGCCGCGACGTGCGTAGCACCTGCTCGCGCCAACGCCTGTTCGAGCATCGGCAATTGCGTGTACGACATCACGAAGAGCGTGCGACACGTCGGCAGCGACGCGAGAAACGATTGGCGCGAAAACAACGGCGTGGGGTCGAACGGCGTGAACTGTTCAAAGCCAAACGGGTTGTGCACGATGCCCGACCACGGTTCGGCGAGCACGGCGACGTCGGCGCGCGCAAAATGGCTGTCGCAAAAACTCACCAGGGTTGGCGCCGACGGCGGCATGGCGGCGATCAACGCGCGTTCCACCGCGCCCCACCGGTCGTGTTCGGCAAAGGCCGTGGTCCAGACGCGCGGCGGCATGAGCGTTCTCGCTTTTCTTCTTTTTTTTATCGTTCGTTTTCCCTTTTTCCCTTTTTCCCTTTTTTTTGCTTTTTTCCCTTTTCCTTTTTTCCCTTTTTGCTTTTTTTGCTTTTCTTCTTTTTCTTCTTTTCCGGTTTCCTTTTTTTTTCTCGTTCCCCATTTTTTCTTTTTTTTTTCACACCCCCTGCCCCCTCCATTTTTTTCCAAAAACAAACAACATGTCCGCGAATCGCCGCCATATGACGTTCGAGACGGAGACGTTCGACACGATCGTGACGATTCGCAAACTCCAGGATTCCACGGGGTCGACAGAGGTGTGGTCGAATGCGGTAGAGGGCGTCGAGCGCGACTGGACGGTCGTATGGTCGAAAACGAACCAGGAACTGTACATTCGCTCGACCACCGAGTCACCGACCGTCAACGCCCATTTTGGGAAATATGTGTTGGTCACCACCGCATTGAAGTCGGACGCGACCGAACATATCCTCGCGGCGGGGACGATGGACAACAAAGAGTCCGAACAGACCATCGATGCGATAATCGCGTCGGTGTCGATTCCCCCCCCGTTGGTGCACGACTGCATCTCGGTGCGCCTGTCGTTGTACGACTTTCGCGGTGCGATCGTCCGCGCCTCGGTCCACAAAGCGTGCCACTCACGGCCAGGCGTGTTCTCGATCGTCGACGACGTGTGCACGGCCGACGTGACGCTGAAGATCGGCGAACAAGGCGTGACGGTGCCCGCGCACCGGTGCATTTTGGCCGCGCACTCCAAGGTGTTTCGCGCCATGCTCTATTCTCCGTTTTCCGAGGAATTGGTCCGCGAGGTGGCGTTGCCCGACGACGACGTCGAATTGATGCGAGGACTCGTACAATATTGTTACGGCATCCAGCCAACATTGGATGAGATGTCCTACGACGAGGTGAAGGCGCTGTGGGCGTTGGCGGACAAGTACGACATCGGAGAGCTTGTATGTAGTTGTGTGGACTTTCTCGCCCGCTACCACCTTCGCGACGACACGGCGATCGAATTGTACGCGGCGGCGCACGCCATGCATTGCAGATTCGCGATGCAGGCCGTGATGCATTACATCGGGAAGCACTGGGTCGCGTTGGGCCCGACGGTGTTGACGATGGCGTTCGCGCGATAAACGTGTTCTTTTTTTTTTTTACAAGCGGTGGTTGGTGTACTTGCCCAGTTTGTGTCGGGGCGCGGCCACGCTGTGCGGGAACGTGAACAGTCCACGGGGCGCCGCGGGTTTCTTGGGCGGAGCGATTGCGGCGGATGCAGGAAAGGAGGCGACGGCGAGCGCGCGGACGAACTCGGCCGGGGGTTCGGGCACGAGGATCGTCGTGGTGGTGGTGGTGGTGGTGGTGCGCCGCAACAACGGCGGGGCCGGAACCGCTTGGCCCGGGTCTTCTCGGGGTTGGTCTGCGTCTTCGGGTTGGCCGGGGTCCGGGTCCGAGTCCGAGTCCTTGGTTGGCTCGGGGTCGACGACCAGTTCGTCTTGGACGGCGACGACGGTGTGCACGACGCGCGTCGTCGCTTCGCACAGGCGGATGTACCCGAGCGCGAGTTCGTGGGTGCGCACGAACTGTGGGTCGGCCACGATGTCGGTGCGCGAGATGGGTCTGTATTCGAGCGCGCGGATCTGGCGCACGTCGCGGATGTCAAAGGTCGCGTCGACGAGGTCTTTGTAGACGTGCGTGTTGATCGGAAACTCGGGTGCGACGGTGGCGCCGCGAGACGCCTGGCGCACGGCGCGCATTGTGCGCGCAAAATCCGCGACCAAGTCTTCGTAGCGCACGAACGCGGTGTGCGGCACCAAGGTGGGCATCAGGTCGCGCAAGAACTCGAGCTTGACGTGGCGCAGTTCGAAGACGTTGCGGTAGCGCTGGCCGGTGTGCATGTGTCGGTCGTCCAGGATTTCGTGCGCGTCAAAGTCGTTGCGGTGGTCGGTGCCGATGTCTTGGAAACTCATCCATTCGTGGTGGAGGAACCGCTCCTTCGCGTCGGCCTCCGACAACGCCAAGTACTTGATCGGCAAGTGGTGCCGTTCGCGGAACAGCGAGTGCATCCAATCCTCGACGTCGCGCACGATGCACACGAACAGCGTGTTTTGCACCGTCGCGCCGTCGGCCGTCGACGCCGGGCGCACCGAGCGCGGGTGGAAAAAATGTTTGTGCCCAAACGACCACGTCACCGCCAATTCGGGGAAATTCAGGCGCATCAAATGCTCGACGTAGTTGGTGCCGCTGCACCGTTCGCCAAACACCGTGTAGAAGCGCAGCTTGCGCGCCAACGACGGCGGCCCCGGGGCCGGCAGTCGGCTGTTCATCGTCGTCGTTGTCGGCGCAGAGGGTTTGTCCATCGTTCGTACGCTCTTGTCACCGGTACGACGAAAAAAAGACGGAACGCGAGCACGCACGTGTTTGGAAACAACCCTACGAACAACACGAGCGACGCGATCGAAAACAGGAGCACCGGAGACGGAGCCATACAGTTTCGCAACAAACACAGGATTTGTGGGAAGAAAAAAAAAGAAGGATTTGTGGGAAGAAAAAAAGAAAAAGAAGGGGAGGGGAGGGGAGGGGAGGAAAAGAAAGGAAAAGAAAGGAAAAGAAAGGAAAAGAAAGGAAAAGAAAGGAAAGGAAAAAAAAGTTTGGTTATTTTTTTTACGGATTGTTCGGTTTGTTGTTAGTTTGTTTGTTTGTTTGTTTGTTCTAGTTTCCTGTTTGGTGGTGGTAGTTGGCGCGGCCAAAAAAAACATGTTGGCAAGCGACGACGACGGCGACGACAAGAACCTTCTCCTTCGGTTGGGCGAGGACGCGATGGACGTGGACGCTCGCGAGAACAAGAAGCCGCCGCCGCAGTTGCCGGTCAACACGGTCGCGAAAAGCCACCCGGACACGGGGGTGGTGGCGATCGGCCGGTCCGACGGACACTTGGCCACGGTGATCTTCGACAACGAGGTGCGCCCCAACCCCCGGTCCCGGATCGCGCATTGGCGCGACGAGACGAAGCAAAGCATCGTGCAAGCGTTTTCTGCGCACGTGGACCCGCTCAGCAACGAATGGGTCGACCCGGCCGTGCGGGCCGTGTGTTGGGTCACGGACCGGTCCTACGTGGCGTGCAGCGGCCACCAATTCTGCGTCGTGAAATTGTCGCGCTTCCACGGCGTCGTCCAAGTGCACACCCGGACCTGGCGCATCGGCCCGACCGTAAGCTGCGCGATGACCGACATGACCTTGTCGCCGGTGCAGCCCGACCGTGTGGCCGTGTGCTCCGCCGACGGCGTGCACTGGTCGACGCTCGAGCAGCCCGCCAAACTGTTCACCTCGCTGCTCACGTCTCCCTCCGCCTACCACGTCCGGTGCGTCGCGTCCGACCCGTCCGTCGCCGACGTCGTCTTTTGCGGCTCGAACGCGGGCGACGTGTTCGTGCTCGACAACCGCCAACGGTCGACCGCGTGCGCGCCCATCCGCGCCTACGACGGACGCAACCAACCGATGCTGTGTCTCGGGCTGCACGCCACCGAACCCTGCTTGCTCCTGGGGCGGACGGCGTCGCTCGAGTTGGTGTGGGACGCGCGGAATTTGCGCTTGCCCCTCCGGGTGACGACCGCCACCCACCGCATCAGGTCCGAACCGCAGACGTCGCGCCTGCGTCCGGGGCTCGACTTGCACAATCGCTACGACGCGTTCGACCGGTGGACCGCGTCGCAAGAAACCGCCCAAACGTGGGTGTACACCGTGCTGGACGACGAGGGAAACTTGTACGACGACAGCCACGAGCCTTGGTACGGCGTGCACACCCTCGGGCGACGAGAGTGGTTTGCGCTCACGCCATACCGACTGTGGTATTTCGACGCATCGTCGGCCGACAACCCTTTCCGAGACCACACTCCGGACACGTATTAGCCTGTAGCCCTCCCCACCATAGTAGCGTATACACCACCCAACCCCACGACTTGTTGTAACAAAAACAACCAACCCCCCCCCTTTTTTCCCCTTTTTCCCCTTTCCCCTTTTCCCCTTTTTCCCCTTTTTCCCCTTTTTCCCCCTTTTTCCCCTTTTTCCCCGTTTCCTTTCGGGTTATCGTTTTTTTCTCGTCCCCATCGGTTCGTGGTTACAACGAGCACGCGTTGAGCACGCGGACGACTTGTTGCACGAACCGGTCGACGGACAAGGCGCTTTTGTCGAGGCGGCGCAAAAAGAGGTGTCCCTTCCACAGCGCGTTGGTGTCTCGCAGCAAGGCCGCGGCGTCGGCCAACGTGTCGTAGTAGAGCGGGTAGTCGGGGCCAAGGTAGTCGACGACGCCGGGCGTGCGGTTGACCACGAGGGGTGTGTTGCGCGCGATGCACTCGACGACGGTGTTGTTGGCGGCCGAATGGAACAGGTCGAGGAAGACCACGTGTCGACACAGCCAGGCGTCGTAGTCGGCGGGGTCGGCGAGGTACGCGAGCGACACGGCCGGGGTCGTTACCCACGCGCTGCCTGGGCGGCGCAACGCCTCGCACTCGTCGTCGACGGCGGTGCGCGCGCGCGCCAGGTCGCGCGTGCCCGTGAGCCACGTCTTGCGCCAGCCGGGGGGCGCGTCCAGGAAAAACACGCTCGAGACGCGGCGCAGCTGCAACCCGACCTGCACGACGTGTTTCTCGGGCGTGGCCAGAAAAGCCTCGAAGTCGAAGCGCGGGATGGCGTCGTCGAGGTCGGTCGGGTGCACGAAGCAGTGCACGGGCACGGTGTCCGGCACGCGCGCGCGCACGTGGGTTTGCAGCGAGGGCGCCAGCGTGATCAGGCCGCGGCACGCGGGCCAGGCGGCGACGACGCGCGGATCCGCGAGGACGTTGTCGACGTCGCACGAGGCCAAGTGCGGTGGCGGGTTCGGCGTGAAGTGCACGACGGCGATCCACGGGTGCGCCGGGGCCCGGCCCGCGTCTTCGGCGACGACGCTCGGGTCGACGCGACACCGGCGCACGAACTGGAAGTCGGGGTTCCAGGCGACTTCGTCGAGGACGTCGTACAGCACGAGGGATGTGGCGAGGTCGACCCAGTCGCTCTGGGCCACGTCGCGCAAGCGCTCTTTCACGAGGGTCCACCCGCCGCGGTGCTCGGCGGGGAAATCGCGGGGCTTCACGAAGCGCTTCACGATGGCGCGGTCGTAGCGCTGGCGCCAGCGCTCCCCGTCGGCGATGAACGAGTTGTGTGCGCCGCACACGTCGGGGGGGCCGTCGAGGGACTCCACGCTGAAGGCCTTGGCGCTTTCCCACGACGGCAGGCGCAGCCCCCACTCCGGGTGGTCGCGGATGTTCTGCGTGAAGTACACGTCTTCGGGCACCGTGCCCGCCACCGAGTCGGGCTTGCCCGGGTCGACGTACGCCGCGTACGGACTGCGAGCCAGCACGTGCAGCATCGCCGAGCACCGCCGCAAACTGAACCCCCCGTTGCCCACCTGCCACGCGTGCGCGTGGTTGCACTCCGGCCAGGGCGCCCCCACGTAGTCGTACTCGAAAAACGGGTCGAGGCGCCCGTGAAACACGCACGCGTCTTCCTGGTAGATCAGCACGCGGTCGTGCGCGAACTGGGTCCAGAACGCCGGCGACGCGAGCAATTCGCTGTATTCCTGCACGGTCACGTTGCGGCGCGGCCACGCGTACACCGCGACCGCCGCGGGCGCCATCGCGCGCACGATGCGTTGCACCTCGGCCTCGTTGTCCTGACCGCACACGACCGCGTGCGCCCAGCGCCCCCCCAGCTTGTGCACCGCGTTGCGCAGCGTGAACTCCAGGTTGGGCAGCACCCGGAACTCGACCAGCACTGCCTCGCCCACTTGCTGCGCCCGTGCCTCCGGCGCCGCCAGCGGCAAGCACCGCACGTACTCGGTGAATCTCGCGCCGTAGTAGCGGAACTCGCGCTTGCGCTGCTCCATCGTCTGGTTCCCGAACAACGTCTGCCGCGTCCACCCCGACGGACACCACGCCGCCAAGTACGCCGCCGCCATCCGTTCGTACAGCGGCCGCTCCGTGACCCCGGCCGTCGTCGTTGCGGTTGCGTGCGCGGTTGTGGTTGCGGTTGCGGTTGCGGTTGCGGTTGCGTGCGCGGTCGCTTTGTTGGACCCGGGAGCACGCGAGCGCGTAGCGCCGCGCAGCGCCGCACACACTTCGTTGACGCGCACCGAGCGAATGGCGCGGACCGTCGGCGCCACGAGCATGCCCGACGGCACGAACATCGGCCGCTCGCGACCCCACGCCCACCGGTCGACCAACTCCGCCGCGCCGCTCGACACCGTGCACAACGCCGCGGTTACCGCGGCCGCGTGTTCCTGCGGCGACCACACGCTCCACCTCGGCGGAAGCGAGGCCAACGTGCGGTTTGCGAGCACATAATTCCAAGATGGCTCGGCCGACGAGTGCGCCAACCACCCCGACAAATCGTATCCGTCGTCCACCCACAACAACAACGTCACCGCGGCGACGACGGGTTTGGCGGTGGTGCTAGTGGTTCGTTTCCGCATCGACGACGACAACGACAACAACAACAACGATGAACCACGGGTGCACAGAAAAAAAGAGAAAAAGTGCAAACGAAAAAAAAAAGAAAAAGAGAAAAAAGAGAAAAAGTGCAAACGAAAAAAAAAGAAAAAAAGAAAAGAGAAAAGTGCAAACGAAAAAAAAAAGAAAAGAGAAAAGTGCAAACGAAAAAAAGAAAAAAAGAAAAAGAGAAAAAAGAGAAAACGAGAAAAAGAGAAAACGAGAATCAATGGGGTTGTGAGCAAGTGAGCGAGCGAAGGAATGGCGTGAAAAAAGATGGCTTGGAGCAAGGTGTTCAAATCGATTCTCGCACAAAGCGCGGGAAACGTGAACAAAAAACAATGCGTCGCGGTCGCGAGGACATTATTCTCACTGTCCGACGCACACCACGTCGGTCGCCTTTTTTGTTTGCCACACCACGAAACTCCCCAATGTTCACCAACAGCGTGAAATTCACCATGCAGCCCGGTGGACGGGTTCCTCGCGCGACCGCGGCGGCCCAATCTCGCGCGCTCGACCAGTTGGTCGGGGAGTACGCGCAACGCCTTAGCCAGTTGAGCGAAGCCAACCGGTTGTTGTTGATGGACAACTTGACCAACGAAATGGCGCGCGTCGTGCATGACCGGTTGGCGGACCAGGTGGTGCGCGAAGTCAAGCCGGCGGTGGAGCAAGAAGAGCGCGAGGCGTTGCGCAACGACCCGGGGGTGCGCGCGGCCGCGCTGGAGGCCGCCAAATCCGAGCTGCGCGCAAAAGCGATCGAGGACTTGTACAACGAACATACGCCGGCCGTAAAGAACGAGTTGCGGGGACGCTTGTTTTCGCTCGTGGAATCGGAATTGCGCCAGGATTTGACGCTCAAACTCACGGCCCAGTTGGAAAAAGACCCCGCCGTGCGCGCGACCGTCGAGGACAAACACCGCAAAACGGTGGCGCCCAAAGTGGAAAAAGAGCTCCGCGCCGAACTGCAGGCCAAAGTGGAAAAAGAGCTCCGCGCCGAACTGCAGGCCAAAGTGGAAAAAGAGCTTCGCGCCGAATTGCAGGCTAAAGTGGAACGAGAAGTTCGCGCCGCCCCGTTGCTGCCCAGCACCGCCACCACCTCGGCCAACGCGCCCGCCTTTGGACCGTCGAAACACCACGACAAGTTCGTCATCACCAACGACATGACCAAAGGCGCGTTGATGCGTGGCATTTTCGCCAAGAAATCCGCCTCGTCCGAGGCTGGGTCCGACCAATCCTAAGGCGACCTACCGACCCCCCCCCTCCTTTTTTTCCCGTTCCCCCTCCTTCCTTTTTTTCCCCTCTTCCCCCTCTTTTTTTTTTCTTTTCCCCCTTTTCTC
>JACCEC010375560.1_pt1 | contig 19121 bp, 17 predicted proteins | sample 7450121 | NCBI WGS metagenome assembly JACCEC01 (sample SAMN15323455, study PRJNA562643) | freshwater metagenome | isolation source: river surface water | place: USA:Blue River Watershed | collected 2017-08-18 | reverse complement strand
TGCAATTAATTGCAAAAGAACACCCGCACGCAAGCCATCTAGCTTATGCTTATCAACTTAAATCGGAACACGGATTTGAACCTTATTATTCAGACGCAGGTGAACCTTCAGGCACCGCGGGAAAACCATTATTGCAATTGATCGATGCGAATCAAATCGTAGGAGGAGGCATTGGTGTCATTCGATATTATGGTGGTGTAAATTTGGGTACTGGAGGTCTTACAAGGGCTTATGGAGGTACCGGAAAGCTTGCTTTAACGCATTCTGTGATTGAGCCTTATATTGAATATATTAAATTAAAATTAAAAATTAAATACAATGAGTTAGATAATTATATTCATGTTATACATTCAATGAATGGCAGCGTTTTAGATAAAGTTTTTGATGAAAAAGTGAGTCTTTTAATAAAGTTTCCTGAAGAAAGCGTCTATAAATTAAAAGCGCGTTTCCCCATGACCGAAATCAATCATTCGCTATAATCAATCTATGCTTAATTTCATTCTTATTCTTCTCTTTCTCTTGTGTGGTTTAGCTGTTTATTTGTTATGGCGCTTTCAAACTCAATCTCCTGAAAAAGTCATGTTAAAAGCACTTGAAGAAAAACATATCAAAATGATTGAGAGTTTAAACGATAGTTTAAATAAGTTATCGGATCGTCTTAATCTAACGCTTGCAGAGCAGGGTAAGATACAAGGCGAAATTGTTCGTGACACCATGGATAGCGCGACTAATCAATTAAAAAATTTACTTAATATGAGATTGCAAGATATTGATAGCAAGGTCAAAGAAAGTTTGGAAGAGGGATTTAAGAAAACAAACGATACGTTTGATCGCGTCATGAAGCAACTCTCCACAATTGATGAAGCACAGAAAAAAATAGACGGGCTCACTACAAATATTGTGAGCTTTCAAGAATTGTTGGGAGATAAAAAATCTAGAGGTGCGTTTGGCGAGGTTCAGCTTGAGAGTCTAGTGCGTAACGCTCTACCACCTGATGCATTTTCAATGCAACATACATTATCTAACGGTAATCGAGCAGATTGTGTTTTATTTTTACCTGAGCCAACGGGCAGTGTTGCGATTGACTCTAAATTTCCATTGGAAAGCTATAGAAAAATGCTGGACTCTAGCTTGCCCCCCGATGAAATTAAAAATGCAGAAAAACAATTTAAACTTGATCTCAAAAAACATATTCATGATATTTCGAGTAAATATATTATTTCCAATGAAACTTCCGATGGTGCAGTTATGTTTATTCCCGCTGAAGCAGTGTTTGCAGAAATTCATGCTTACCATTCTGATTTGATTGAAGAGGCTATGAGCCAAAGAGTATGGCTTGTATCTCCAACGACATTGATGGCCGTTCTTAATACAGCGCGAGCGGTACTAAAAGATGTTGAAACAAGAAAGCAAGTTCATATTATTAAAGCGGAACTCGGTAGACTCGGACAAGAATTTGAGCGATTTGATGTGCGTATGAAGAAATTGGCTGACAATATTAGGCAAGCCCATGAGCATGCTCAAGATGTTCATGTGACAAGTCAAAAAATATCAAGACGATTTTCTCAAATTGAGCGCGTGGAATTGAAAGATGACCCAAATGCTTTATTGGAATTCGAAGAAGAAGTATATGTAAAGCAGCAAGAACAAAATGAGGGTTAAACTTCTTTATTTTGCTAAAGTTAAGGAATTAGTAGGTTTGGATGATGAAATAATTGATCTTCCTTCCAATGTCATTAATTTCAATGATCTTAAGCATTATTTAATTTTAAGAGGTGCGCCTTGGTCAGAGATATTTTTACCTCAAAATGCAACGAGATGTGCTTTGAATCAAAATTTAATGAATTCTAATTTCAATATCGAAGCAGGATCGGAAATCGCTTTTTTTCCTCCTATTACAGGTGGGTAAATGTCAGTTAAAGTTCAATTTGAGAGTTTTGACTTAAACCATATTCTTCTTGAAATGAAAAAAGATAATGCTGCAATAGGAGCAGCAGTTTCATTTATAGGCTTTGTAAGGGAGCTTATAAAAGTTCATCCATCTGAACAATTAACATCTTTATATCTAGAACATTATCCGGGGATGACTGAAAAATCTCTTTTTGAAATTGAAAATAAAGCACGTGAAAAATGGCATCTTGAAGATGTGTTTATTGTGCATAGGGTTGGCGAACTAAAATTACACGATCCAATCGTAGGGGTGATAGTTTTAAGTAGTCATCGGAAAGATGCTTTTGATGCTTGTGCTTTTATTATGGATTTTTTAAAAACAGAAGCACCTTTTTGGAAAAAAGAAATCACAAAAAAAAATTCCAGATGGGTTGAAGCAAAAGAAAGTGATGACCATATGAGGCTTCGTTGGAATAATTAATTTATAATGAATTTCGTAAATATCTTAAGCCGCCCATGACCACTTTAATTATTTCATTTTTAGCATCACTCATTTTTTCTTTGTTTGTATTGAGATATGCGCATTTGCATGGACATATATCTTTTGATCATGATAAAAAGGGTGTGCAAAAATTTCATTCATTTGACACCCCACGAATTGGTGGGTTACCGATTTTTATCGGTATACTTTTTTCTGTCACCATTCAATTCATTCAAGAGATATCTTTTGCAAACATAGGCTTTATTCTAATCTTATCTTCTTTGCCGATATTTACTTTAGGTCTTTTGGAAGATCTTACAAAAAAAATTAACGCATCTTATAGGTTATTAGCTGCATTTCTTTCAGCTTTTTTAGCTTGTTATTTTTTGAACACTTGGATCACAAATATTCAATTTATGAATATAGATCTGTTATTAAAAATTGCCCCTATTTCAATTTTTTTTACATGTTTTTCAGTAGCAGGAGTTACGCATAGTATAAATCTAATAGATGGTTTCCATGGCATAGCAAGTATGATTGGTATATTTATACTTTCAGCGATTATTTATGTTGCTTTCAAAGTATCTGATATGACTATCGTAATATTAGGTATTTCAGTCATAGGAGCTATCTTAGGTTTTTTTGTTCTTAATTATCCTAAGGGGCTGATTTTTTTAGGCGATTCTGGAGCTTACCTTATTGGATTTTGGATTTCTCTACTATCTTTGCTTTTGGTTAATAGGCATGAAGAGGTTTCTGATTGGTTCCCTTTGTTGTTATGTTTTTATCCTATTTTTGAAACTTTTTTTACTATATTTCGTAGGTATTTTATAAGAAGAATGAGTCCGGGCTTACCAGATTCATTTCATTTACATCAATTAATCTACAAAAGAGTATTACGATGGATTGTGATTGATAATGATGAAAAAAATAAAAAAAATTCAATGACAGCGCCTTACCTTTGGATTTTGTCTTTATTTTCCATCATTCCAGCTATTCTTTTTTGGCGATACCATCAAATCCTTAAGATATTCACATTCATTTTTTCATTATGTTATCTCTGGCTTTATGTAAGCATCGTTCGCTTTAAAACACCAAAATTTATGATAAAGAGGAAGTGAGATTATGATTAAAAAAGCTGTTTTTCCAGTTGCAGGGTTGGGTACTAGATTTTTGCCAGCAACTAAAGCCAATCCTAAAGAAATGCTTCCTATTGTTGATAAACCTCTAATTCAATACGCTGTTGAAGAAGCTGTTAAGTCCGGTATTACTGAATTAATTTTTGTGACAGGAAGAAATAAACGTTCTATCGAAGATCATTTTGATAAAAATATTGAGCTAGAAGCAAGTTTAAATAATTCACACAAAACTGAATTATTAAAATTAATAAACTCTATTATTCCATCACATGTTTCATGTATTTATATAAGGCAGTCTGAACCGCTTGGTCTAGGGCATGCTGTGCTTCAAGCTAAACCAGTATTAAATAATGAGCCATTTGCAGTGATATTAGCTGACGACCTTACAGATAGTGTTGAACCAGTTTTGGCGCAACTCATTCATCAATTTGTTAAAAAAAGCGCCTCTGTAATTGCTATCGAAAATATTCCAAAAGAAAAAACCTTTCAATACGGTATCGTTGATGGTAAATCTCTAGGTAATAAATTGATTCAAATTAATACAATTATAGAAAAACCGAAGCCCGAAGATGCTCCTTCAACAATGGGCGTGATAGGAAGATATATTTTTTCCCCACTTATTATTGATCTTTTAGAGAAAGTTAAACCTGGAAAGTCTGGTGAAATTCAGCTCACGGATGCCATTCAACTTCTTTTGAATCATGAATCCGTGTATGCATATAACTTTGAAGGCGTTAGATACGATTGTGGCGATAAATTGGGTTTTATGAAGGCGAATATCGAGTTTTCTAAAAAACATCCTGAAATAGGCCTTGATTTTGTTCAGTACCTAAAATCTTTATCTTAAGTAATTTATGGAGTCTTTTCAGTCCATTTTAAAAGCATCATTAATTCTTTATTCCAATCAAGAAATTCATAGCGCTATAAAAAATATAGCTGAAGATATTAATCAGGATATTCGGGACGAAAACCTCTATGTTTTAACTGTAATGAATGGAGGGTTGTTTTTTTCCTCTCATTTAATGCCACTTTTAAAACATAATATTTATCATGATTACATTCACGCCACACGTTACGGGAAAGAAACTCAAGGCAGCAAAGTTCATTGGGTAAAGGAACCCGATGAAACAATCAAAGGCCATAGTGTATTAATTATTGATGACATTCTCGATGAGGGAGTGACACTTATGGAAATTATTTCTAAATGCAAAAAAATTGGCGCAAAAAATGTTTTTTATGCGGTTCTTTTCAATAAATTGATTGATAAAAAGAAAGATATTTTACCTAATCAACATTCATTAAATGTACCTAATAAATTTGTGTTTGGTTTTGGTCTTGATTACAAAGGATTTGGAAGAAGCCTGCTTGATTTGCATGTTATAAATTAGTGATGAAAATCATTCAATCACATTATTTAATGGCACAATGCTGAAATGACTAAGTCGAAAAAAAAATCTTTACGCTTAAATGACCCGCAAAAAGATCGTGAGGCCATGTTTTATGATAAACCTCTACCAAGTAGAGAGCTAATTCTTAGTGTTATGACAGAGCAAGGGGTTCCACTGTCTATTGAACAACTTACAAATTTGCTTGATATTGATGAGTCCGAGATTGAAGCCTTTAATAAGCGCATTAGGGCTATGGAACGTCAAGGACAAATTATGCGAAATCGAAAAAATGATTTTTGCATATCGGAAAAATTAAATTTGATCCCAGGTCGCGTTCAAGGTCACCCAGATGGATTTGGATTTCTGATTCCAGATCAGGGCAGTGATGACATTTTCTTATCTTCTAGAGAAATGATGCAAGTCCTTCATAATGATCGTGTCATGGTTCAAACCATAGGCCTGGACAGAAAAGGTCGTCCTGAAGGTAAAGTCATTGAGATTCTCGAAAGAAAAAATGAGACTTTAGTGGGTAGAGTTATTCAAGGGCAAGGTGTAACAATTGTTGCTGCTGAGGATAAGCGTATTAATCAAGATTTTCTTATTCCATATCATCTAGATATGGGGGCTAAACCCGGCCAAATTGTTGTCATTGAAATTACTGCCCAACCATCATTTAAATCGAGACCGATGGGTAAAGTTATTCAGATTCTTGGTAATTATGCAGATAGCGGCATGGAAATCGAGATTGCTTTAAGAAAGCATCAACTTCCTTATAATTTTTCCGAAGAAACTATTCGGATTGCCGAATCTTTCTCTAAAAAAGTTTCAGAAAAAGATTTTAAAGGAAGAGTTGATTTACGCGATTTGCCACTCATCACTATCGACGGAGAAACAGCGCGAGATTTTGATGATGCTGTTTATGCTGAAAGTGTTGGTAAAAATTGGCGCTTAGTTGTAGCTATTGCTGATGTAAGCTATTACGTTCAGCCTGATAATATTTTAGATAAAGAAGCTTTTGATAGAGGTAACTCCGTATATTTTCCTCGGCGCGTGATCCCGATGCTACCAGAAGCTTTGTCGAACGGTCTTTGCTCGCTCAATCCTCAGGTAGAACGATTGTGCATGATATGTGACATGATAATTGATCAGCATGGAAAAGTGACATCTTACAAGTTTTATCCTTCTGTGATGGAATCAAAAGCACGCATGACTTACACAGATGTCAGCATTTTATTAAATGAGACATCTCCGGAATTAATAGAAAAATACAAAGCAATTATTCCGCATATTAAAAATCTTCAAAGTGTATATAAAATACTCACAAAGCAAAGGCATGCGCGCGGTGCGATTGAATTCGACTCATCGGAAACAATTATGATTTTTAATGACCAGGGGAAAATTGATCGTATTGAGCCCGTCATTCGAAATGAAGCGCATCGAATAATTGAAGAATGCATGCTTGCAGCAAATGTATGTGCAGCTAATTTTTTAATTGAACATAAGCACCCGGCGCTATATAGAATTCACGAAGGACCTACGGAAGAAAGGCTTGAAAATTTACGCATATTCTTAGCAGAGTTTGGATTTATGTTGAGTGGGGGAGATAAGCCAAGTATTAAGGATTATGCAACGGTCATTGAAAAAATAAAGGGTAGGCCCGATGAGCATTTACTGCAAACAGTTTTACTAAGATCTATGCAACAAGCCGTCTATAGCCCTGACAATATTGGCCACTTTGGTTTAGCTTATGAAGCATATGCACACTTTACTTCTCCAATACGTCGATATCCTGATCTTTTAATTCATCGCGCAATTAAAGCCACATTAGAAAATAAGAAAATGCCAGCGGCTAATTGGAATGTATTAGGGCAGCATTGTTCCATGACCGAAAGAAGAGCCGATGATGCAACACGCGATGTATCTTCATGGCTTAAATGCTATTACATGCAAGATAAAATTGGTGAAATTTATGAAGGCACCGTTGCAGGTGTTACAAGTTTTGGTTTGTTTGTTTCGATTGATGGTATTTATATTGAAGGTTTGTTACATGTTACAGAGTTAGGTAACGATTATTTTACTTACGACAAAGCAAGGCATGCCATGGTGGGTGAGAGATCTCAAGCAATTTATCGTTTGGGCGATCGATTAAAAGTTAAATTAGTTCGTGTTGATCTAGAGCTCAGTAAAATTGATTTTAGTCTTGAAAGCCATCAGGAAGTTCAAAGAGCTCAAAAAGCTCCATTGAAGGATAGAAAACCAAAAAATTTCTTCAAAGATAAGTCGGCAAATAAAAAGAAATCACATACAACAAAACATAAAAGTAAATCTAAATCTAAATCTAAATCATCGAGATCACTTAAAAGTAAAAAGAATATAAGAGCAAAATAATATGTCTCAAAGTCAGATCATTTTTGGATTTCATCCAATTATTAGCCGTCTAAGGCAATCTTCACATAGTATCGATGAAATCATAATTGATAAAGATAGAAATGATCCTAGAAGTAAGGAAATTATTAATCTTGCTAAAGAATATAATATACGTGTCTTAGCTGTTGACCGATCAAGATTAGATGGCTTGGCTTCAAATAAGAATCATCAAGGTGTTGTTGCGATAGTTAAGCAAATTAAAATTCCTTTTTTAACGATTGAAGATATTTTAGAAGGCGATTTATCTGAGCCAGTTTTTTTTCTTATTTTAGATGGCGTTGAAGATCCACATAATTTAGGCGCCTGCCTTCGTGTTGCTGATTGTATGGGTGTAGATGCTGTAATTGTTCCTAAAGATAGAGCGGTAGGACTTAATGCGACGGTTCGTAAAGTCGCTTCTGGCGCTGCAGAATCTGTCCCTTTAATTGTTGTAACAAATTTAGCTAGAACTATTCGAGCACTTAAAAAGGCAAATGTTCTTATTATTGGAACTGCTGAGGACGGCGAACATTCTTTGTATGATTCTGATCTTAAAGGCTCTATAGCAATTGTTTTAGGCTCCGAAGGAGATGGTCTTAGAAGGCTAACAAAAGAAGTCTGTGATAGCTTAATCAAAATACCAATGCTAGGGGTAGTTGAAAGCTTAAATGTAAGTGTTGCAGCCGGTATTTGTTTATCTGAAGTGCGTCGTCAGAGAACTAATCTTTAATCCCAAGAGTTTTGTGTGATGAGAGTCTAATTTTTTCAAGCAATTTTTTGTTTGTGATTAGATCTTGGCCATAAGATGGAATCATTTCTTTCATTTTATTTTTAAATCTACTTTCTAAAAGCTTTTCAGAAAAACACTGTTCTATAACTTTAATCATTGAGTCTACAGCGACAGATGCTCCTGGAGAGGCTCCAAGGAGAGCGGCTAATTTCTTATTTTTGGAGACGAGTACTTCAGTGCCGAATTCTAGTTGTCCGGTAATTGATGAATTAGGTTTAATAATCTGCACTCGTTGACCTGCTATTTTAATTGACCAATCTTTTTCTTTTGCTTCTGGATAAAAGTTTTTTAATAAATTCATCCGGCTATGTTTTGATTGAAAAGACTCTCGAATTAAATAATTAAACAATTTCCAGTTATGTGCCAAGACATAAACCATCGGAAAAAAATTCTTAAGTTTTAAAGATTTGATTAAATCTAAGTAAGAACCGGTTTTTAAAAATTTAAATGTAAACCCTGCGTATGGTCCAAATAATAATGTTTTCTTTCCATTAATAATTCTAAGATCAAGATGAGGCACTGACATTGGTGGTGAGCCTTCAGGAGCCATTCCGTATACTTTTGCATTATGTTGACTGACAATTTTTTTATTTGAGCAAACTAGCCATTGACCGCTCACGGGAAATCCGGCATATCCTTTTTGTTCGCGAATACCACTTTTTTGAAGCAATCGAATTGTATGACCACCGGCACCAATAAAAATAAATTTCGCAAAAGTTTTTTTTATGTTGCCAGAAATATTATTTCTGACAGACACTTCCCATAAATTGCCTTTAACTTCTTTCATACTTAAAATCTCTTGATTGAGATGAATTTGGAAGTCTTTTTTGTTTTTTAAGGTGCTTAAGAGTGCATTTGTAGCAGCACTAAAATCTATATCTGTTCCTTCTTTTACAATTGTGGCCGCAACTTTTTGATGAGGATTTCTTCCTATCATTGTTAAATTAGCCCATTGAGAAATTTCTTTTCTATTTTGAGAGAATTTAATTGATTTAAATAGATGGTGTTTTTTAAGTAATAAATATCTTTTTTTTAAGAAATCAATATGTTGATCGCCAAATACAAGACTGACGTGTGGTGTTTGTTGAATAAATTTTTTCGGATCGAAAGATTTATATTTGTTGCTCAAATAGCTCCAATATTGAAGCGTAATTTCATATTTTGAGTTAACTTCAAGGGCTTTTTGGATATTTATTTTTCCATCTTTGCTCATCGGGGTGTAATTAAGTTCGCAATAACCAGCATGACCTGTTCCTGCATTATTTAGAGCTTCTGAACTTTCAAGTCCTACATCATGTAACTTTTCATATAAATCAATTTTTATAGAAGAATCTAGTTCTTTAATAAGAGAGGCCAGAGTGAGGCCCATAATGCCTCCACCTATAATTAAACAATCAGTTTTATTAGTTGATTCATGCATTTTGTTTTTATTTCTAGTCTATGTTTCTATTTTTAAACAGTATTAAAGCTTTTGATTGATATAATTAAGTTTTTAAGGATTTATATTTTCTTATGAAAATTAGTGGCTTCACATTTATTCGCAATGGAACCGTTTTAGGGTACCCATTTATTGAAAGTATAAATTCTATCTTACCAATTTGTGATGAATTCATTATAGCAGTAGGTCCCAGTGAAGATGATACCCTCGCTCGTCTTAAGAAAATAAAAAGTAAAAAAATAAAAATCATCCAAACTCAGTGGAATGAGAATATGAAGGATAGGGGGTTTGTCTACGCACAGCAAAAAATGATTGCACAATTTAATTGTTCGGGAGATTGGGCTTTTTATCTTGAGGGTGATGAGGTGATTCACCAAGATGATTTGATAACAATCAAAAAAGCAATGAAAAAATATCTAAATAACTCGAAGATTGAGTCTTTAGTATTTGATTATTATCACTTTTTTGGAAGTAAAGATTGGGTTGCAACAAGTCCGGCTTGGTATCGAAAAGAAGCAAGAATTATTCGAAATAATCTTCGCGTATGGTCGCCAGACGCACTTTACTTTGTAAATATGGATAAAAATAAAAAAGGTAGATATCCGAATGCTGTTTCAATAGATGTGCCAATTTATCATTATGGACATATAAGAAGTAAAGCATCTATGAATGATAAATTGAAAAGAGTTGGCAAGTATTGGAATAAAAAAATACCTGATTTTGTTTCTTATCAGATCGATCCTAAAGCAATTAAGTCATTTTCTGGCAATCATCCAGCAATTATGAAGACCTGGTTGAAAGATAATGCTGAGCAAGTATTTAATCCTGATCCAAATTATAAGATTACCCAAAGAGAAAAAAGACATCGCTTCCTTACATTTTTTGAAAAACTTATAAACAAAGATTTAACAAAAAAACATTTTAGATCTATTACTCATGATTAAGATTTACCAAAATTTTATGAAAAAAATAATGAGCGCCCTCATTATTTTTGCATGCTTTAGCTTATCTATGCCTACCGCATGGATAAGTGTAGCTTCAGCAATTCTTTTATTCACATGGCTAATTTCAGGTGATTATTCTAAGAAATTTAGAATAATCTTTAAAAATCCAGCTGCTGTGTCTGTATTGATTCTATTTTGTCTTTATTTAATTGCTACCGTTTACTCATCAGGAACATTTAAGGATAGCAGTACATTTTTATTGAAATACGCAAAGCTTTTAATTATTCCAATAATTATTAGCACGGCTATAACAAAAAAAGTACGTGATGATGGTATGAATGCATTTTTACTTGGGGCATTTATTTTGCTTAGCATTTCTTATTTTAAATGGCTGGGCATTATCCCTATGGATCTAGGCTTGCATGACTTGCCTGACAATAGCCAAGGATATCTCGCTTTTAAAAATCGGATTGCACATAATATCTTGATGTCTTTTTTAATGTTCGTATTGCTTTGTAGGGCTTATTTTGAAAAGACTCAATGGCGGTGGATGTGGTTGATCATAGCTTTGCTTACATTGATTGATCTGATGTATTTGGTGGGAGGTAGATCTGGGCAAGTTATTGCTTTAAGTTTTGTCGTATTTTTGCCTTTATATTTTTATGGCAAGAAGGCTTATAAGTATTTTTTGATTGTTGCAGTATCAATATTTATGCTTCATCAACAATTAGAGCCTTTTATGCCTGGTAGATTATTAGAGACAAATCAAGAAATCTCAGAGCATAAGTCTGATGAACATCTTACTTCGGCTGGTATTAGATTAGAGATGTATAAAAATACTTTATTATTAATTAAACAATCACCTTTATTTGGTTATGGTACTGGCGCCCTAAGGTCTGAGTATACTAAGTTAACCAATAGCCAAGATACTTTATTAAAAGATGTACCAAATCCACATAATCAATACCTGTTAACTTTTTTTGAGTTAGGTATTATAGGTCTCACAGCTCTTTTTTATCTGTTTTACTCTTTTTGGAAATATTCAAACATCATAGCAAGATCAGATAAATATGCCGGAATGTATCTAAAGGGCGTAGTGCTAACTATTATTATTGGTGCCATGTTTAATTCTTTATTGCTCGATGCGACCGAAGGTAAATTTTTCTGTGTTCTAACCGGTTTATTACTAAGCGCTTATACCCAAAAAAATGACTAAATTGTCCATTGTAATTGTCGCAAAAAACGAAGCTGCAAATATTTATGATTGCGTAAAGAGCGCTGCTTTTGCTGACGAAATTCTAGTAATAGATTCGGGAAGTGTTGATCAAACTATCAGCCTAGCAAAAAAAGCAGGCGCACGCATTATTAAAAAAAAATGGATGGGTTATGGCCCTCAGCAGAATATAGCAATCAAAGCGTCGAAAGGGGATTGGATTTTTTCATTAGATGCTGATGAAAGAATTTCATCAGCACTTGCGCAAGAAATACTTCAAGCTATTAAAAAAGAAACTTTTTATGTTTATAACGTGCCGAGAAAGTCTTTATTTGTATCCAGATTTATGGACCATTCGGGATGGCGACCAGACTTCACTAAGCGATTGTTCAAAAAAGGGTTTGCTAAATTTACTGAGCATGAAGTTCATGCACATTTATCAACTAAATATAAAGTAGGAAGATTAACTAACTCCATTATTCATTTTAGCTATAGAGATCTTGAGTCAGTTATCAATAAAATAAATCTCTACTCAACTGGTGGAGCTAGGGATAATTTAAAGTCAGGTAAAAAAGGATCGTTGAAAAAAGCATTATTTCATGGCTTATGGGCTTTTTTTCGAACTTACTTTATAAGAGCGGGTTTTTTAGATGGTAAAGAGGGAGTGATGCTTGCCATTGCTAATGCTGAAGTTACGTATTATCGATATTTAAAACTTTATTATATTTCTCAAAAAAAAGATTAAAAATTAATTTTCAATGATTCATCATCCTAACTTTATTAAAAAAGAACCTCTAATTTCTTTTTTTACAAAAAAGAAAAAATATAAACCAGTTTTTTCTATTTTAATTCCAACTTGGAATAACCTTGCTTTTTTAAAGCTTTGTATCAAAAGCTTAAAAAAAAATTCTCGCTACAAACATCAAATTATTCTTCACATCAATGAAGGTAATGATGGAACTTTGGCTTGGGCAAAGAAAAATGGATTTGATTTTTCTTATTCAAAAGAAAATATAGGCATCTGTTACGCTTTAAATGCATCAAGTTCATTGGTGAGCTCTGAGTATATTGTGTATTTTAATGATGATATGTATGCCTGTCCTGATTGGGATTATTGGCTTTTTAAAGAGGTTAAATTACAAAAATCGGATTATTTTTTTCTTTCATCAACTATGATCGAACCATTGAATACAAATAATTCATGTGTAATTGCACCTCAAGATTTCGGCGATCATCCAAATCATTTTGAAGAAAAAAAACTTCTCGATTCTTTTAGAAGCCTTAAAAAAGACGATTGGACTGGTGCTACTTGGCCTCCTAATTTAGTTCCTAAAAAGTTATGGGACCTCGTAGGTGGCTATAGCATAGAATTTTCACCAGGTATGTATTCTGATCCAGACTTTTCAATGAAACTATGGAATGCAGGTGTAAGAAATTTCAAAGGTATAGGCAAAAGTCGCATATATCACTTTATGTCAAAATCGACTAAGAAATTAAATTTTAAAAAATTTGATGGAAGAAAAATTTTCTTTCAGAAATGGGGCATGAGTTCAAATATATTTACAACTCATTATCTTAAACGCGGAAGTAAATGGTTAGGCCGCTTACCTGAACCAAATATTAATTTCCTTATTCGGATTAAGATTTTTTTAACTCAAATTAAATTGTTATTCCGCTAATTACAATGACCAATAAAAAAGAGAAGATATTAGCTGTTCAATTTCAATATCTTGGTGATGTAATTTTTTTACTTCCAGCTCTTAAAGCGCTAAAGTTAAAATTTCCTAAAGCCGAATTGCACGTTCTGGTTGCAAGTGAAATGAAGGCGCTATTAGATCATGTGAATTTTATTGATAAAATTTGGACTGCGCCTCGTGTTAGGGGCAAAATTAATTTTTTCGCCCAGTTACCCCTTTTATTCGCTCTCAGAAAAGAGTCTTTTGCTAGAGCTGTCGATTTTGGAGGTAATGATCGTGGCGCAATTTATACTCTGCTTTGTGGCGCCCAAATTAGATTGGGTATGATTAATAAGCCTAATAATATTCTTCACAAATTATGCTATACGCAAAAAATTGCTGTTTCTAAATTATCAAATGTATATATTCAAAAAAATTTAGACTTATTAGGTTTATGGAATGTTGACACATCATTCAGGGCTATTCCAAAAATTAATTTTGATAGATCTTATTTAATCGAAGCTAAAAAAATTTTCAAAGATAACGATATTATTTGTCATGTTGCAACATCCCAGCCAAAAAAGGAATGGCCCATTTATCGATGGTTAGAATTAAATAAACTACTAAGCAAATCAGGATATAAAGTTATTTATACCTCGGGTACTAATATAAGAGAGCGTTTGTTGCTTAATCAATTAAAAAAAGAGAATAAACTTATTCAAACTTTGGAGCCTATAAAAGATTTAAATCTATTTCTGGCAATTTTAAGTCTTTCAAAAATTGTTATTTCTGGCGATACTGGCCCCTTACACTTTGCCGCTGCTTTAGGTATTAAAGTTGTTGGCCTTCATGCTGTGGAAGGCTCAATTGTTCATGCCGCTCCTAATTATCAAATTAATCAGAAAATACTTGGAAAGAAATGTACCTGTACTGGATCTTTGCAGCATTATGAAATATGTAAAAGCTCCTCTTCTTGTATGGAATCAATTCAAGCTGAAACCGTTTTTAAAAGAGTGCAAACTTTATTAAGTTAAATTTATGAGTTTAATCGATCAAATTACACCAGTCGTTGTCACTTATAATAGTGCAGAACTTTACGACAGATTGGTTGAGACTTTAAGTATTTTTAAGCAATTTATTATCGTTGATAATGATTCGAATAAATCTGATGATCTTATTTTTAAGTTAAAAAAATCTTTTCCTAATCAACTATATATTTCTTCAAAGAATATTGGATATGGTCCTGGCAATAACCTTGGGATTTCATTTGTTAAAACAGAATTCGCTTTGATATTAAATCCTGATGTAAAAATTGAAAGAGAAGCCGTTATATCTATGTTGGCTTGTGCAGATAAGTTTCCCAATGCACTTGCCATTGGCGCTCAGGTATTCGATGAAAAGCAGAATAAAAAAGTTGTTTCTTATAATTGGTCCTGGCCTGCCCATCCTATTGATATAAATCCAGAAGGGGATTTATCGGCAAAATTTTTACCTGGCTGCTGTTTATTATTAAGGATCCCACTTTTTTTAAGAATAGGGGGTTTTGATAATGATCTTTTTATGTATTATGAAGAATATGATCTTTGCCACAGAGCTATTAAGGCGGGATTTGATTGTGTTTTAGCATATCAAGCCGTTTGTTCCCATGCTCCACATTCATCATCCAAGCCATCTATTCGTGCTGACTATCTAAAAAGTCGTCATTGGTATAGATCCAAGCGAATCTTTGCTCAAAAAAATGGGTTTTTAAAAATTACTTATTTAGATAGAGCGGCTATGATTATTATTAATTTTCTATTGGCAATTCTTATGCTTTCTTTATTTCAAATAAGACGAGCTATTAAATATTTAGCTAGATTTCATGGCGCTATATATTAAAAATAAAAAAGCCCATAAGTTATATGGGCTTGAATTTGGCTCCTCGACCTGGGCTCGAACCAGGGACACACGGATTAACAGTCCGTTGCTCTACCGACTGAGCTATCGAGGAATTGAGAACGTGATCATAAGGTAGATTTTGCCTTACGGTCAACTCAAAAGAAAAGAATTATACTGGAATTAGCACTTCTTTTAAACCGAAAGCGCTCGCTTTATCCTTGTTAAAGCTTCTATTAAATTTTTCATTGACGTAGCGAAAGAGATTCTAAAATAACCTTCTGCGCCGAATGCTGAACCTGGCACAACAGCTACACCTTCTTCTTCAAGAAGGTAATCTGCAAGCGCAAGGTCATTTTTTTCTTTGAGAATTTTTTTATTATATAAATTCTCAATGGCTTTTCTTGCATCGGGAAATGCATAAAATGCACCTTCAGCTTCAATACAAGATAGTCCCGGTATTTCATTAAAGCTTTTTACAACAAAATCATGCCTTTCCCTGAAGGCTTTGATCATGGGTTGCATACATGCCTGATCGCCTGAAAGGGCTGCTTCTGCGGCGATTTGGGATATTGATGTTGGGTTAGATGTAGATTGGGATTGAAGTATTTCCATAGCTTTTATAATGTAACTTGGACCGGCTGCAAAACCGATTCGCCAGCCTGTCATGGAATAAGCTTTTGAAACACCATTCATAACGACACAACGATCTTTTAAAGACGGCTCAACATTTAAAATATTATAAAAAGGCATGTCTTTTAATTTGACATGCTCATACATATCATCAGTGCCAATTAAAATATTGGGATGCTTTATAAGTATTTTTGCTAGAGTCTCTAATTCTTCTTTTGAGTACACGGCACCAGTTGGATTCGAAGGTGAATTTAACATGAGCAATTTTGTTTTTGGGGTAATCGCCTTTTCAAGTTGCAGGGCTGTCATTTTGAATTTTTGTTCAATTCCACATTCAACAATAACCGGTTTAGCATTTGAAACTAGGGTAATGTCTGCATAAGACACCCAATAAGGTGCTGGAATAATTACCTCATCGCCTGCATTTAAAATAGCAAGACATAAATTAAAAATACATTGTTTTCCACCTACACCAACAATCACTTCATTGGGAGCATAATCAAGACTATTGTCCCGTTTAAATTTATCAATAATCGCTTTTTTTAATGATGGAATACCAGCCACAGGGGTGTATTTTGTAAATCCATTGTCAATTGCTTTTTTTGCGGCATCTTTAATATGTTGTGGCGTATCAAAATCAGGTTCACCCGCAGCAAGACCAATAATATCTTTGCCTTCAGATTTATAGCGAGCAGCTTTGGCTGTGATGGCTAGGGTTGGGGATTCTTTTATTCGGCCGACGCAGTCGGATAGTTTGATGGCTGACAATTTAGATCCAGGGTTTATTGATGAATGACCCTATTTTACGCAAAAAGAACTGCAGTTGAAATAGACTTTTAATCTAATCGCAGGTCTTAGAGCAGCCAACCAGTTTAAAGTAGTCTTCGAGAAGTTCAGGGTTCACTTTAGCAATTTGTTCTTGAATATTTTTAATTTCGTTTTTGTCTTCTTTAGTTTTAGCAATAAAACCTAAACGCAAAAGTGCGTCCGTATTCTGATTATCTAATTTAGTAGATTGTCGATATGCTTTTTCAGCCTCACTCAAATTATTTAGATGTTCGTTAGCAAAGCCAAGTTCAAACCAAGCTTCAGCATTATTTTTTTCTTTTCTTGTCCATTCATTAGCTACATCAAATAATTTCTTCCAGTCTTCCTTGATAGTTGGAATTGCAACTTGAAGAAAAATTGGTTTTTTATCTTCCTCTTCTTCCCACAAAGCTACACCAGTGATTGGGAAATTAGTTTCAATAGGTTTGTTTTTTAGAGAATTCAACCACTCAACTGGAAGGGCATAGTAGAAAGAATTCCGGCCTGAAGTTTTGAATGTATTAATACCTATGAGTCGACCTTCTGTATCAAATAAACCACTACCGGATGCACCCATTCTAAATTGAGCCGTACTTAAAATAACTTTTCCTTGATCAAGATCATAGGTTGATTTAACAATGCCTGCGCTCGTTAATGGAGCAGGTACACCATTCGAATGGCCTATGGCGATAACTTCTTGACCTTTTTTGAGGTCTGTACTCTTGCCTAAAATGACAGGTTTATGTGGCATACCAAATGTAGTCATCAAACATAAGTCATGCCAGCGGTCGGCTCTAACGGCGGTTACAGAATAAGTTTCTTCACCTTGAGATACCCAGGGCTGTTTTGTTTTTCTAATCACATGGCAGTTCGTCACCACTTGATTGTCACCTACAACAACTCCTGAGCCGTAAGCAAGGCCTCCTGCTTCGTTATATCCCCTGATCATGACAACACTTAAAAAAGAATCCATTAATAGATCTCTATTCAAAGCAAACGCATTGGATGAATAGAGTGACAAACTAACAGATATCAATACAATAAATTTAAAAAAACGTTTCATAGGAATTCACTTACAAAAAGTATAATGTTGACTGGACTGAGTGAAATACTAAAAGTTCTTATTAGTTTTAATGAAAATTAAATATTTCTAATTCTTTATTTAAGTAGAATATCACTATCTTGTTACTCACATTTCCAAATAGCCCTTATCAATTGTTTCAGCCATTTCCACCTGCTGGAGATCAACCTCAAGCTATTGATCTTTTAACACAAGGTATTTTTGATGGCAAAAAATTTCAAACACTCTTGGGTGTCACTGGCTCAGGAAAAACATACACCATTGCAAATGTGATCGCAAAAACAGGAAAGCCTGCAATTGTAATGGCGCCTAATAAAACACTAGCCGCTCAACTTTATTCGGAATTCAGAGAATTTTTTCCACAAAACGCTGTGGAATATTTTGTGTCTTACTATGATTACTACCAACCTGAGGCTTACGTTCCTGCGCGAGATCTTTTTATCGAGAAAGATTCGAGTATTAATGAGCACATTGAGCAAATGCGCTTATCTGCCACAAAGGCCCTTCTTGAGCGTGATGACAGTATTATTGTAGCGACAGTATCTGCCATATATGGCATTGGTGATCCGGTTGATTATCAAGGCATGGTCATGCATCTCGTTAAAGGTGAAAAGTTATTACAACGCAATATAATTTTGCGCTTAGTTTCTATGCAATATGAACGTAATGATTTTGATTTTTCTCGTGGTGCTTTTCGAGTCAGGGGCGATACGATTGACATTTTCCCTGCTGAAAATTCAGAGACCGCGATCAGGGTGACATTGTTTGATGATCTCATTGAGTCCATCACGCTCTTTGATCCACTTACAGGACAAATGTATAACAAAGTGAATCACTTTACCGTTTATCCTTCGAGCCATTACGTCACGCCAAGAGAAACCACGGTGAGAGCGATTGAAAAAATTAAAAACGAATTAAGGGAACGTTCTGATTATTTTGTGAAAGCAAACAAATTGGTTGAAGCGCAGAGAATCGAACAGCGCACTCGATTTGATATTGAGATGTTAAATGAAATAGGTTTTTGTAAGGGTATCGAAAATTATTCGAGGCATTTATCAGGAAGAAATCCAGGGGATCCGCCACCTACTTTGATTGAATATCTCCCTAAAGATGCGCTGATGATTATTGATGAAAGTCATGTGACTGTCCCACAAATTGGCGGTATGTATAAAGGTGATCGCGCCCGCAAAGAAAATTTAGTTGAGTACGGATTTAGATTGCCATCAGCGCTTGATAATCGACCTTTAAAATTTGAAGAGTTTGAAAAAACAATGCGTCAATGTATTTTTGTTTCAGCAACACCTGCTGAATATGAAGCCCTGCATACACAACAAATTGTAGAGCAAGTTGCTAGACCCAC